>Ga0209136_1001170_pt1 | contig 17638 bp, 12 predicted proteins | sample SaaInl0LU_22_DNA_FD_184640 | JGI IMG/M metagenome (GOLD analysis project Ga0209136, IMG submission 184640) | Marine microbial communities from expanding oxygen minimum zones in the Saanich Inlet - ESP_90LU_22_DNA (SPAdes) (version 2) | ecosystem: Environmental > Aquatic > Marine > Intertidal... | reverse complement strand
TTCCCACCTAGCAAAGAAAAATGGTGTGTATGCATACACGGACGTAAACACCCGTATTCAAATTCACCTGGATTATAAAATGTGAGGATCTCACCACGTGAATCTATCCCCTTAGATAAGTCATCCACGATACTCTTAAGCTGATCTATTTCACGACCATCAGGTGTCATCCAGCGACGACCTTGAACACCGTAAACTCGGCCCATATCGTCTTCACCTTTACGATGCGGATTATTTAACCATGCGCTATTTTCATTCGCATTCGCATTCCATGTGTTACAGCCAATCGCTCTAAAATCAGCGGCATTATCATAGCCACGTAGATACCCTAGTAACTCAGCAATCGCCGCTTTATAAAAGCTTTTACGCGTCGTCACAAGAGGAAATTCATTATCTGCAACATTGTACTCCAGATCAGCATTGATTAGCGTTAAGCAGCGTTTACCGGTTCTTTCATTGTAAACCCACTCACCTTCATCAATGATCCGTTGACATAAATCTTCATACTGTCGCATATATTAACCCCCTTGTTTACCGCTAGAATAAGCACGCACCATCACAAACACCCCAAGTAAAATCATCGGGATACTCAGCATTTGTCCTTGTGATAGGCCTAATGTATTGAGTCCTAAATGAGCATCTGGTTGACGGAAGTACTCGACAACAAAGCGCTGAATACCATAGCCAACTAAAAATAAGCCGCCCACCGAACCTACTGGTTTAGGACTGCGTGAAAAGAACCAAATTAATGAAAATAACACGACACCCTCTAATGCAAATTGATATAACTGCGAGGGGTGACGAGGTAGACTTTCAGGATCAGTCGATGCAAATATCACCGCCCATGGCACGTCTGTAGTGCGCCCCCACAGTTCGCCATTAATAAAGTTTCCTATACGCCCGGCACCTAGGCCTAAAGGTACCAATGGTGCTACAAAATCCCCCACCGTGAGAAATGATACCTGTTTTTTACGAGCAAATAAGTATATAGCGGTTATGACGCCAAGCAAACCGCCATGAAACGACATACCACCGGTCCAAATCTTGAAAAGATATAAAGGATCATTTAAAAAATATTCAAATTGATAGAAGAACACATAACCCAAACGCCCACCTAAAATGACGCCTAAAAAGCCCCAAAATAATAAATCACTTAAGTCTTCCTCACTCCAGCTTGTTCTTGCTAATCTGGCCTTCGCAATCAAATAAGCGGCAACAAATGCGACCAAATACATCAGCCCATACCAACGCACCGCTAATGGACCAACTGAAAAAATAACCGGATCAATATTTGTAAACACCCAATACTGGGCTTCAGAAATAGACTGCATGTATTATAAGATCCCTATTAACATTCGAATACTTACTAAGACTAGGAATATCGCAAAAATTCGTTTTAACTTTTGAGTATCCATCGTTTGACCCATTTTAGCACCAATTGGTGCAGTAAACACTGAGCTTAATACGATCCCTACCGTAGCAGGTAGATAAACGTACCCCATAGAATATGGAGGTAAATCAGGTAACGACCAACCTGCTATGACAAAGCTAGCCGTACCAAATAGCGCTATGATTAATCCACTGACCGATGCACAACCAATCGCTCTTCGCATATCAATCTGAAAAAACATCATCGCTGGCACTAGTATTGCGCCGCCGCCAATGCCCATCATCGCTGAAATGAATCCAGTTTTGAGTCCTATGAACGATAACAAAGGACGGTTTACACTAAATCTCGATGCGGTTTTCTTCCCAAATATCATATATAAAGCGACGAGTATCACCAATACCGCAAATATACCTTTGAGTAGTTGACCATCAATACTAGTTGCAAATAACCCACCAGCAACCGCCCCAACAGCAATCCCTAACCCGGTGAAGAAAATTGTCTTGAACTCTAAATTACCCAATTGATAGTGAGCGCGTGATGAAGATAGACCGGTTAAGATAATAGTAGAAAGTGATGTGGCAATCGCAATAGTTATTGCATCAAACGGAGTAATACCTAAAAAATAACTTAACAGATACGTCAGTGCCGGCACAACAATTAGACCACCACCAATGCCTAATAAACCAGCACTTAAACCCACCACTGATCCCAACATAATACAAATCAAAAATATACTGACTTCTGGAGCTAACATATAACGAACATACCTCGTTTAAGCACCTGCACGAACCAAACCACCCAGTCCATGCGTTTCAAGAAAGGTGTCGACGTAGGTCTTCACTTCATTGGGATTATCCAACATCATGACATCTGCTAATAATTGTTGGGAATGTTTAAGCTCAATACTGCGTATTACCCAATTAATTTTACGAATATTATGAGCGTTCATACTCAGTTTTTCATAACCCATTGCCATCAACAGTACTGCACCCGCTGGGTCACCAGCGAGCTCACCACAAACCGTGATAGGTCTATTTAATTGATACGCTTGTGTGACAATCTCCTGTAAAACCGCAAGGACAGACGGATGAAAACTATTATACAAGGAAGATACTCGTGGATTATTTCGGTCAACCGCCAATAAATATTGGGTTAAATCGTTACTCCCTACAGAGAAAAAATCTACATGCTCGGCAAATTTAGGAAGCTGATATACGACTGCAGGTACTTCCAACATGATCCCTAATTTTGGCATCATCATAGAGTGTGGATCGTTAGATTCTTCTTTCACTTCAAAGAAGGCCTGTTGTAATAGGCGTTTGGCCTCTTTAACCTCAGAAATTGTCGTGATCATCGGCAACATTATTTGCAGGTTAGTGTAATCTTCACTGGCACGGATCATCGCCCGAGCTTGGACCAAAAATATCTCAGGCTGATCCAGTGTAATACGGATCCCACGCCAGCCTAAAAAAGGGTTATCTTCCACAATAGGCAAATAAGATAAAGGTTTATCACCGCCTACATCTAACGTACGCATAGTAATATCTTTATCAGGACTTGCCTGTAAAATACTACGATAGAGTTCATATTGGGCTTGCTCCGGCGGAAAATGGTCACTTTGCATAAACGGAATTTCAGTTCTAAATAACCCTACGCCTTTGATATTGGTATTATCTGCAAGTTCTTGTTTCACAACTAACCCAGTATTAACATATAGATGCATGTCATGATGATCTAAGGTAATCGAAGGCTCATTACTCAAAGCGTCAATGCGGTCATTAAGGTTTTGTTCTTCTGCAATGAGTTGTTTAAATTCGCGCGCTTGTTGAGGTTCAGGGCTAATCGTAATTGCCCCTGAATAACCATCAATTAGTAATGTTTTTTGATCTAATAAGGACGGCAATATTGAGGCGATCCCCATGATCGCGGGAATACCTAACGCGCGGGCGAGGATCGCAGCATGAGAGTTTTGCGAGCCGTTAATTGAGATGACACCTTGAAGCATATCACTGGGACACTCTGCTAACATCGATGCCGTAATTTCATCCGCGACGAGAATAAACGGCTTGTCAGGAAACTGTCGTGGTTTTTTTGTCGGATTTAAAATATACCCTAAAATACGATTAGATAAATCGATAATATCAACTGCACGTTCTTGCATATAAGGATCTTGCATCGCTTTAAAGCGAGCCGCATAATCCTCGACCACTAGCTTTAAACTTGTCGCTGCATTCCACCCATCTTTGATTCGTTTTTCAACCTCACGACCTAAACTATTTGCATCCAGAAGCTGGTCATACATAGTAAAAATGGCTTTAATATCATCCGGTAATGACTCATCTAACCCTAATGATAACGCCTTCACCTCTGCGCGTGTTATCTCGACCGCATCCCGATAAGCGATGATCTCATATGCTTCGTTTTGATGTCGTCGATTCACTAAAGTACTCAACAACACTTGTTGATTCCAAGTCACCCCGATGCCCATAGCCAGCCCACTTGCACCTGGGACACCATTAACCATTTGCGGCCCCGAGGGTTGCGCCATACTTTCAGATTGAATCAGCTCTCCAAGCATATTTGCATTGGCAATTTCTAACGCGATTTGTGTTGCTAACGTGACCAAAAATGCTTCTTCATCTGGCGAGAAACGGCGCATCTGCGTCTGTTGTATGGTCATGACACCGAGTACTTTACGCTGATAAATAATAGGTGTGCCCAAAAAAGCGTTATAGTTTTCTTCTTTGACTTCGGGATAGTGTTTAAAATGAGGATGTTGATGGACGTTTTCTATATTCAGCGGCTCTTCTCGCTGTCCTACTAAACCAATAACACCTTCATAAAATCCAATACGAACTTTACCAACTGCGCCTTGATCAAGACCGTTAGTCGCAGCCAAAATCAATTGTTGCTTGTCATAATTAGCCAAATAGATAGAGCATGAATCTACTTCCATTGCCTTTTTGACTAACGTCACTAACCGATTCAAAGCGGCATCCAGCTCAGGTGTACGGCTAACTTCTTGTACAATTTGCTTTAAAGTGGTGAGCATCCTAATCCAATCTCCAAGTAATACGTCGATTATTATTGGTTCGGGTTTTTCCGTCTACGTGCTTTGTGACGCCGTGAATGTTTTTTATGGTCTGGTTTATTATTGGATTTTTGTTCCGGCTTTTGTTGTGATCTTAAGCCATTAAAGAGCATCGGCAGTAATTCTTTTAATGCTCGACGATAAACTTCACGCTTAAACGAGACGACATTGCGAATGGGATACCAATAACTGGTCCAACGCCAATCATCAAACTCTGGATGAGAAGAATGCAGTACATCCACATCTTTATCATCACATGTTAGACGTAATAAAAACCATTTCTGTTTTTGTCCAATACACACAGGATGTGTGCCTGAACGGATCAAGCGTTTGGGTAAGCGGTAGCGGATCCAATTACGGGTCACTCCCAATAATTCGACATCCGTAGGCTTAAGTCCTACTTCTTCATGCAATTCACGATACATTGCCTGCTCAGGGTTCTCGCCTTGATCAATTCCCCCTTGTGGAAATTGCCACGAATGTTGGCCGTAACGACGCGCCCAAAACACCTGCCCCTGTTTATTGCAGATAATAATACCGACATTGGCACGGAATCCTTCAGCATCAATCACTTGGAAACCAATTCGGTGAAAATTTAATATGTTGACATTCTTTCACAAACCTCTATCTTTTCCTAGCAATAACTTACACTTATCTAACAAATAAATCATGCCTAAGCTTCCTATCACACCTCCAGAAAATATTTCACACCTACTTGAGCGTGCAGAGCAAATTGCAGGGTTAACTTTAGGGGAATTAGGAGATGCTGCGAATATTCATGTACCTCCTCATTTTAAACAGCATAAAGGCTTTACTGGACAGTTAATTGAGCTTTGGTTAGGTGCCAGTGCAGGGTCTAAACAGCAACAAGATTTTCCTGATTTAGGCGTCGAGTTAAAAACTATCCCAATTGATCAAAACGGCAATGTTTTGGAGACCACATATGTTTGTTATGTACATTTGCTGTCGCACATAGCAGAACAGTGGGACACTAGCGCGGTGAAAAATAAACTCACCCAAGTGTTATTTATTCCCGTGGTAGGTGAGCGTGAAATCCCACCACGAGAGCGGCAACTGGGTATGCCGTTATTTTGGCAACCCAGTGAAGACGAATTGGATATACTGCAACACGACTGGGAAGAGTTAATGGAAAAAATCAGCTTAGGTCACATCGAATCCATTAACGCACGCATGGGGGAAGCCTTGCATATCCGCCCCAAAGCCGCTAATGGAGCAGCGTTAACTGATGCCAGAGGGCTAGACGGACAAATTATCCAAACTCGCCCACGCGGATTTTACTTACGTAAAACCTTCACTCAACAGATAGTGAATCGCGCATTTGGTAGTTAATACTGACTTAAGCGTTAGTGCTTACCAATATACCTCAGCATTTAACGCCACATTGCGCGTCATTTCCATCACATTGAGCAAAGCGTCGGTTTTATCACGTGTCCACGTTAATAAATCTGATTTATCATCCAGATCGGTTTCTTGAAGAATATGTTTGAGTAATGCCAAGGCATTTAGCTCTTCCATCCCCATTGCTAAATCCAACCAGGGCGCACGAAACCTTTCACGATCTTCATCAAATAGCCCAGCTAACATAAAACCGTTCAACAATGTTTGTCTTAATAAAACTTGTGCAGAAAGATATTGAGGGGCTTTCATGGTTTGATTAGGCATTGCTTGAAGCAAGGTTTGCCAACCTTGTGATAACCATCCATGTGCATGCTCAATAACAGGCGTCTCATAACCATGGGCACTTTCACGCCAAGGACGGTTAAGTAGCAGTGCTGCTGTATCTAATTGGATAGTCGCAGAGGCGGTTGAAAAAATAATATCTTGAGGCGCATGGGCATTCAAGATACCTTCTTTACGACCTTGTAAGTAGCTCATTAACGCCGCGTCTCTGTTTAGACGTTTACTAAATGGACCTTTGCGTGATCGCAGATAACGGATAGCATGGATCTCGTCTTGCCAATGCAACGATTGTAAAAATTTTATCAAATCACGATGTAAGCTTAATAATGCTTTGCACTGTAATACCGGTAAATAGAGTGAAAACACTTGTAACAATAATCGTATCGCCCGCACCATTTCAGTCAGTGCTTGTAACTTATAAGTCTCAACGTATACCGTTTGATTATGCTGCCAGTGTTTTAACGCATATGCTGCGGCCGTCTCAAACGCTGCTTCCGTGCTGGCTTTTTGATTAATAGGTAAAACATATGCCATTTTTTTAGGCTGTAAAGATTTCCCACTCACCAGTGCATAACCATATGCGGCTTTCGTCAGGTTATTCACCCGCACCTCACAATGTTGAGCTATACTATTTGCCAGCTCAAATAATGCATTAGGCAAACCTTTAACTAGTTCTAACTCAATTTCATTAATAGGATGCTGGTCGTTGTCCGTCGCAACTTCTCCTACATCAAACACCACTTCAAACTCATTATCGTCTGCATCAGTAATATGATAGGTCGTGCGATGAAAATGCGTAGTAAATAATGGTGATAACGCCTCTTGAATGCCATTTATATCGAATGTCACTGGCCAAATATCGGCATCAAACAAACGAATATCAACATTTGCCGTTGATAATGGCAGATTATACTCTGGGCGTTGATGTAAACCGCCTACTGTAGAACCTTTCATTTTGAGGGTTTGTTCATGCTCATCATTCGCACTGCGCACTCGCAATCCCATTTTGTGCTGACGCAGCAACTGCTCTGGCGTATCAAAATATTGATTTTTCAGTGTTTTCTTTGAAACATGCACCTGCCCATTCAAATTTGGCAGGACATATTCTTCAAACGCTACAAGTGGATCATGTAGCGCTATGAGTTTTAATTCAACTTCCAATGGTGTCTGTGATGGCACAGATGAATCGCGTGTTGGCACACTATTTCCCTAATTACTCATCATCCACCAAAGTCATCAACGAGGTATTCCCGCCTGATGCTGTGGTATCGATGCTGATAGTTTTTTCAGTCACTAATCGTTGTATTAGATTATCATTATATTCAGCTGTGATCACCGGTAATATCGCCCCACTGCGATCGGCAAGCATGGCAGCAATATATGCACTACGATCAGTATTACTATCCACGACGACACCTGCAAGGTCTTCATGTTGTAACAACGCATCTAGGTGACGCAGATTCGCCACTTGCAGTACCGCTTCATTTGTCCCTGTAGCGACTAATTTATCACGAAAGGCTAATGCCTCTGGGTAGAAGATATCCGACACCACTGCTACAACCACATTCCCGGTAGCTAATGCTGTTACAATCGATAACGTCCAATACTCAAAATTCACATCTTTATCTGCAAAACAAATCAACGTGCCACGCGGCTCATAAGATAGTGCATTGTATTCACCTGTTGGCCCCGGTAGTTCAAGCGGCTTGCTTAGGCGTTTTTCAATATGAATCAACTGATCACGTGCAGCCGCTAACGTATGGTTCAAATCATCCGCGAATTCGTCCACTGAATCCACCGTAGAAATTTTGGCTAACAATTGACGTACCATAGAAATACGGTCGTTCAAAGATGTTAAGCGCCACATCGCTTCAACCTCATGTGCTTGTGTCATAAAGTGCTGAGCTTCAGCGGATGCTTTATCATCCGAGACTAATGCAGGATCGATAGCATCAGGTACCTCAACCGTCGGTTTAGGCGTCGCGACCTCTTGCAGTAATCGTGGTAAGTAGTTTGGACCACCTGCTTTAGGACCAGTACCGGATAAGCCTCGACCACCAAAGGGTTGCACACCGACAATCGCACCAATCATATTACGGTTGATATAAACATTACCCGCGCGTGACAAACGGGCTAACTCATAAGCACGCGATTCAATGCGCGTATGGATCCCCATAGTCAGACCAAAACCTGATGAGTTAATTTGTTCCACTAACCCAGCCAAATCATTTCCTTTAAAACGAATGACATGCACCACAGGACCAAACACTTCTTGCTTTAAGACATCAATATGATCAATTTCATATAAACGAGGTGCAAAGAAATGCCCTTGTTCAGGCAAAGTACCCAGTTCACATTCAAACACTAGCGACGCACGTTTTGCATCAATTTGCGTTTGCATATAGTCAACGTGAGCGTTCAATGCATTGAGGGCTTTAGTATCTATGACCGGCCCTACATCGGTTTCTAATTGAGCCGGATTCCCCACATGTAATTCTGATAAGGCACCGGTGATCATGCGGATCACATCATCGGCAATTTTTTCATGGACATACAACACGCGCATTGCCGAACAACGTTGACCAGCAGATTGGAAGCCCGATGCAATCACATCGTCTACAACTTGCTCAGGCAAAGCCGTAGAATCAACGATCATACAGTTTTGACCACCCGTTTCTGCAATTAATGGTACTTGCTCGGCACCGCGTTGAGCGAGGATCTTGGAGATTAATGACCCTGTTTGCGTAGATCCGGTAAACATCACCGCTTTAATGCGATGATCGGGTAATAACGTCTCACCCACACCTTGACCAGGTGCGATGATCAATTCCACCACCCCTTCTGGTAACCCCACCGAAAGCATGAGATTTAAGGCATGTAGAGCAATCAGGCTGGTTTGCTCAGCCGGTTTTGCTAACACCGTATTCCCCGTCGCTAGCGCCGCTACGATTTGTCCCAAAAAGATCGCCAGTGGGAAGTTCCATGGACTAATACATAAAATCACGCCGCGTGGTTGCAGGCGCGCATCTTCAGCTAGTGTTTGTGCTTGGGCCGCATAGTACCGACAAAAATCCACCGCCTCACGAATTTCATCCACGCTATCTTGAGTGACTTTACCCGCTTCTTTGATACACAGCGCAATCAATTCAGGCATATGACGTTCTAACGCATCGGCAATTCGATTGATAATAGCAGCACGTTCGGCCACATCTGTGTTAGACCAATCTGTAAATGCATGTTCAACTAAATCGAGTTTTGCCAGCATTTGCTCTTTAGTTTGATAATTCAATTGCCCGACTAATTCAGCAATATTTGCAGGGTTATAAATAGGCGTTAAGTCATCACCACTGCCTACCACTGGTAAGTTTTCATCAAGCCAGCGATTCATATCTAGCTGCATGTGAATCAAGCTTTGCGGATCGTTGATGTCCAGCCCCTTAGAATTAGGGCGTTCCTCACCAAACATAGCATATGCAGGGACAATATGAGGGTTCGTTTTGCGCTTTAAGCGTTGTGTGCGTTCTACTGGATCAGTCAGTAACGACTCAACCGGTAAGTCGGGATTCACAATGGCATTAACAAATGAGCTGTTTGCGCCATTTTCTAATAGTCGACGCACCAAATAAGCGAGGAGATCTTCATGCTCGCCCACCGGCGCATACACGCGACATTGCACGCCCACTTCAGTGACGACTTGGTCATATAATGAATCTCCCATGCCATGGAGACACTGAAATTCAAAACCGGCATCCCCGTTTATAATCGTATCGCCGCCAGCAAGTTCAATGATCACCGAAGCTGTATAAGCATTATGCGTCGCAAATTGCGGAAAAATAGTATCGCGGTAATCTAACAGTTTATTGGCACACGCATGATAAGATACATCGGTGGATGATTTACGCGTGAATACCGGAAATTCATCTAGCCCCATTTGCTGAGTGTGTTTAATTTCACTATCCCAATACGCGCCTTTAACCAAACGTACCATTAAGCGACGACCGACAGTCTGAGTGAGCACTCGCAACCATTCAATCACATGAATAGCGCGTTTTTGATAAGCTTGCACGGCTAAACCAAAACCTTCCCAATCGCCTAAATCAGGATCACTAAACACCGCTTCGATAATGTCCAACGAAATGTCTAAGCGTTCTGATTCTTCAGCATCAACAGTCAAACCAATATCATATTGTTTTGCCAGTAAACACAACGCCTTAAGTTTGGGTGGAATTTCTGCTAGTACACGTTCGCTGTGGGTAAATTCATAACGCGGGTGGATCGCAGATAATTTCACTGAAATACCAGGAGATTTTACGGGTCCTTTCCCAGCAGCAGCCTTACCAATCACATGAATCGCAGATTCATAGGATTGATAATAACGGTCTGCATCCGCTTGCGTGCGCGCCCCCTCACCTAACATATCATAGGAATACACATACCCTTGTGATTCTTTGTCTTTGGCCCGTTTCACCGCCGCCTTAATCGTCTCGCCCATGACAAATTGACGCCCCATGACTTTCATGGCGATATTCATCGATTTACGAATGACCGGTTCACCTAAACGGCCTATCGTCTTTTTCAATAAACCAAATTGCGCTTTTTTCTTTTCATCCGCATACTCGACCATGTTTCCAGTAAACAATAAGCCCCATGCAGAGACATTCACAAACAGCGAGTCACTATTACCTAAGTGCGGCGTCCACTCGCCTTGGGATAATTTGTCGCGGATCAGTTCGTCTTGGGTATCTTTATCGGGTACACGTAACAAGGCTTCCGCTAGACACATCAATACAATGCCTTCGGCTGTGGATAAGGAGAATTCATTGAGAAGTGCATCAACACCACCATGACGCTCTTGCTCACGACGAATTTGCAATACCATATTACGCGCACGTTCCCATGCTCGGCTCCGAGCACGCATATTCACTTCCGCTTGAGGCAGGATATGGTCGACCGCTTGATCTTCATCAATTCGATAAAAATCACGGATTTTCTGGCGCAATGGGCATACTGGATTTGCAATGTGAGCGAGCAACATAATCAACCTCTTTTCAAGACATAAATTTTGAATATAACAAAGGCGTGTAATGTATCGCTAAATAAAGACAATGACTAGAATAAATGTTAAGTTTTTATTAACGCTGATGGTATGTTTTCGTTACTCGAGGACTGATCCGGGTAACCAGTTCATAATTAATAGTATTAATATGCGCTGCGACTGTCGTCACACTTAAATTTGCCCCCCATAATTCAACCATATCTCCAATATTTGGCACCTGAGATAAATCCGTCACGTCCACTGTGATCATATCCATCGATACGCGCCCTACTAGAGGAACGGTTTGACCTTGAAGAAACACAGGAGTACCGCTGGGAGCATGACGTGGATAGCCATCTCCGTAACCAATCGCCACGGTCGCAATCATAGAAGGGCGTTGTGCTTGCCAAGTTTGCCCGTAACCTACAGCGTCACCAGGTTGAATCTGACGTAAACCAATGATTGCCGCAGTGAGCGTCATAACAGGTTTTAACACCACATTGGATTGAACTGCACTGGAGCGATTTAATGGTTCAGCCCCATAAAGTGCAATACCTAGCCGATTCCATTGTCCATGAGAATCAGTATCTGCCACAATCGCTGGGGAATTGGCCATAGAGATAGGCAGTTGGTATCGATTTGCTAAGTCATTGAGCTGCGTCAATTGGTGTGCATTCATTGGATTAGATAAATCATCAGCGCACGCAAAATGCCCCATCAATACGGCATTATCTAAATACTCTGAAGGTACCCTACGCAAAGCCGTTTCCAGTTCGTTGGGTGAGAGACCCAAACGATGCAGGCCGGTATCACATTTGAACCACACCGTAGGCTTTGTCTCATCCACTGATAGTGTTGCATCAAACTCAACTAACCAATCAATTTGTTCAGGTTGATGCATGACTAACCAAAGATCATAATCGACTGCAAGCACAATATCCTCTGGAGAGTGTGCACCTTCAAGTACTAAGATAGGTTGCGTCAATCCAGCATCACGACATGCTATCGCTTCGTCAATGAACGCCACCGCAAAGCCATCAGCCACATCGGCTAAGCATTGAGCTATTTTTAACATACCATGTCCATAACCATCTGCTTTAATGACCGCCATCGTTTGACTTTGAGGCGCAGCATTTTTGGCTTGATGATAGTTATGCAACAACGCATTGATATCGATATGGGCGATGGTTTGACGTGGCACTAACAGTCCTTAATAAATACAATTTTGATGTAAGTCTACTGACCAGTTTCTTTGGTAATGCAATGTATAGAAAAAACCGTTATTTTGCCAGTGAATTTGCTGATACCGACTATGCCGTGCATGTCATTTCATCGTCATCATTTGACATATATGTGGTACTACATCATATACTTGTCAACAATTTACCCTGTTTTACAGGCTAGTTTAAAATATTCATTATGATTAAAACTAAAGGTTTCTATCACATCTAGTTTCACTTTACGCGTATGCGCTTGGAATGAACGACCATTAGTTTGATTAATAAATGTGACTAAAAACGGGTAACGTTGTGACATCTGAGCAAGTGCAAAAGTAAATACCTGTTCGAATACACCCTGCCCACGCACACTTTTGTCGACGCACACTGGCCCATATTGATAAGAGTTGTCGACAGTTAAGCTATTTCCCAAATAGGTTGCATCAGCCAAATGCTCGACCATGTAAGCAAACATCGGCCATTGACACCAAAACTGCCAAGACGCAGACATCGCATATGCGACTATTTTGTTGTTATGCTTTGCGATGAACAACCCTTGTTCTATTTGGATCAAATCGCGCAAATGCTGTTCAGTAAATGCCGTAGTGATAAAACCATCGGCTTTATCTTCTTCGCATATACTATCGACTTGGTATCGATAGTGGAGGGCTAATACCTCAGACACATCTTCGAGTGTCGCGACTTTCAGTTCTAGTTGCACTTATGAACACCTTATAAGTTAAGACACTGATTTTGTTTTGAAATGTTACGTCAAAGTAGGCATAGTCACAATGCTGTAGAGAGAAATTTCATTCATTTCTTTGTGAATATGGTGTATGGTCGAGTCCATTATTAGTCAATTAGGTCGCATTGCGAAAACACCTTATGTCATCACGTCATTCACTTATCTCCTTAGCCGTTGTGTTAGGATTAACCGCGTGTTCTCCTGCATCAGAAAGTATCACTGCCACTCAACAGGCCACAGCACAATCCGAAGCAGCACCGATCACCCATGCTGAAATTGTCGCTGAATCGGCAAGATTAAATGCATGGTTTGAAGCCAAGTTCGAAGCAGAACAGCTACAGAGCCCTATCGGATTGACCTATATTGGTCGCAGTGAACGCAAAGGCGAAATTGATGACTTTTCTGCTGAAGCCTATGACAAGAGCATTGCCCGTCAAAAAGCCAATCTAACCGAATTACAAACCCAGTTTGATTATGCAAAATTAGATGCCAATACCCAACTCTCTTATGATTTTTGGGTCTATTTAGCGCAGCAGTCGATTGCTGAGTATGAATATCGTGACAACACTTATGTATTTGATCAAATGTCCTCTATTCATAGTTTCTTTCCACAATTATTGATCGCGTTGCACTCTGTTGAAACAGAACAAGATATACAAGACTATTTGTCCCGCATTAGTGGCAGTGCCAAAGCATTGGATCAATTAATCCACAATTCAAAAGCGATTGCAGCAAAAGGTGTTCGTCCTCCTTATTTTGCTTTTGAAGCCGTGATCAACGAATCTCAAAAAATTATTACCGGTGCACCTTTTACTGCCGGAGAAGACGCTGCTATTTGGGCGGATGCTCAAAGTAAAGTTGCCAAATTAGTGACCGATGAGTTACTCACTCAAACCGATGCAGACGCTATCCTTACCAAAATAAAAACAGCGCTGGTGACTGAATTTAAACCTGCCTATGAGCGTTTAATTACTTGGCAGAAAACGGATCAGGTCAACGCTACAAAAACAGCTCAAGGTGTCAGTGCACTTCCTAATGGTATCAATTATTACAATGAACGCTTGGCGAACCAAACTACCACGACATTAACAGCCGATGAAATCCATACTATTGGATTATCTGAAGTTGCACGCCTTCGCGCAGCCATGGAAACTGTCAAAGCTGAGTTTGGATTTGCAGGTACATTACAAGAATTTTTTGTCTTTCTTCGTGATACGAAAGACGATGAGCGCTTGTATTATCCCGATACAGACGCCGGTAGACAAGGCTATATTGATGATGCCACAGCTGCCATCGATAAAATAAAAGCAGTCCTACCTGAGTATTTTGGCATCTTACCTAAAGCAGATATGGTAGTGAAACGCGTTGAAGCCTTTCGTGAACAGCCAGGTGCTGCACAACATTATTCTCCTAGCACGCCAGATGGATCTCGCCCTGGTGTTTATTATGCCCATTTATCCGATATGACAGCCATGCCAAAGCGTGAACTAGAGGTTATCGCTTATCATGAAGGCTTACCTGGCCATCATATGCAAATCGCCATTTCATTGGAGCTTGAAGGGATCCCAACTTTTAGACAACAATCTTATCTTAATGCCTACGGAGAAGGCTGGGCCTTATATTCAGAATGGTTGGCTAAGGAAATGCCGGGGACTTACCAAGACCCATTATCTGAATTTGGACGTCTAGGTTCAGAGATGTGGCGTGCGATTCGCCTAGTCGTCGATACTGGCTTGCACGCTAAAGGCTGGACAGAAGAAAAAGCAATTGCTTACTTTAAAGAAAACTCCGCCATTACGTCAGAACAAGCCACATCCGAAGTACGTCGATATTTAGTATTACCAGGTCAAGCCACCGGCTACAAGATCGGTATGTTAAAAATTCAAGAACTGCGCCGTCATGCTGAAATGCAACTGGGTAAACGGTTTGATATACGCGCATTCCACGACACGATTTTAGGTGGCGGGGCGCTGCCGATGACCATGCTCGAGCGTAAAGTGAATAGCTGGATTGACAGCGTGAAGGCCGGCTAACCAATGAGTGATGTCACCCCGAGCGATTTACAGCAAATTTTATCAGAAAATCGCCACCCTGACTCAATGACAATTGATTGCCAATCGACATTTGATATCTTGAAAACCATCAATGTCGCAGATAAAACGGTACCTTATGTCATTGCTGAAATATTACCTGTTATTACTCAGGCAGTGGATCTGATCGTCTCACAATTATCAGCAGGTGGCCGATTAATTTATATTGGTGCTGGTACATCTGGTCGGTTAGGTATTTTAGACGCTGTAGAGTGCCGTCCCACCTTTAGTGTCGATGATGAATTAGTCCAAGGAATTATCGCCGGAGGCGAGCAAGCGCTCACTAACGCTGTGGAAGGAGCTGAGGATAATAGAGCTGCGGCTCAGCATGATCTAGCTCATATACAGTTCTCTCGACACGACGTATTGGTCGGTATTGCCGCCTCTGGACGAACACCTTATGTCATCGGTGCGCTAAATTATGCCAAACAAATTCACGCTCAAACAATCAGTATAAGTTGCAATCCAAACGGTACTATCAATACCTTAGCAGATATTAATATTTGCGCAGCCGTAGGTCCTGAAATTTTAACCGGATCGACTCGAATGAAGGCTGGTACGGCACAAAAGCTTATTCTTAATATGCTCAGTACAGCATCTATGATCAAATTAGGTAAAACCTACACCAATCTCATGGTCGATGTGAATGCGAGTAATGAAAAACTAAAAGCGCGAGCACAGCGTATTGTCATAGAAGCAACGGGATGTGATATCAATACTGCAAAAACCACATTAATAAGTACTCACTATCGAGCAAAGACAGCAATATTATGTATTCTTGCTGATATTGATGCTTCCCGCGCCACCGATTTATTAGCTCAGCACGAGGGTTATCTTCGCCGAGCCTTGGCAAACGTGTAATGCGCCTAGCTCACTGCCCTTTATCTCTGATCTTACTATTCGTTCTATTGTTATTAAATGGATGTGCACAGACGTCAACATCACCATCCAATCAACAAAATATGATGTTAGGGGCCGAACAACTTGAACGCTATCTACCACAATTACAAGGTAAACGCGTCGGCCTGATCGTTAACCAGACATCGGTATTATATCCCAATACTCCGAATTCGATTCATCTTGTCGATGCGTTGCTCCAACATCATATCAACGTCGTTAGCGTTTTTGCACCTGAGCATGGTTTTAGAGGAAACCAAGGCGCAGGCGAGATGATTGAGGATAATATCGATACCACGACTGGCTTACCTATTATTTCTCTATATGGTCAAACCAAAGCACCTACCCAGGCCATGCTTGCTAACATCGATGTATTGGTGTTTGATATCCAAGATGTGGGGGTCCGTTTTTATACTTATATCTCAACCATGCATTATGCGATGGCTGCCGCAGCAAAATATAATGTCGATATGCTGATCTTAGATCGCCCTAATCCCAATGGTCAGTATGTCGCAGGTCCCATTTTAGCACCTGAATTTCGCTCATTTGTCGGGATGCATCCCATCCCTGTTGTACATGGATTAACGGTTGGCGAGTTAGCATTGATGATCAAAGGCGAACACTGGATAGAACATGCTGACAACCTAACACTTAATGTCATCTCCCTCACCAATTACCGTAAAACCGATCCATACCCATTACCGATCCCGCCAAGCCCCAATCTCCCAAATGCATCTTCTGTAAGGTGGTATGCATCGTTATGTTTATTTGAGCCCACTCACATCAGTGTTGGCAGAGGGACTGCTCTTCCTTTTCAAATGTTAGGACATCCAACATTAATATGGCCAGATGCATCATTGACCCAAATAGTGCCGCAGAAAGATCCTGTTGCAGCACCCTACCCTAAGTGGGAAAACACCCCTTTAAACGCCTTATTCATCGATGATTTTGAAATACGATCATACTCAGTGACGGGATTTGATTTGCGCCTACTTCATTACGTCTTTTCACTCGCTAGGGCTCAAGGCATTGACCTGATTACCTCGGAAAGTTTTTTTGATAAATTAGCAGGCAGCGACACGTTAAGAAAAGCACTGTTACAGGGTGAGAGTATTGAGCAAATTGAAGCGCGTTGGCAGTCTGGATTAAGCCAGTATCAATCTCAACGTCAACCCTATTTACTTTATCCAGAGTAATAGCTCAATCGTTTACTCTGGATAACAGTCCTTATTGTACAGTAACAGGTAAACGGCCAGGGGCGGAAGTGTCATACAGTAGGTAAGTCACTAATGCCTCAAAACTATCGCTTTTAAAATCCTTAGGTTCAACACGATAGTCATATAGCGCAAATGTCGCATCGGTATTTTTAACATAATGAGCCACTGGATATGGATTTCTTAACGCCACGAACACCGTTTTACTAGATGTTGACGCATGTTGAATAACGTGTGTAATAATCCTTTTTTGAGTCT
>Ga0209136_1001169_pt1 | contig 17640 bp, 18 predicted proteins | sample SaaInl0LU_22_DNA_FD_184640 | JGI IMG/M metagenome (GOLD analysis project Ga0209136, IMG submission 184640) | Marine microbial communities from expanding oxygen minimum zones in the Saanich Inlet - ESP_90LU_22_DNA (SPAdes) (version 2) | ecosystem: Environmental > Aquatic > Marine > Intertidal... | reverse complement strand
AAAGGTCTTAGAGAAATAAAATTGAGATGGGTTAAATTATGGCAGAAGAGATGATTAGAGGAAAAGAGGTGTTTAAGGGCTGTCTTTTTACATTTATCGCTATTTTCATAGTCATGGCTATTGCAACAGCTTTGGCATTGTTTTATATCTTTTACTAGGGGACCAGCAAATTTAGCTGGTGGGGCTTGGAAAACTTAAGTCAAAAAGTTAAAGGCGCTGTTTTGAAGATTTTTTTTCCTCTTTATCTGCAGCTCGTTGTGCTTTTTTAATACTTTTTTCTTCAGATGCTTCTTGTAACCTTTTCTTTTTAGCCTCTTCAGATTCTTTATAAACTTTTGGTTTTTTGAAAATTGGGATTAAATAACTGATGCTATAGTTATACCCCACACCAAATTTGCTCTCTTCTGTGACAGCATTAAAACCTGGAACCCAATTGTTTGGAAAGTTTGTGTTGTTGTCATGGTTTAGTAAATAGCCACCCCGGACACTGGCATTTAAAAAAATATTAGCGAATAATTCTACTTTGGCTCCAAAGACTACTTCTAGCCACAAAGCACTTAAACCACTATAAGTTGGAAGGCTTTGATCGCTCACGCCAAAGCCTTCTGTATTCCAATACCTGTCTGTGTCAAATACAGCAAACTCATTTACGGTCTGACTGTATTTTGCATAGGCCAATCTCCCTCCTAAATGAATCATGTTGTTCATCCCATACCAATTGTCGTAGGTGTTTTGATCTATACCAATTTTAAAATAAGATCCGTCAGGTGTATAGGTATAGGTGTCTTCTACAATTGACTTTTTTTCAGTCCCCCATTCAGCTGCTACATAAAGTGTTTGACTGAGCCTGAAGTCCGCTACTAATTCTAGCCCTTCAAAATCTGGCTTTAGTTGTCCTAATATTTTCTTGCTTAAATCCATTCCTAGGCGTATGCCATAGGATTCCATGTGGGTTATAGTATCTTTTGGGTTTAGGTCTATTTTTTTCTGCTGTGCTTGAGTTTGAAGCACCATAAATAACCCTAATAAACTAGTGATAAATTTCAATGTGTACTTCATTTTCATTAGAAATGCTTGGACTTAATACAGTTATTTTTTTGATCCAATTGTCTGAGTCTGGCGTGAGTATTGGAATTAGATTCTCATAAGAAACAATGTACCCACAGGCTTTAGAAATGAATGTTGGGTTTGGGGTGTAAGAGAATATTAAAGCGTCTATATTACCACTCACAGTTCCTTCTGAATCTATGCTTGCATTTGTCACTAAATAATATTCGGTTTGGTTTGTATTGGGAATTAGAGGGATTAAGGCTTCTGTGATACTACTAGATCCCGGTGATATGGTTGTAATTGGCGTTGTTTTGTCTTTTCCTACTACCAAAAGCCTTTCAGGTGCTTTTTCTGAAGTTTCATCTGCAGAATCGAGAAAAGTAATGCGCATCATTGGGGTGTCTCCTGCAATACAAATATCGTCTTTTTCACAGGACCAAAAACAGCCCAAAACAATTAGCGAGAAAAGTATATTCCTTTTCATAATCTTTTATTTCTTCAAGCTTAAAAGTACAACATTTTCTACATGGTGTGTTTGGGGAAACATGTCAACAGCTTGTGTTTTGGTCAGATCGTATTTTTCTTTCATAAGTCCTAAATCTCTTGCTTGTGTAGCACTATTGCAACTTACATACACAATTTTTTCAGGTGCCATTTTTAGAATTTCTTCTACCACATCTTTATGCATTCCATCTCTTGGGGGGTCTGTTATTAAGACATCGGCCTTGCCATGCAAGGCTATAAAAGAGGGGGAAAATACATTTTTCATGTCTCCTACATAAAATTCAACATTGTCTATATTGTTGTGAATTGCATTTGCTTTAGCGTCTATAATAGCTTCCGGAACTGATTCAATGCCTATTACTTTTTGAGCTTTTTTAGAAACAAATTGTGCAATAGTTCCTGTGCCTGTGTACAGGTCATATACCAATTCGTTGCCAGTAAGTCCTGCAAAATCTCTGGTGATTTTATATAAGTTATACGCTTGTGCAGCGTTGGTTTGGTAGAAAGATTTGGCATTTATTTTAAACTGTAAGCCTTCCATCTCTTCAATGATGTGATCCCTACCACTAAAACAAATCACCTCTTGATCATAAATAGTGTCGTTGGCTTTTTGATTTATGACGTATTGTAAAGAGGTAATACTAGGAAATTGTGTTTTTATAGCCTCTAGGAGTTTAATTCTATTGGTAGGATTGTTTTCACAGAATTGCACCAGAACCATATATTCTCCATTTGAACTCGTTCTGATCATGAGCGTTCTCAATTCTCCAGTATGATTTCTGGGATTAAAAAATGTGATTCCCTCTGCTATTGCAAATTGTTTCACAAATAATCTCATTTCATTCGATGGGTCTGCTTGGAGGTGACATTTTTTTATATCGAGAATTTTATCCCACATACCTGGAATGTGAAAACCCAAAGCGTTTCTGTCTTCTATGGTGTCTTTTTCTTGAATCTCTTCAGGGGTTAACCACCTACTGTCTGAGAAAGAAAATTCCATTTTGTTTCTGTAAAAATATGCCTCAGGGGCTCCGGCAATTGGAGTCACTTCTGGGAGATCTATATGTCCAATTCTCTTTAAGTTATTTAAAACCTCTTGTTCCTTATAAGCGATTTGGTGCTCATACCCCATGTGCTGCCATTTACAACCGCCACAAACACCAAAGTGTTCACATGCTGGTGGTACCCTTTTTTCTGATTTTTGGTGAAATGCCACAGCGGTTCCTTCGAAGTATGCTTTTCTTTTTTTGGTGGTTTTAACGTCTACTATGTCACCAGGAACAGCATTATTGATGAAAATTACGCGACCGTCTGGTGCTTTTCCAACCGTTTTTCCCTTAGCAGCAGTGTCTGTTACTAAGATGTTTTCGAATACAAGGGGATTTCTTCTTTTTCGCATGGGGCAAAAGTACTATCTTTTTTATTTAAAATTGTAGCTTTGTGGCAAACAGGCTATTTCTTTTTTGTAGTCTAATATTACATCAATCATTAAAAAACATTTATGTCTCAAACAGTTAAAATAAGTGCACAGCAAGCTATTGAATTAGAAGATAAATACGGTGCCCACAATTACCACCCATTGCCGGTAGTTCTATCTAAAGGTGAAGGTGTTTATGTTTGGGATGTAGATGGAAATAAATATTTTGATTTTTTATCTGCATATTCTGCAGTGAATCAGGGGCATTGCCATCCGAAGATTGTTGGAGCCATGGTGAATCAGGCACAGACGCTTACGCTCACCTCAAGAGCTTTTTACAATGATAAATTGGGTGTATTTGAGAAATATGCTACCGAAACATTTGGATATGACAAACTGCTTCCTATGAATACTGGAGCAGAAGCTGTAGAAACAGCTTTAAAAATCTGTAGAAAGTGGGGTTATGAGGTAAAGAATTTGCCCAAAAACACAGCCAAAATTGTGGTTTGTGAAAATAATTTTCACGGTAGAACAACAACCATAGTGTCATTTTCAAATGACCCAGTGGCTCAAAATAATTTTGGGCCATTTACAGAAGGTTTTATTAAAATACCCTACGACAATATTGATGCTTTAGAAGCAACACTGGCTTCTGATCCCTCTATTGCTGGTTTTTTAGTGGAACCTATTCAGGGAGAAGCCGGAGTCTATGTGCCTTCTGAGGGCTATTTAGCAGCTGCAAAGGCACTTTGTGAAAAGTACAATGTACTCTTTATTGCAGACGAGGTTCAAACTGGAATTGCTAGAACAGGAAAATTATTAGCTACTTGTGGTAATTGCTCCTGTTCAGACAGGCACTGCAGCGGAACACCTGAGGTGAAAGCAGATATTTTAATCCTGGGAAAAGCTATTTCTGGTGGTGCATACCCCATTTCTGCTGTATTGACAAACAATGCTATAATGAAGGTAATTGCGCCTGGAAATCACGGGAGTACTTTTGGAGGAAACCCTGTAGCTGCTGTGGTTGGGATTGCTGCCTTAGAAGTGGTCAAAGAGGAGTCTTTGGCTCAAAATGCCTTTGATTTGGGTCATTTGTTTAGGGAAGAAATACAGAAATATGTAGACCAATCTACGATAGTAAAAGGTGTTAGGGGTAAAGGCTTGTTAAATGCTATTTTAATTAACGATACGGAAGAAAGTGATACTGCTTGGAATATTTGTTTGGCCCTTAGAGATAATGGTTTGCTAGCGAAACCAACCCATGGAAATATTATCAGGTTTGCACCACCATTAGTGATGAATAAAGAACAACTTTTGGCATGTGTGGCTATTATCACTAAAACCTTAGCTTCCTTTGAGCAATAATTTATGAAGTATTCATTTTTGAAACGACTATTTTGATATGTCATTTAAATTAGGAGACAAGGTTTGTGTATTAGATCAAGATATTGAAGGCGTCGTTACTGCAGTAATGGGAGATGTTCTGGAAGTTGAAACTACCTTTGGTTTTTTAATGAAGTTTACCACTAGAGAATTACTTATTCTTCCTGAAGAAGGTTTACAGGTATCTAATTATGAGGTGGCCAAGATCAAGCACCTAAAGCAAGATAAAAAGCCCACTTATAAGGCCACTGTTTCTAAAAAAGATAGGGATGTACCTAAAATGGAAGTAGATCTTCATATTGGCCAGCTAACCAATGCAACCAATCTCTCTAATTATGACATGTTAAACATACAATTAGATACTGCCCAGCGGCAGTTAGAGTTTGCTATAGCTAAAAAAATTCAAAAGGTAGTATTTATTCATGGAGTAGGTGCAGGAGTGCTTAAAGAGGAATTAAAATACATCTTTAAAAGGTATGAGGGAATAAGGGTCTACGAGGGAGATTATAAGAAATATGGCTTGGGAGCTACTGAAGTTTATTTGACACAACAGGTTAGAAGGGAGCTGTAATTATTTTGGGGTGGTAAATATGCCAAAATCATTTAAGTTCACATCTGTAATTCGCTTACCATCTTGGTCTGTAAAGCTTACACCACTCAATTGAATTTCATGTTCAAAACTATTGCCGTCCTCACTTAGGCTCGTATTAATGAATATTGTTCCTGCAGTTGCATTGGCATCTTTAATCACATTTACACCTATCTCAGGTAATACACTGCAGTAGTAGGAAGCACTAATGTCTTCGGAAAAAATCCTATAATTAAGGGTAGCCTGATTGGGAATACTACTTTGTATGGTTTGTTCACTCACACTGTTTTTTAAAAGCCCTTCTGGAAGTTGTAGCGCTAGTGATTCTGTACCATTAATTTTAAACAATAATGTGGTTGCTGTGGATTGTGTACAGCTTTCAATACCAATTTCATTGAAGCTTATACTTTGAATTGTAATATCTCCATCGCTACAGCTAAAAAATAAAGACATTAGGAGAACAGCTAAAAATAGTTTACGCATTAATGTGCTACTTTTCATGGGTGTCAATTTGCTGTCAAATGTAATTATTTTCAATGCTTTTCTCTATAAATCTGTCAAATACATTTATTTAATATATTTTTATGGTCCCATAAAAACTAAAGAATGAAAGCTGTTTATTTTGACAATGCTGCAACAACTCCAGTAAGGGGTGAAGTGATTAATAGTATTCAAAACGCCCTAGAAAAATGCTTTGGAAACCCTTCTTCTACACACAGTTTTGGTAGGACTGCCAAGACAGCAGTAGAACAAGCAAGAAAAACTATTGCAGCTACTTTAGGAGCTCATCCTTCAGAAATTATATTTACTTCAGGAGGTACAGAGGCAGATAATATGGTTTTAAAATGTGCTGTAAGGGATTTGGGTGTGAGGTACAGAAGCAGATAATATGGTTTTAAAATGTGCTGTAAGGGATTTGGGTGTAAAACATATAGTAACCACTACAATGGAGCACCATGCTGTTTTACACACGGTAGATGAATTAGTGGCGTTTAATGGAGTTACTGCCCATCATGTAGCAGTAGATGCCAATGGAAATCCAGACCTTTTGGATTTAGAAAAAATACTAAGCGGGTTAAAAGAGACTGTTTTAGTGAGTTTAATGCATGTTAATAATGAAATTGGAAATATTTTAGACCTTCCCACAGTAGCTGCTCTTTGTGAGTCTTATGGGGCTTATCTCCATTCAGATACGGTCCAATCAATTGGTCATTTTCCTTGGGATTTACAAAAGATTAAAATTCACTTTTTAGCTGCAGCTGCTCACAAATTTCATGGGCCTAAAGGGATTGGTTTTGCTTATATAAGAAAAGACACTCCTTTAAAATCATTTATTGTAGGAGGCTCACAAGAGCGAGGTTTTAGAGCAGGTACAGAGCCCTATCATAACATTGTAGGCCTTGAAAAGGCTTTTGTTTTGGCATATGAACACTTGGATAAGGAACGTGTTTATATTGAAGGTTTAAAAAAGTACTTTATTAGTGAAATAAATAAAGCCATTCCGGCTGTGTCTTTTAACGGTTTTTCGGGGGATATGGAGAAGAGTACCTACACTTTAGTCAATGTGCGTTTACCATTTAATGCCCAAAAGGCACAGATGCTATTATTTCACCTAGATTTGAAAGGAATTGCTTGTTCTAAAGGGAGCGCCTGTCAGTCTGGAAGTAACAAAGGATCACATGTGTTGTCTGCTTTTCTTACAAAGGAACAATTGGCCATGCCCTCTTTGAGGTTTTCTTTTTCTTCATTTAACACTAAAGAAGAAATAGATTATACGATTAATGTCTTAAAAGAGTTTTCCGAAAAGTAAGAATTAGAGATTTTTAAGGCTACTATTTTTCGTAGGGAAATTTTCTACTGGCTTGCCTCATCATTGAACCTATAAGTTCATTCGTGTTTTTACCGGTTTTTCTGTCTATTTGTTTCTCGTACTTCCAGAGAAGTTTACCAGTTTTCACATCACTTATTTTTATACCTATACGGCCGTATTTAGTATTCCCTGTCACATAATCTAATAATTTAAACGATTTGGTGGCTCCCCTGGATAGCTGAACGTTTAGGGTTATAGTACCACTGATAATAGCATCTACCCCTAAAATTTCCCCCAATTCTTTTACGCTTAAAATATCTAGTGAATTGTAGCCTATTTCTTGTTTTTTTAGAAAAGCATTGGTGTCTTTTATATTTTGGAAATTCACCCTGTAATGCTTTCTTTTCTCCATTTTAAGAAAGTATGTTTCTAGGGCTTCTTGAACAGCATAGCCCTCAGAGGCCTCTAATTCTAATTGCATTTCATCAGTTAATTCTTGTTCTAAATTTACTGAAGCTAGAAAAGGAAGAATCGCAATACTTTGATGCGTGGCAGTGATGTTTTTGAATTGTTTATTTTCATAGATATTCTTTTGGCCCAATGCCAATTGTGTAAAGAATAGACATATGACTGAAATACTAAGTTTTACTTTGTTTTGCCTATTTAATAATTGATTTTTCATAGTGTATTTAAAGGCTTAAGAGAGTGGTGTATGTCTGGGAATTTCCCAACATATCTATGACTTGTATTGTTAATTCGTTCTTTTTCTGAAGATTTGTTCTTGCACCTATATGATGGGTAAGTGTATTGGTTTTAGGTTCGTATTCCATGAGAATCCATTCTCCGTTTAAACTTCCTGAGTAGCTTTCAATTCCGGTTTCTTGATCTTTAATTTCAAGACTCAAAAACTGATAATTTCTAATATTTTGATTGCTCTTAAAGTTTTTTGGTCTTATGCTTGGAGGTATAGAGTCTTGTTTAACTACATAGGTTCCCAATTTATTGGTCTTAGTACTCAGCCAATCACCGTCTTTTTTAGTAGTGCTGTAAATGGAAGACTTTGAACCGAGCATGTAAGCAATGTAACTGTATTTAGAAAAGGAACTGTTCTGTGAATTAAAACTTAAGGTAAATGGTTTTTTTACTGCCCACATAGGTTTGTGTACGCTAATAGTATCTTTAGTCGTTTCTAAGTTTAAATAAACATCTTCATAAAAGCTATTAGCCGGGAAATAGAGACTGCCATGGGCTAGTTTGTAATGTGCAGGATTTTTAGACCACACTGGGAAAGGTGTTTTGTTAAGTGTTTTTTTTATTGTTGCTTCTTCTGAAGTACCTAAAACAGGTATCTTAATACTTATATTATTGCCATGAAGGTCCATTAGGGTCAGTTCAAGATCAATTGTTTCATTGGGCTTTATGCTAACAATCCCTTTGTTTTTTATTGTTTTAAATATACTTAATGGTTTTCGTACATTTTGAAACAATTGTACAATACGCTCCCTATGTTTAATCAAATGTGGATAGTCTATGAGCGTATTAATACCCTTAGTTTCATTAAATGAAAATTGGTCTAATTTAATTTCACCAATCAGCGTATCATTTAATGAAAGTCTATATTGATAAATACCATTTTTATTTGCGGTTAGTTCTTGTCTGTCATAGCCTTTGACTCCTAAGTAAAATGATCCTTTTGCCTCTATAGGACTTACCTGATAAATGCCTTCAGGGGTTCTTTTAAATGAAAGTTGCACTTTGTTTTCACTTCTGTTTATATGACTACTTTCACCTATGGGATAAGCGAATAGTTTTTGAAGGGTTGGTGGTGTTTTGTCCAATACTTCATAGGGGAACTGAAGTGGATTTATAGCTATGGCAGTACCAGTTTTTCTCATTTCAAAGTGAAGGTGTGGTGCGGTGGACCCACCACTATTTCCAGAAAAAGCAATAGGGCTGTCTTTGTACACTTTGAGACTGTCTTTTTTTGGAAAAAGCTGAATGGTATACGATTTGTTAGCGTATTGTTTGTCTTGCACAAATTTTTCTATTTCAGGAGAAAACTTTTGTAAATGGGCGTATACGCTACTAGTACCATTGTAGTGGTTTATATAGAGCACTTTTCCATATCCCCAATGTGAAATTTTTATTCTAGACACATAGCCATCTGCAATAGAGAATACTTTTAGACCTTGCTGGTGTTTTGTTTTAATATCTAAGCCTGAATGAAAATGATCAGACCTTAGCTCACCAAAATTACCAGCTAATAATAAGGGGATGTTAAGGGGCGCATTGTATATAGTATCTGAAACCTTGTTGTCCAAAGCTTTTTGAGCGTACAATGGACCAACTAATAAACCTAATGCGAAAAAAAAATACAGTGTCTTCATTTGATGTTCAAAAGTAAATAAACTGCCTTAGATACAGAAGGGCTTGGAGGCTTTATCCGGATAATTTTGTCTTTAATTTTGTCTTTAATTTTGGGCTGACATTTAATAAATTTAAAACTATTGGGCTGCAATTCTAAGAATACCAAGTTTTATATTAACTTTGTTTTATTAGTATGGACTGTTGCAAATGAATCATCTTAAAGAAATTGTAGGTTCTTTAGAAAATAAGGTAAGCAAATTAGTTCACCGTTTAGAAGGGGTTAAAGAGAATTCTGCCCTTTTAAGAAAGGAACTTGATGAAGCGAAAAAAACCTGTGAATACGCAAAATCACAGGCCACTTATTGGGAAGAGAAATACAATGCTTTAAAATTAGCACAGTCTATGTTAGGCAGTGATGAAAACACTACCGAAGCGAAACTGAAGATTAACACCTTAATAAAAGAGCTTGACTATTGTATAGGGGCGCTCTCTAAATAATGTATGTCAAATACGTTTAAAATAAAGCTTTCAATTGCTGACAGGGTATATCCATTGACGATTGCTCCATCTCAAGAGGAAGGTTTAAGAAAAGCCGCTAAACAAATAGAATTGCTTGCTAAAAACTTTGAGCAAAATTATGCTGTGAGGGATAAACAAGATGTTTTGGCCATGTGCGCCTTGCATTTTGCCTCAAAGACAACTCAGAGTAATATAGAAGAATCTCAAGATAATAAAGAGGTTCAAGAGCGTTTAAAAGCGCTTGAGGAAGTGATTGACAATTCGTTAGGATAATACGTTCTTTTAAATAACATCATTGCCCACACTGGTATTTATTTTTTGACAAACTCAACGCTAATTTTTTTTAAAAGGGTGAGTTTAGATTATGCAAGCATGCCTTACTCGTATAAGGAAACTTAAGTAATTTGTTAGCCCTAAACCTGTTTATTCAGAGTTTGTTCAAAACCCAATCCAATGTGGGCTTTTTTTATATAATTAATTAAATACAAATGGATAGTACAACAATCATAATATCGGCCGTTTTAGGCCTTGCAGTTGGGTTTGCTATCGCAAAGTTTTTGGAAAAGGGGAAAGCCTCAAAGACCATTATCAATGCGAGAAAAGACGCACTTGCAATTATTAAAAACGCCAAAAACGAAGGCGAGAATATTAAAAAAGACAAAATATTTCAGGCCAAAGAGCGCTTTTTGGAGTTAAAAGCAGAACATGAGAAGGTGATCCTTTCAAAGGAGAAAAAAATTGGAGAATCTGAAAAACGTACCAGAGATAAAGAATCTCAAGTGAGCAATGAATTGTCTAAGACAAAAAAAATAAATGACTCATTAGAGCAAAAGATTGCGGAAACGACTCACAAAGCTGAAATTCTAGATAAAAAGCAGTCGGAATTAGATAAACTGCACAAAAATCAAGTACAGCAACTCGAGGTTATTTCTGGCTTGTCTGCAGATGAAGCTAAGGAACAGTTATTGGCTTCTTTGAAAGATGTGGCTAAATCTGACGCTATGGCCTATATGCAATCTACCATGGAAGAGGCTAAGTTAACCGCCCAGCAAGAAGCTAAAAAAATCATCATTAACACCATTCAAAGGATTGGTACAGAGGAAGCGGTGGAAAACTGTGTTTCCGTATTTAATCTTGAGTCAGACGACGTTAAAGGTAGAATTATTGGTAGAGAGGGTAGAAATATCAGGGCTATTGAGGCAGCTACTGGAGTAGAGATTATTGTAGACGACACACCAGATGCTATAATTCTTTCATGTTTTGATTCTGTGCGTAGGGAGATTGCTAGATTGTCATTGCACAAATTAGTGACTGATGGTAGAATTCACCCTGCTAGAATTGAAGAGGTTGTTAAGAAAACAGAGAAGCAAATTGAAGAAGAAATTATAGACATAGGTAAGCGTACCGTAATTGATTTAGGAATTCATGGATTACATCCTGAACTCATTAAAGCGGTTGGACGTATGAAGTATCGTTCTTCTTACGGCCAGAATCTATTGCAACACTCTAGAGAAGTGGCTAAGCTTTGTGGAGTTATGGCTGCTGAATTGGGGATTAATGCAAAACTAGCCAAGCGTGCAGGTCTTCTTCACGATATTGGTAAAGTTCCTAATACAGAGGCAGAGGTAGAAACCCCTCACGCTATCTTGGGAATGCAATGGGCTGAGAAGTTTGGAGAAAAGCCAGATGTGTGTAATGCTATTGGAGCCCACCATGATGAAATTGAAATGAATACCCTTATCGCTCCTATTGTACAAGTCTGTGATGCCATTAGTGGTGCAAGACCAGGAGCTAGAAGACAGGTATTAGACTCTTATATTCAAAGATTAAAAGACTTAGAAGATGTTGCTTTTGGTTTTCCAGGAGTGCAGAAAGCCTATGCCATTCAGGCGGGTAGGGAATTAAGGGTAATTGTAGAAAGTGAGCGCGTTACAGATGACCAAGCCTCTGAACTATCCTTTGAAATTTCACAAAAGATTCAGACAGATATGACCTATCCTGGTCAAGTTAAGATCACTGTGATTAGAGAAACTAGGGCTGTAAATGTAGCCAAGTAGTTTGCGATGAAATCCTAGTATAAAAAAAGCCCTGCTCAGCGAGCAGGGCTTTTTTTTGTCTTAAGGTATGCTTTACTCTGTTGCTCCTTCCTCAGTAGCTTCTTCGTTTGCAGCCTCTTCTTCCTCTTTATTTATTTTATGTGTTAGTATATTGACCTTTTTGAGTTTTTCTTTCCAAGTGTCAATATCTTCTTTGTGTTTATTAATTTTATGGACAACTTCTTTAACTACAGGGTTGTCTTCAGATGCATTTGAAAAGAATTCTAAGTTGTTTTCTAATTGTCGCATCTCATTTTTAGACTCTTCAATCTTTTTGCGAATAAAAGCTTTTTCGTTAGCAAGTGCATAGTCATTATCAGAACTGGCCAACTGATTGAGTTTGTCTCCGTATTTAAGCAATTCCCCTGCCTGTTTGTCAATATTTAATTTAAGAAATAGGGCGTCTAAAACCTTATTAAAGGTATTGTTAATGTTTTTGCTTTTAAAAGGTACCCTTCCAATATTTTTCCAAGCAGCAATTTGTGCTTTTATAAAAGAGAGGTCTTTTTCATTATCTGCCCCTAGGTCATATGCTTTTAAGTCTGCCAGCACCTTCTCTTTGGCGGTTAAATTTTCCTCTTCTACAGCATTGTTGGCATTTTTACTCTTATTCACATTGGTGAAATAGGTATTACAAGCAGCCTTAAATGATTTCCAGATTTTATCTGAATACTTCCTAGGTACATGTCCAATTGTTTTCCACTCATTTTGAATACGCTTAAAAGTCTGCGTAGTTTCATCACTCACTTCGCTATCTTTGAGGGAATTAGCAGTTTCTAGTAATGCTTTCTTTGCATCAAGATTTTCTTGCTGCTCATTTTTTAAGTGCTTGTAGAAACTATTTTTATGCTGATTAAATAGCTTAGTAGCAGCTTTAAATGCTTTCCAGGTTTTTTCATTTTGTTTTTGAGGTACTTTTCCAGTTTCAAAAAATGTATTCCTGAGGGTTTCTACCGTTTTCATCTGGCCTTGAATCCCTTTATGTGTAGTGGCAATACCTTCACTAACCGCATTAATCTTAGCTATAATTTCAAGCTTTATTTCTAGATTTCCTTCAAAACCTTTTTCTAAGGATTTAAAATGCTCCTGTCTTTTTTCATGAATGACCTTAGTAGCTGCACTAAAACGATCCCAAACGGCCTCTCTATTTTCCTTGTCTACAGGACCTAGATCTTCTTTCCATATTTTATGAAGTGTTTGAAGCTCTTGGAATGCTTTATGAATATCAGTTTCTGTCTGAAGTGCTTCTGCTTTTTCAATAATTTTGAGTTTTTCCTCAAGATTGTGTTTAAAATCTAAGTCCCTCAGTTCCCTGTTAAGGTTTAAGAAATCATAAAAGATTTCCATATGATGGTGATAGGTTTTCCAAGCATCATTGTAGTGAGTTCTTGGAATTGCCCCTGCATTTTTCCATTCTTTTTGTATTTCCTTAAAGTTCTTGTAAGTGTCGTTAATGTCTTCTTCTACATTTACTAAGCCCTTGAGTCTTTCTATGAGATCTAGGCGTTTCTTGAGGTTGTTTTGAAGGTTAGACTCTAAGGTTTTATAATAGGCGTCTTTTTTCTCGCGATACTCGCCATACACCTCATTAAATTGTCTTTTGGCTACAGAATTGTATCTAAAGTCTATTTCGTTACCGCCTCCCTCTATGAACTCTGCCTTTTTTTGTTCTAAGAAATCTTGAAATTTAACATCAAAGGCTGCTTTTATAGCGTCCACATTCTTTTTAATTGCTTGGACTTTTTCATTTTTGACTAGCCTTTGAAGTTCCCCGACTAGATTTTCCATATTCAATGTTTCATAGTCCAAATCTGGAATACTATGTCTGGAAGCATTATCTACATCTTCTGCGTCTTCTGCATTAGAATCATCAATTTCGGATTGAGGATCTTCTTGCGAAGTATTTTCCTCATGATGGGTTTGTTTTTCAACTTTTAAATCTTCCTTTCCTACCGGATCTTGTAGCTTTCCGTCTTTTTCTTCTAACATATTATATAGTTTTTGTCAGTTCAAAATAGAGAGGGTTTCTGCCCTTTCTTATCCCTAGTAATATACTAACATATAACTATATATAAAAATTTATTGTTTTTTTAAACCCTAAGTATTTTAACTATTCCAAATCTCCCAGGAAGCCTCTGCTTGGCCCACTAACATTTCGTAGCCGTTTTTAATTTTAGCCCCTCTTAATTTTGCTTCATTCAAAAAAGCCGTTAGCTCGGGATTGTAAATTAAATCAAAGGCAATATGATTTGCACCAATTTGACTGTAGTCAATATCTGGTTTTTGATCTATCTCAGGGAAGGTACCAATAGGGGTGCAATTAACAATGATTAAGTGCTCTTGTAAGAGCTCTTTTGTGAGATCTTTGTAACTTATTTGTCCCTCTTTAGATTGTCTAGATACATATAGAAAAGGAATACCCATGCTTTTAAAAACATGAGATACTGCCTTAGATGCTCCACCAGTCCCAAGAATAAGTGCTTTTTTATGCTCGGAAGATATAAGAGGTTCTATGGCTTTTCTGAACCCTATGACGTCTGTATTGTAACCTACGGTCCCTTCTTTTGTGAACTTAATAGTGTTTACCGCACCTATTTCTGCAGCAGTTGGATCTAGCTTAGTCAAGAAAGGTATTACAGATTCCTTGTAAGGAATGGTTACATTCATTCCCTTTAAGTCTGTTGTTTGGTCTAATACTTTATTAAAATTGCTGAGGTCTTGAAAATCAAAATTCTCGTAAGTATATCCCTCAAGATTAAGTTGTTCAAACTTCTTAGAAAAATAATTTCCTGAAAAAGAGTAAGAAATATCTTTTCCTAGTAATCCGTATTTATTGCTTTTTTTTGTGTGCATAAGATTCTAAAGCCATTAAAATTACAAAACCTATTCCCATCCAAAAAATGGCCCACCATGTAGCCGCCTCTTGAATGGAAGGAATGTATCTCTGGTAATTTAATATTATTTTATGCTGGTTTGAATCCAACAACGGTTTTCCTAATTCATTCAGTTTGTAAATAGTTTCTTTCCAGGGCCAAACAACCCCTAGAGACCCGGAAATAAAACCAATTATGATCGCTGTGGTAATGGCGTTAAAGCGCTTCAAAACAACACTGATTAAGTGAGATAAAGTGACTAATCCGGCTGTAGATCCCAAGGTGAAAACAGCAAGTATTTTTAGTGTTTTAAGTCGCTTTGGATTGTTCCAAAAACTAAAGTCGCCTTGGATAATTTCAAAAAAAGTGTCGTAAAGCGCATTAACACTATCCACAAGTAGGAGTACATAATTGCCTAAAAGCATTAATATGAATGAACCAGATAAGCCAGGAAGTGTCATTCCAGATACACTAATCATTCCGCAGAAAAACACAAACAACAAGTGGTCATTCTCTTTGGCAGGGCTAAGAAAACTAATACTTACACCAATACCCAGTCCAATGAATCCCCATAGGATTGTACTGCTATTCCATTGTTTAAACTGTTTGGATATATAGTATACGGATCCCAATATCATGCCAAAGAAAAGGGACCAAACATAGGTTTCTTGAGTGAGTAGAAAATAATCGAGCACTTTAGAAACACTAAAATAGCTTACGATCATTCCCATAAGGAGTACCCAAAGAAAGGGACCGTTTATATAGTAGTAGAAAGACTTAAATCTTCCTGATACAAGCAGGAAGAACGCTTTTTTATTGACCTTTTTTAGCGCGTAAATAAATTCTTCATAAAAACCACCAACAAATGCTACAATACCACCTGAGACTCCTGGAACTTTATTTGCAGCGCCCATAGCCAGTCCCTTTAAAAAAAGGAATATGTTGTCTTGTAAGGTTCTTTGCTGCTCCATAATGTCAATGATGTAACACTTAGGTGGTTTTTTTATTGGCAGATTTTTCTAAGATGAAAATTAACGAAAAGCCAAAAATAGCCAACAAGCTAGCAGCAATTATTTGTGTGTTCCCAGAAAAATCCCAAGGCAATACATTTTTAGAGGCCAAAACAATCTCTTTATCCCGAACTATTCTTGAGGAAACGACTTCCTTCCAAGGCCATATTTTAGATAGAGATCCTATAATAAACCCCATCAGTATGGAGAGTGTTTGATTTTTAAAATGATTAAGGGTCCATTTTAAAATTCTAGAAAAAGAGGCCAGACCTATAATACAGCCTGCACCAACAGTGGCAATGATCAACAGATCCCTTTGATGAACCGCATTTAATATGGGTTCATATGAACCGAGCAATACTAAAATAAATGCCCCAGATATGCCCGGTAAAATCATAGCGCAAATGGCTAAGGCACCAGACAGAAATAAATACAACGGTTGTTGGCTGTTTTCAACTACCCCCAATTCCCCTATACCAATGGCTATGGCTATTCCAATAACTGCCATGATATAATCTGTAGGTTTTTTATTTTTGATTGATTTTCCAATAAAAACAATACTAGCTAAAACCAAGCCAAAGAAGAAAGACCAAAGTAGGACAGTCTCATGGTTCAGAAGCCAACTAATGCCTTTTGCTAGTGAGATTACACTGACACCAATACCTAGAAAAAGCGCTGTTAAAAAATTTCCATTAATATGTGCCCAAAAGCTTTTAATCCCTTCCTGTTTCCACTTTTTTAAGGCTTTGAGGTTCACATTATTAATACTCTCTAAGAGCTCCTCATAAATACCAGATATAAAAGCAATGGTTCCACCTGAAACTCCAGGAACCCTGAAACTCCAGGAACTACATCTGCAGCACCCATAGCCATACCTTTTAAAAAAAGGACTATATAATTCCTGTTTATTTTTTTTTGCATGTCTAGCGTAAAGTTTAAAAATAGGGTATTTTAACTAGAAGCCTTGCTAGAGGTGCTAATAAAATTGGAAACCCAAGTACTGTTAAAAAAACCAGGATATTGACTTTTGAAATGCGCTAGAAGACTGTAGTCTAATCTCAATGCCTCAGAAAGATGGTATTTGCTTTGCTCAATATCTTGAGAAAGCCCAAAAATAAATGCCAATCGATACCTTAAGGAGGCAATTTCTGGGAAGAAACCAATCGCTTGAAGCAGTATTTGATTCGCCGCCTCAAATTCTTTATTTTCCATGACTACCAAGGCCCAAGACTCCCATGTACTTAAATCATAATCTCCAAACTCAACGGCCTGTTTGTAGGCAAAATCTGCCTCGTCTAATTGCCCTAAGCTCACATTTATTTGCGCACATTTTTTCCAATAAGCTTCATTTTCGGTGTCAATATGCAAGGCCTTATTAATGTAATAAAGTGCCTTTTCATAATTTTTCTCTCTAATATAAAAATTGGTTATAGCCAGCCAACCTTTGTCTAAAAGTGGGTCCTCATGGACTGTTTTATAATAGTATTGTTGTGCGAGATCTGAATTTCCAATTTTTTCATGACACCTGCCAATTCTAAGGTAGGCATGAGCGGTGGGATCCTCTAAGTCTATAGTGGTCTCATAATTCTCAATAGCTTCATTATAGCGCTTGAGTTTTTCTAAAACCATGGCTTTTTCAAAATAAGCGCCAATAAATGATTCATCAGATATTATAGCAAAATCAAAGGCAGTGAGCGCCTCTTTATAGAGACCTTTGCTCTTGTATTGCTTTCCAAGCTGATGCCATGCCACTTCACAATAAGGTTCTTTTTCTAAGTAATCATTGAGATAAGAAATAGCGCCATCAGGATCTTCTAAGTATTCAAAGCAATAGATAATATTATACAGTGAGGCATAGTCCTGAGGATCTTCTTCCACACATTTAATAAAATTGTGCTTAGCTTTCTCAAAATCTTCTAAAAACAAATATTCCATACCCAAAAGGGCATAGATGTCTAAAGTGTCTTCAGTGAGTAATAACGCTTTCTCAAGACAACTAATAGCTTGAAGGTGTTTGTCTTG
>Ga0209136_1001161_pt1 | contig 17723 bp, 17 predicted proteins | sample SaaInl0LU_22_DNA_FD_184640 | JGI IMG/M metagenome (GOLD analysis project Ga0209136, IMG submission 184640) | Marine microbial communities from expanding oxygen minimum zones in the Saanich Inlet - ESP_90LU_22_DNA (SPAdes) (version 2) | ecosystem: Environmental > Aquatic > Marine > Intertidal... | reverse complement strand
CTAGAATTTTATGAAATTTATAAATATTAAACTTTTAATCTTTTTATTTCTTTTTATTTATAAGGGTAAACTCTTTGGCCAAGAAAAAGAACGCCCATTTATTTTAGTAAAAAATTCTGAAAGAGCTAAAATTTTAAACAAAATAGAAACAAAAAAATGGGCAAAAGAGATTTATGTAAATCTTAAAGAAAATACAGATTTACAAGTCAAGAAATTTTATAAGAACCCAAAAGCATACCTTAATAATTTACCTTTCAACTGGTCTGAAGTTAAAAAAAATGACTTTCCTCCTTTTTTTAAAACAGATCATATAGAAAATGGGAAACATAGAAACTTAGACAATGCTACTGATAAAGAATGGAAACCAGCAGCATTATTAATTGAGAATTTACAAATTGCATTAGATTGTGGTTATCTATATTATTTAACCGAAGATGAAATATATGCTCATGTGGCAAGTAGTATTTTGTATTCTTTTGTGAAATCAGTCCAAAAATCTGAACTTTCAGATTGGCATGGTAGAGGAGGTTGGTTATTTCCTTATGATGGTTTTAGAGAAGTACGTGTAATTGGTTATAGAGTTCCATTAATCTATGATTTTATAGCAACGTATCTTAAAAAAGAAGGCACTGCTTTTGATTTTATTCATAATAAAAAAGTTGCTTTTCCTATTGATGAACTTCAAAAAGTATGCAGAACTTATGCAGATATTACTATTAATTATGGTCAAACAGGTTCTAATCACCCAGTTTTAGAATCACCAAGTTTGGTTTATAATGCATTGGCAATGGATGAAGTAAATGAACGTGAGAAACTCCTATCTTATTTTTTATCAAAAAACACAAAAAATCAAGATGATTTAACAATAATGGCTAAAAATTATACAAAACAAGGAGATATTTGGCCAGAAACATCTCAATATTTAAATCATTCTACATCAATTTTGGCAAAATTAATGTTAGTGATTAATAAATATAATCCTTCTTTAAAACTGGGTGAAAAATATCCAAACATATTATTTGCTTTACCAAGATTAGATGATTTAGTGTATCCAAATAACGAAATTGTAAGATGGGGAGATGGTCATAGAAAACAACATGGTTCTTTTCAAGCATATGAAAATGCCTATGTTTTGGCTAAGATGGATAGTCTAACTTTTTTACAAAATAAATTTGCGCCACTTTTGATAAAAGCTATGGAGAATGGTAAATATTCAAGAAAAAGTATAGATGCTTTATTTTGGTATAATGATGATATCTATGGGAATTCAAAAAAAATAAAGTTACCAAGAACTGATAGAGTTTATCATGCAGGTATTGTTTTGCAAAGAAATTTAAGTTCCACAAATAATCCAAAAGATGGATTAATGGGTTTTGTGGGTGGTGCACATATGGTGCATGGCCATGCAGAAGGAATGAACATAGAATTGTATGGAGAAGGACAAGTATTAGGCGTAGATCATGGTAGAAAAAAATACGGTAAAGATTTACATGAAAATTACTCAAGAATATTCGCAGCTCACAATACTGTAATTGTTAACGGAAGTTCTCAAGGAGAAGGTGGTTGGGTAAATTTGGGAATCAATTCTGTAGAAATCATTTCTATGGAACCCAAGGTTCGAGATGATGGAATTTCACCAAATCATTCTTTTAGTCAAACCAGTTTTATAGATGATAAAGGTGATAAAGCAGAAGCAACTCAAGAAAGAACTTTAGGATTAGTAAGAACATCGCCAACAACAGGATATTATGTAGATATTTTTCGATCAAAATCGAAATTATCAAATGAGTTTCACGACTATTTATATCATAATATTGGAGATAAACTGGTGTTTGAAAATAAGGATATGAACTTCATAAAAACACCAAATAGATATATGGGGAATGCAAATGGAGTTTGGAAACATAACAAAACTTATAGAAATCCTGGTTGGCATTTTTTTAAGAAAGTGAAAACATCAGAAAATTATAATAAAGATATAAAAGCAACTTTTCATACAAAAAGATTAGATAAAGGTGCAGTTTTTATGCAATTACATATTCCAAATTTTAAGAATAGAAGCTACACCAAAGTAAAAGCACCTATAACTTTTGAATCTCCTAAACCATATCATAAATTACCAACGCCAACTTTGGTAATCAGAAATAAAGGCGAAGCTTGGCAAAACCCTTTTGTAGTAGTTTTTGAGCCTTATAATAAATCAGAAAAACCAAGTTTACAATCTGTTACAAAATTAGAGCAAGATGGAATTTATAAAGGATTAAAAATTATTTCTAAAACGCCAAATGAAGATTTAATTCAATATGTAATTACCCAGTCTAAAAATCAAATTTTTAAAAATGATGCTATTTATTTTGAAGGTTCTTATGCAGTTATTACCTTACATAAAGATCAAACTTTAAAGAGTATTTATGTAGGCGAAGGAAAAAAGTTAATCTATAAAAATGAAGAAATTACAACAGACTCATCTCAAACATATTTTAAATCTTATGACTAGAAAAACAATCTTATTTTTATGTTTAACTGTTTTTTTATTAGGATGTAAGGCAGTTAAAAATAATAACAAAACGTTACTTTTTGTGGGAGGTTTTACCGATAAAAAACCTGGTGAAGGTATTCACGTGTATGAATTTAATGCAGAAACAGCAGAAGCCAAATTAACATTTACGATAGATAATATAACTAATACTTCCTTTTTAAAAGTTACTGAAGATGGAAACTACCTATACTCTGTAGTAGAAAGCCAGATGCAACATAATGGAAAAGTAGCTTCCTTTAAAGTAGACGTATTAAATGCGAAATTAGAATTGCTAAATGTAAAAGATTGTGGTGGATTAAATCCTGCACATTTAGAAATTGATAAAACTGGAAAATATCTTGTAAATTCAAATTATTCTGATGGTAGTTTAAGCCTTTTTAAAATTAAAAAAGATGGTAGTTTAGGCAATATTAAACAAGTTTTACGATTTAAAGATAGTAGTGTAAATAAAAGTCGTCAAGAAGCTTCTCATATGCATTCGTCAAATTTTTCTCCTGATAACAAGCATCTATATGCTCACGATTTAGGTGCAGATAAAATTAGAAGCTTTAAATTTGATATTAAGAAAGATAGCTTAATTAATCAACAAGAAATCAAAACGAAATTAGGCAGTGGTCCAAGGCATTTCTCATTTCATCCAAATGGATTATTTGGCTATGGAATAAACGAATTAAGTGGAACAATTGATGCTTATTTAAATAAAAACGGTTCTCTTTTATTTATAGAAGATTACCAAACTTATCAACAAAAACAAGAAATTTATAGGGCAGCAGATATACATATTTCCAAAGACGGAAAATTTTTATACGCATCCAATCGTGGACCAAAAGAAGATAGTATTGCTATATTTTTAATCAATCAAAAAAATGGAAAATTAAATTTGGTGCAACATATACCAACTGGAGGAAATCATCCAAGAAATTTTGCACTATCTCCAGATGGTAATTTTGTATTGGTAGCGAATCAATTTTCAAACAATATCGCTATTTTTAAAAGGGATGTAAAAAAAGGAAAGTTAAGAAAATTACTGAAAGAAATTAAAGTAAGTAGCCCTTCAAGTATTCAAATGAAAACGTACTAAAGCGATTCTCTTTCAATAAAATTAAAAGGTACTTTTACAGTGCCTTTAGTTTTATTCAAAATCATTGCTGCTGCTGTTTCACCCATTACTTTAAAATCTGTAGACATAACTGTAATTCCAAGTAACTCTTTTAAAGGTGTATCATTGTATGATATAATACCAACTTCTTCACCTAATAAAAATTCATTTTCTCTAATTTGTTTCACAAGATTTACTAGGTCTCCTTCTTCAATTATAATAAATAAATCTCCTTTTTTTAAAACCATATCATCGTAAATTTTGTCAATAATCTCAAAATCTAAATTATGTTCAATACAAAATTTTCTAAAGCCATGTAATATTCTTCGAGGATAAGGATAGACAGCGTCTTCAGGATAAACAAGCATGATTTTTTTATACTTGCTTATTTTTTCTAACCCTTCATTTAAAGCGGTATAAATATCATTTTCAAAATCTTGATAGATCTGTACTATTTTTTTGTTTTTAATAGATTTTATATTATCTAAAATTATAAGTTTTTCACTTGGAATTAAACTTAATGCTTTCCCTATTTTTTCTGGAAGTGATACATGTTTCAATTCATCAGATTTAAAGTGAGGCATTACAATAAAATAATCATAAACACCTTTATTTTTTTCTATTAGATTTAAAAAAAGAGTTTCATCACAATGATATATATGTAAATCTGTATGAGAATTTGCTCCTATACTATTAATAAAATGATTGTAAGTTCTCATTTTATAAGAACTTAATTTATTTACCAAAAATAAAATATTCACTTTTGAAATTAATTTAGTTCTAGAAATATAAAATCCTTTACCCCTTATAGACGTAATTATTTTACGCTCTTTTAAAATACTATATGCTTTTTCTACAGTATCTCTAGATAAGTAAAATTCTTCACTAAACATGTTTATAGACGGTATCTTTTGATCCATTGTAAGATTGCCTTGTGAAATATTATGAATTATAGAATCTATAATTTGTTGGTACTTTGGTACCCTTGAATTTTCATCTATTGTTATAAGTTTCATCATTTGCATAATATATAAATTTTTAAAAAATAAAAAATTTTAATAAATCAAATGTAGTAAAAGGTATATTAATAAACCAATCATTTACAAAAAGAACTTTTTTACTTAACAATATTACTGTAGTTAAGATTACTTAAAAACTTATTAATAAGATAATCGTAAAACAAAGTCTTATATTTTTAAAGTTTTTACAATAAAAATTTATTTAAATTTTAACAAAATAAAGTATACTTAAAAACATTTTTATTAAATACGGTATAGTACAGGATACAAAAGTTTATATTCAAGTGTATTTTTGGTGTATAACATATGACTAACACAATGATGAAAGAAATTACAAAAACTTTTAAGTACGTTGACTATTTATGGGACGAAGAAAAAGCACTATCTCTTGGAGATAATCAAGTAGAATTATTTTTATATAGATCTAATATATTAGGAGCAGACTTAAGAATAACTAATTATGGTGGAGGAAATACAAGTTGTAAAACCATAGAGAAAGACCCGTTAACAAATGAAGATGTTGAGGTAATGTGGGTAAAAGGTTCTGGTGGAGATATTGGAACTTTAAAGCGTTCAGGTATAGCTGGTTTATACACAGAAAGACTAAGAGATTTAAAAAATGTATACCAAGGTTTACATGATGAAGATAGAATGGTTGGTTTATTTAATCATTGTATTTACGATTTAAATAGTAAAGCACCATCTATTGATACACCTTTACATGGTCTATTACCATTTGCACATATAGATCATTTACATCCAGACGCTTTAATTGCTGTTGCTGCTGCTAAAGATAGTGAGCAAGTAACCAAAGAAATTTGGGGAGATACTATGGGATGGGTACCTTGGCAAAAACCAGGATTTGATTTAGGTTTACAGTTAGAAAAATGTTTAGCTGATAACCCAGGAATTAGAGGGATTGTTTTAGGTTCTCATGGTTTATTTACTTGGGGAAATACTTCTTACGAGTCGTATATGAATAGTTTAGAAGTTATAGAAATGGCTTCTGAATACATTGAAAATAAATTAAAAGAACAAGGTGAAGTTTTTGGCGGTCAAAAAGTTGAAAGCTTACCACAAGAAGAGCGTTTAGAAAAAGCAGCACAATTAATGCCTTTATTAAGAGGTTTGTGTTCATCAGAAAACAGAATGATTGGTCATTTTTCTGATACTGATGTTGTAATGCAATACATCAATAGTAATGATTTGGAAAGATTAGCGCCTATGGGTACTTCTTGTCCAGATCACTTTTTAAGAACAAAAATTCAACCATTAGTATTAAGTTTAGATAAAAATGAAGATTTATCAGATTCTGATGCTGTTTTAGCAAAGTTAGAGCCAGCATTTGAAGCTTATCGTCAAGAATATGTAGATTATTACAATACATGTAAAAAAGATAATAGCCCAGGAATTCGTGATGCGAATCCAGTAATTATTATTTATCCAGGAGTAGGTATGTTCAGTTTTGCAAAAAACAAGCAAACTACAAGAGTTGCTAGTGAGTTTTACATCAATGCAATTAATGTAATGCGCGGTGCAGAAGCAATTACAGAGTATACTTCATTACCAAGACAAGAAGCATTTGATATTGAATATTGGTTGTTGGAAGAGGCAAAATTACAACGTATGCCAAAAGAAAAACCATTATCTCGTAAAGTAGCTTTAGTTACTGGTGCAGGAGGTGGAATTGGTAAAGCTATTGCAGATAAATTAGCTGCAGAAGGAGCAAATGTTGTATTAACAGATATTAATGAAGATGCTTTAGTAGAAGCAAATGGAACGTATGCGAGAGATGTGTCTACATACGCTCTTTGTGACGTAACCAATACAGGTTCTATAGCTGGTGCTTATAAAAAAGCAATTTTAGAATTTGGTGGTGTAGATATGATTGTGCATAGTGCAGGATTAGCAATTTCTAAACCATTAACAGATACTACAGACAAAGACTGGAATATTTTACAAAGTATTTTAGTAAAAGGTCAATTTGATTTAGCAAAACAATTTGCATTAATCGTTCGTAAACAAGGTTTAGGAGGAGATTATATAGCAATTGCAAGTAAAAATGGTTTAGTTGCAGGTCCAAACAATGTAGCATATGGTACTGCAAAAGCGGCGCAACAGCACATGGTCCGTTTATTGGCAGCTGAATTGGCAAAAGATAAAGTAAGAGTAAATACTGTAAATCCTGATGGTGTAATTGTTGGAAGCAAGATCTGGGAAGGAGCTTGGGCAGAAGGTAGAGCTAAAGCCAATGGAATTACGGTAGAAGAATTACCAGCATTTTATGCAAAAAGAAACTTATTAAATGAGATTATTACACCAGATGATATTGCAAACGGAGTTTTCTCTCTTGTTGGGATATTAGACAAATCGACAGGAAATATTATAAATGTTGATGGTGGAATGGCTAATGCATTTGTAAGATAACTAATTAGAAGTATTAAATTTGAATTATTAAAAACTTCTATAGATATTAATTTTATAGAAGTTTTTACTTTATAACCATATACCAGTATGAAAATACAAAAAGAACAAATTCTAGATATCAATAAATCAGGATTAAACAATCACACAGAAAACTTTGATTTTTTAGCAAACAAATTAACCAAGCAAGGAGCTGATGTAAATACTATTGTTTCTAAACTTTCAGATTTTCAAGTAGCAATACCAAGTTGGGCTTTAGGGGCTGGAGGTACACGTTTTGGACGTTTCTCTTTTTATGGAGAACCATCAAACCTTGAGCAAAAGATAGAAGATGTAGGTATTTTACATAGTTTAACACAAACTGCAGGTGCAGTTTCGTTACATATTCCTTGGGATACTCCTTCAGATTATAACGCAATAAAACAAAAAGCAGATGCATTAAATATCAAATTTGATTCTGTAAATTCTAACACATTTCAAGATCAAAAAGACGCTTCAGAATCTTATAAATATGGTTCTTTAAGTAATGTGAGTAAAGCTGTGAGAGAGCAAGCGATTCAGCACAATTTAGATGTTATCAATATTGGAGACAAATTAGGGTCAAAAAGTTTAACGGTTTGGTTAGCTGATGGTTCTTGTTTTCCAGGGCAAAATAACTTTCAAACTGCATTTCAAAATACTCAAGATAGTTTAATTGATATTTATAAAGGATTACCAGATGATTGGAAATTGCTTATAGAATACAAACCTTATGAGCCAAACTTTTATAGTACTGTAATTCAAGATTGGGGAGCTTCTTTAATGTTGGCTAATGGTTGTGGAGACAAAGCCTTTACTTTAGTTGATTTAGGGCATCACTTACCAAACTCAAATATTGAGCAAATTGTATCAATTTTACAATTAAAAGGAAAGCTAGGGGGTTTCCACTTTAACGATAGTAAATATGGAGATGACGATTTAACTGTGGGTAGTATTAAGCCTTACGCACTTTTCTTAATTTTTAATGAATTGGTGTATGGTATGGAAAACAATCCACAAAATCCAGATTTAGCTTGGATGATAGATGCAAGTCATAATGTAAAAGATCCGTTAGAAGATTTAATCCAATCTTTAGAGGCTATTCAGGAGGCATATGCCAAAGCATTGTTGATTGATCAAAAAGCATTAAAAGCAGCCCAACTAGATAACGATGTTGTAAAATGTCAAGAAATATTACAAGGAGCTTATAGAACTGATGTAAGACCTTTAATAGAAAAAGCGCGTTTAAATTCAGGAGGTGTTATTAGTCCAATTAATGCATATAGAAGTCTAAAAGTAAGAGAAGGTTTAATTGCAGAAAGAGGTAAAAACACAATAGCAACTGGTTTATAAAATCTAAAATGGCAAAAAGAGTTACAGCAGTTTTTGATATCGGAAAAACAAATAAAAAGTTTTTCTTGTTTGATAAAAACTATAAAGAAGTTTATAGAGAATATGCAAGTTTTGATGAAATAGAGGATGAAGATGGGTATCCAACAGAAAATCTAGAAGCACTTAAAACTTGGTTGAAAGAATTGTTTTATCGAGTTTTAAAAAATGAAGATTTTAGTATAAAGGCGATTAACTTTTCTACTTATGGAGCTAGTTTTGTGCATATTGATGAAGAAGGCAACCCATTAACACCATTATACAATTACACTAAAGAAATAGATGATGATTTAGTAAATGAGTTTTACGAAAAATATGGCCCAGAATTAGAGTTTACAAGAACAACAGGTTCTCCAAAATCGGGTTTGTTAAATTCTGGAATGCAGTTGTACTGGATAAAAAAAACAAAGCCAGAAATCTTTAAAAAGATTAAATATTCATTGCATTTACCACAATATTTGAGTTATGTTTTTTCGGGAATACCAATAAGTGAATATACTAGCATTGGTTGCCACACTTCTTTATGGAATTACGAAACTAAAGATTATCATAATTGGGTTTATAAGGAAGCAATCAATACTATTCTACCACCAATAGTTTCTACTGAAACTAGTATCAATATGAATTATAATGGCACAAGAATTAAGGTTGGCTCAGGTATTCATGATAGTTCGTCAGCACTTTTACCTTATGTTAGGAGTGTAAAAAAGCCATTTGTATTAGTTTCTACAGGTACTTGGTCAATTGCATTAAACCCTTTTTCAGATGTTCCTTTAACAACAGAAGAAACAGAGGTGGGTTGTATCAACTATATGAGAATAAATGGTAAACCTGTTAAATCTTCAAGACTTTTTTTAGGAAACGAATATAAACTTCAAATTGCTGAACTGAATAAAAAGTTTAATGTGGATAAAGATCACCACAAAAATGTTGAGTTTAATTATGACACCTACTTTGAAATTGTAAAAGATTTTCATTATTGTTTTAAATGGAAATCATTTTCTGATAAAAATATGCCAGAAAAAACAAAATTTTCATATCATAAATTTGAAGATGCATACCATCAATTAATGATAGAATTAGTGCAACTTCAAGTGGAGATCATAAAAAGAATTGCGAATACATATGATATAGATCGTTTGTATGTAGATGGTGGGTTTACTGATAATGACCTGTACATTAAATTGTTATCTCATTATTTAAGAGGTATGAAATTAAGGACAACCAAAGCCTCTTTAGGTTCTGCATTAGGTGCAGCAATTGCAATATCTGATGTAAAACTAAACTCAAAATTCTTAAAAAAGAATTACGCATTAAAAAAACATATACCTTTTATTATAAAGTAAAATGTCAAAGAAAATAAACTTTATTCATCCTAGAAATCAAATAACAACAATAATCGATCGAATTTATAAAAGAGGAATGACCACTACTTCAGGTGGAAATATTTCTGTTATAGATGACAATGGAGATATTTGGGTAACACCATCTGCAATTGATAAAGGTTCTTTAAGAGCGTCAGATATTATTTGTGTTAAGAAAGATGGAACTATTGAAGGAAAACATAAACCTTCTTCAGAATTTCCATTCCACAAAGCAATATATGAAGCAAGACCAGATATAAAATCTGTAATTCACGCTCATCCACCTGCATTAGTTTCGTTTAGTATTGTACGTCAAATACCAAATACAAATATTATTTCTCAAGCAAAACACATTTGTGGACCAATTGGGTACGCAAAGTATAGATTACCAGGATCTAATGATTTAGGAACTGTAATTGCTGATGAATTTAATAAAGGTTATAAAGCAGTTATTATGGAAAATCACGGAGTTGTGCTTGGTGGTTCAGATTTAACTGATGCTTATGAAAGGTTTGAAACTTTAGAGTTTTGTTGTAGAACAATTTTATATGGCTCTCAAATAGGAACTCCAAAATATTTAACAGATGCTCAAATAGATGAATTCGAAGCTCAAGTATCAGCAGTAAGAACAGAGAAAAAGAAAAACAAGTATCCTTCAGATGAAGTAGAAAAAAGATTAGAAATTTGCAATATTGTGAAACGTTCCTGTGAACAAGGTTTAATGATTAGTTCTTATGGAACAGTTTCTATGCGTTGGAAAAATGATGATTTTTTAATTACACCTACAGATGTAAATCGTTGGGATTTACAAATTGAAGATATTGTTCAAATAAAAAAAGGAAAAAGAGAGCAAGGAAAAACACCTAGTAGAGCAACCTATTTACACGAAGAGATTTACAAGAATAATCCAAATGTAAATTCCATAATAATGACACAATCTCCTTATTTAATGGCTTTTGCAGTTACAGGAGAATATTTAGATGTAAGAACTATTCCTGAAAGTTGGATTTTTTTACAAGATATAAATGCAGTTAAATTTGGAACTCATTTCAAAGATAATATCGATAAAAAAATTACAGAAAATTGTAATACTGCATTAATCATAGAAAATGATTCTGTAATTATTACAGGAGATAAATTATTACAAACTTTCGATTATTTAGAAGTTGCAGAATTTAGTGCAAAATCTATAGTTTTAGGAAATTCATTGGGAGATATGGTGCCTATTAATGATGATCAAGTAGAAGAGTTAAGAGAAAAGTTTTTATCATAAAACGAAAATAGATATGTCAATAAAAATAGATACACGTTATCCATCTGTAGACGACTTAAGGAATAAAGCAAGAAAGAAAATACCAAAGTTTGCTTTCGAATATTTAGATGGTGGTTGTAATGAAGATGTAAATTTAATTAGAAATACGTCCGAATTAAGAGAAGTACAATTAAAGCCAAATTATTTAAGAAATCACGGAGGTTCATCAACAAAAACAAAACTTTTTGGTATTGAGTATGATGCACCTTTTGGTATAGCACCTGTAGGTTTGCAGGGTTTAATGTGGCCAAATTCTCCAGAAATTCTAGCCAAATCAGCATTTGAACATAATATCCCTTTTATTTTAAGCACAGTTACAACTACAAGCATAGAAAGAGCTGCAGAATTAACAGAAGGTAAAGCTTGGTTTCAATTATATCATCCAACAGAGGATAGTTTAAGAGATGATATTATTAAAAGAGCAGAAGCTGCTGAATGCCCTGTTTTAGTAATTTTATGTGATGTTCCTAGTTTTGGTTTTAGACCAAGAGATATTAGAAACGGATTGGCAATGCCACCAAAAATGAACTTGACTAATATTTTGCAAGCTTTTGGGAGGCCTCATTGGAGTTTACAAACTTTAAAACATGGTATTCCAAATTTTGCGAACCTGTTACCTTATATGCCTAAAAATTTAGATTTAAAGCAACTGGGTAAATTTATGGATCAAACTTTTTCAGGTCGTTTAAATGAAGAAAAGATTAAGCCAATTCGCGATATGTGGAAAGGTAAAATTGTATTAAAAGGTGTAGCTTCTCATTACGATGCAGAACAAGCCATTCGTTTAGGTCTTGATGGTATCATCGTTTCAAATCATGGAGGGAGACAATTAGATGCAGGAGAATCGACTATAAAACCATTAGCTTCAATTGCCGAAAAATACGGAGATCAAATTGAAGTAATGATGGATAGTGGAATTCGTTCTGGTGTTGATGTTGCAAGATCATTAGCTTCTGGCGCAAAATTTACTTTTATGGGACGTTCTTTTATGTATGGAGTATCTGCATTAGGTAAAAAAGGAGGTAATCATACAATTTCATTATTAAAAACCGAATTACAACAAGTAATGGAGCAGATATGTTGTGAAAAAGTAGAAGATTTCCCAAGTCATTTAATAAGCAAATAATAAAAAAAGTATATTTTATAAACTCAGCATTTATGCTGAGTTTTGTTTTTTAAACAGTACAGTCCAGGATAGAATATTTTATTATCTAAATTACATTCGTTATTAGTCACAATTAACCAAAAACACCAAATATGGCAGAAAATAAAAGTGCAGCAGTAAATATTAACCAAAATGCAGGAGGTGAGTTCGAAAGAACACCCGTTCCAAATTCCAAACTAAAAGGCTGGAAATCATTTTTAGGAATGTATGCAGGTGAACATGCAGCAGGTACTGAATTTATGATTGGACCCTTGTTTTTGGCAGCAGGTGCAAGTTTAAAAGATTTAACATTCGGTTTGCTTATTGGTAACATATTAGCGATTCTAACTTGGAGATATTTAGTAGCTCCCATAGCTGTATCCAGTAAACTTACTTTGTATTATCAATTAGAAAAAATTGCAGGTAAGTATTTGGTAAAGGTTTATAATGTAGTTAATGGTTTGCTTTTTTGTTTTTTAGCAGGTGCAATGATTACTGTTTCTGCTAGTGCTGTTGGAATTCCTTTTGATATAAGTTTTTCTGTACCTGAAAATATTTTAGGTTTAAGTTCACCAGCTTTTTCATTGATCGTAATAATTGTTGGTGTTGTGATGACAATTGTTGCTGCTGCTGGTTATAATACTGTTTCCAAATTTGCTAATATTGCTGCACCTTGGATGATTGTTGTTTTTGCTGCCTGTGGCTTATCTGCCCTTTCTCAAATGGAAGTTGATTCTTTAGACAGTTTATTAATAGAATGGGATAAAGGAGTAAGTGTAGTTCAGTCAATTAACGGTAAAGTAGATTTTGGTTTTTGGAAAATTGTAATATTTTCTTGGTTGTGTAATGCAGCTATGCATTTTGGAATGGCAGATTTAAGTATAATGCGATTTGCTAAAGATAGTCGTGCAGGATGGGGTCCCTCCATTGGAATGTTTTTAGGACATTATATGGCTTGGATCTGTGCTTCATTTATGTTAGCAGCTCAAATAAAATTGACAGGAGATATTTCAGCAAATCCAGGAGCTTTAGCTTGGAGTGCTGTTGGTTGGACAGGAATAATTTGTGTTATTGTTGCAGGTTGGACAACAGCTAACCCAACAATATATAGGGCTGGTCTTGCTTTTCAAAGTTTATTTCCTTCTAATGCTAAATCATATTCAGGAGTAATTTTAGCTGGTTTAGTTGCAACAGCAGCTGGTATATTTCCTGCTCTTTCAGCAAAACTTCTCGATTTTGTAGGTTTGTATGGTACAATTTTAGGTCCTATGGGTGGTGTGATTTTTGTGAACCACTACCTAGCAAAAAAGATGAACTTTACACAAGATTATGCAGATAAAAAAGAATCTGGTTTTAATTTGGCAGTTTTATTAGCTTGGGTTTTACCTGTAGCTTTAGGATTGTATTTTATCTTTGGTGATCAAAAATTATTTGCTGCTTATGCAGTGATACCTTGTTGGATAGCATCTAGTTTGTTATATGTGATTATTATGAAACTTCAAAAATCTTAAAATTATGAAAATACTAAAATTAATAAGTGCTGTATCAATAGGTGTTTTGATACTGTTAGTTAGCATACTATTATTCTTAGGGTCTTTGGAGGCTTCAATAATGAAAGTTTTAATGTTAATAGGTACAATTCTATGGTTTGTTGTTACACCTCTCTGGATGAAAGAAGAGTAGTAATTATAAATTCATTCCTGTTTAGAAATATATAAAATTAGAAAAAAGTATAAAATAATAGGAAAAAAATTAGTGGCTAAAACTTTTGGTTTAGTGAAATAGTATCATAGATATTGGTTTTAATATTGTGTTTTTTAACTTGCATAATCCTATAAGAAGTATATCGCTTCAGGTTAATTTTTTGTATTCAGTGGCACTTCCTGTTTTGTTGTAATGAAGTGTGTATTATTATCAATGTTATAAACAGTTAAAGAAAAATAGGTTTACATATGTCTTTTTTAAAAAGAATTAAAGATTTTTTTAGATTGTTATTCTTAATTGTAACGCTTCCTTTTGAACTCTCTAGAGGAAAAAAAAAGAGGGTAAAAAAACAAATTAGAAGTTATTTTTTAAACCTTTGATAAGAAAGCTAAATGGGATTATTGATGAATAATAATTATGAAAGTTAACATTTTTTATTGTTTAAACAGCTAAAACATCAGTTTTTATATTATTAAATTCTTCATCTCTTCATCTCTTCATCTCTTCATCTCTTTGTCTTTTTGTCTTTTTGTCTTTTTGTTGCAATAAAGCAAATCTAAACGTTAAAACTCCTATTCTACCAATGAACATTAAATTAATTATCAGTATTTTGCCTATTTCAGATAAATTCCCTCTGATTCCTGTACTTAATCCTTCTGTACTTAGTTTCGAAGATATTTCAAATAAAAAACTTTCAAAATATGAAAATTAAACTTGTATAAAGCATAAAAGTAGAGGTAGTAATATAAATTCTTTCAAAAGGTATAAGTCTATATAAAAAAGTTATTCTTTTCCCTACATTATATTATCATTTATCTAAATAGCTAATAAAAATTTGTGCATAAAAACTTTAAACTTTAGTACTTAATCTCTTAAATAATCTTTAAAATATAAATTCCAAAATATTTTCTAGGATTAAAAAAAATAATCTTGTAATAATCCACTAGTTACTTATTCTGAAAACACTTCATTGTTGTCTGAGAAAGATTTAAATTCTAATGGATTTCCATTAAAATCAAAGACAATTATAGTCATTTTTTCACTTACTTTGGAATGTCTAGTTTTGTTGGTACGATTTTAAGTGAATAACTTAACTTAGCAATATGGGTAAAATAGTTTATGATCAAAGTTTTAAAAAGACCTTAGTAGAATTATTAAATTCTGGTAAATCTGTAAAAGACCTTACAAAAGAGTTTGGTATTAGTCAAGCTTCCATTCATCGGTGGAATAAAGAATTTAACACTACAACTTCAAAACAAAACAATCAATCTGAAGTACTTAAAATAAAGTCTTTAGAAAAAGAATTAAAGGATGTAAAATTAGAGCGTGATATATTAAAAAAGGCGGTAAGCATCTTTTCCAAGAGCGACAAGTAATATACCAGTTTATTAAACTTAACACTGGTTTATTTCCTGTTGAAAAGATGTGTAAATGTATGAGAGTTAGTAAAAACAGTTATTATACCTGGTTGCGGTCTGGTCAATATAAGCGACAGAAAAGCTCCATATCTCTCTTAAAATCAAGAATTACTACTATTTTTAATCAAAGTAAACAAATATATGGTAGTTTACGTATTCAAAAATCGTTAGAACGCGAAGGGCTCGTTTATTCAAGATCTTACATTGCTTTAATTATGAAAGAACTGGGTTTAAGAAGTGTACTAAGTAAAAAGTTTAGAGTTTGTACAACAGATTCAAATCATACTTTTGCCTTGGCAGATAATGTATTAAATAGAGACTTTACAAGTACGCAATTAGGTGAAAAATGGGTTTCTGATATTACATATATAAAAGTTGGCAATCAATGGAATTACCTTACAACGGTTTTAGATTTAGCAGATAGAAAAATAGTGTCATGGGCATTAACTGAAGATATGAGTACTGAAAATACCGTTTATAAAGTCTGGTTACAAGCAAGAAAAAATAGAACTATAACTAATAATCATATTTTTCATTCTGATAGAGGCGTACAATATGCATCCAATAAAATGACAAGCGTTTTAAAGGCAAGTAAGAAAATAACGCAAAGTATGAGTAGAAAAGCAAACTGCTGGGACAATGCTGTTGCCGAGAGTTTCTTTAAAACAATAAAATCTGAATGCACAAACAGATATTCTTTTAAATTCTTTTTAGAAGCATATCAAGTTATTGACCAGTATATTAAATGGTACAATTATAAAAGACTTCATTCTTCTTTAGGTTATAAGTCACCTCTAGAAATGGAAATGGAATTAATAACGAAAAACAATAAAAATGTAGCTTAAAAATTAGTACCAAATTTATTAGGTAGTCCATTTACAGTTGTATCATCAACCTGATACAGATTATATGATTTTTGCAAATCATAATGAGAATTTACCAGTAATTGATTTTGGAACTCATGAAGTTGAATAACACAACACCTGTCCCTAATTTATTTTTTGATAAACATATCGGAAACTTAAGTGGTTCTGCAATGCGAGTATATTTAAAAATAGTACGAAATCTTTTAGGCTGGAGAGATGAAAATGGAAATGTAAAACAAAAAGATTGGATTGCACATTCTCAGTTTGAGAAAACAGGACTCTCAAATAGAAGTGTTACCAATGGAATCCAAGAGTTACTAGACCAGAATCTTATTCAAGTAACTGACTATCTAAATAACGATTTACAAAACCCATTTAAACGTAAAAAAGCCAAAAGAGTTTACTACTCACTACTACTGGAAAACCAAGAAAAAACTACGTTTTACAACGAAAAAACAAAAGAAATACCAACGCAAGAACTACGTTCTACAAAAGAAATTTCTTTACCAAAGTACAACGCAGAACAAAAAATCCCCGATAATATTAGAATTGAACAAATTAAACAAGAACAACAACGTAAACAAATGCAAAGAGACAACTGGTACTAGTTGTCTCTTTGTTTTTTTGATGATAAAAGCTAACGCTTTTAAAAGTTATTTAGTTCCAAGCATCAAAATTTCATTCACAACAACTTCAGTAACATATCTTTTTTCACCTTCTTTAGTTTCGTAAGAACGAGAGGTTAATTTACCTTCAATGGCAACCTCCTTACCCTTAGTTAAATATTTTTCAATAATATCACAAGTCTTACCCCAAGCAACTAGATTATGCCATTCAACTTTATCAATCTTTTGACCTGATGCATTTGTATAACTTTCATTTGTAGCAAGAGAGAATTTCGCTAATTTCTTTCCAGACTCTAAGTTTATAATTTCTGGATTGTTTCCTAAATTTCCTATTAATTGTACTTTGTTTCTAAGTGAGTTCATAATTTTCTATTTTTATTTTGTTTTTAATTCTTGGGTCATAACCTAAGAATTCTATTATTTTATGTATGTTATTTCCTTGTGGTTTTGCCTCATTATTTTCCCATTTATAGATAGTAGTTTGATACACATCTAATTCTAGAGACATCTCAAAAGTTGTATAACCGTTTTCTAATCTATACTGTTTTAAGTAGTCTCCTATTGTAACTGGGTTGATGTTATAGCCCCTAGGCTTAGGCTTTTGGGCGGTTAGTTGAATTTCGCATATGGTCAACAACGTTGTACCAAAAAGCACGCTCTACTTTGTTACCGGCTTTGTCTTTATAACTATCGTCTGTAGCTAAAGAAAATTTTGCCATTTTGTTACCATCTTTAAAGGTTACAATTTCTGGATCTTGACCTAATCTACCAATTAATTGTACTTTGTTTCTTAACGTATTC
>Ga0209136_1001153_pt1 | contig 17799 bp, 10 predicted proteins | sample SaaInl0LU_22_DNA_FD_184640 | JGI IMG/M metagenome (GOLD analysis project Ga0209136, IMG submission 184640) | Marine microbial communities from expanding oxygen minimum zones in the Saanich Inlet - ESP_90LU_22_DNA (SPAdes) (version 2) | ecosystem: Environmental > Aquatic > Marine > Intertidal... | reverse complement strand
ACGCTACAGAGCAAGGTCTGACCCATGTATGGTTTAGCGATATGGCTGTCAAACAAACTCTCCATGCGGATAAAACGTCGGCTATCACACAATTGGCAGTAGAGCAGTTAACGGCTTATTTTGCTGGTACGCTTCACGCATTTGATTTACCGCTGACTCCTGTGGGAACAGAATTTCAACACCGCGTTTGGGCGCAACTATTGACTATTCCTTTTGGTCAAACATGCAGTTATGGTGATATTGCACAGCGTTTGGGGCAGCCGACGGCTGCTCGTGCTGTCGGCATGGCTAATGGAAAAAACCCGTTAGGGATCATCGTTCCATGTCATCGTGTCATTGGTCAAAATAAACAGCTCACCGGTTACGCTGGTGGATTAGATAAAAAAGCATGGCTCTTAGCCCATGAAGTTGGAGAGTTCAAGCTTGCCAATTAAGTATTTGATAGAGTTACTCTTGCTAGCTGCGATTTGGGGATCATCATTTATGTTGATGCGTATAACGGCACCTGAGTTTGGGATATGGGCTGTCGTAGAGTTAAGGGCACTATTGGCGACACTCGTGTTATTACCATTTGTCATCGCGAAACAGCAGTTAGGCGATATTCGTGTTTTTGCCAAACCTATATTTGTGGTGGCGCTTACGAATACAGCAATTCCATTTAGTTTATTTACTTATGGTTCATTACATTTACCCTCTGCATTAACCGCCCTGCTTAATGGAACTGCACCTATGTTTGGTGCGCTATTAGCGTGGTTGTGGCTCAAAGAATCCATGACTCATTCAGCAAAATTAGGCTTTGTCTGTGGTTTTGTTGGTGTGTACTTACTTAGTTATGAAACATTGAATTTTCAAGGGGTAAGCTTATTACCTGTCTTAGCGTGTTTAGGTGCGACGTTTGGTTACGGTTACGCGATTTGTTATATCAAACGGTATTTACCCAACGCCAAACCATTAGCGATAGCTGTTGGATCCCAAGCAATATCTGCATTGGTATTATTACCGATGGCGTTATATATGCCGATGCCAGGATCACCTGATCTCGAAAGCTGGCTAGCCGTTGGTTTTCTAGCGGTGGTATGTACTGGTGTAGCATACATGATGTATTTTCGATTGATTGTGAATATAGGGCCATCAAAAGCAATATATGTCGGTTATCTCGTGCCACTTTTTGGTTTAATTTGGGGAGCATTAATTCTTCAAGAAACCATTTCTTCTTACATGATAGCTGGTGGCATAACGATACTGCTGGGGATCAGTCTAACATCTGGCGCCATTTCTAAAACGAAATATAAAAAGCTCATGCGTTTAAAATAATATTCCGTTTGCCATTCGAGAGCTCGGCGATAAGCTAGATAAAAGCCATAGCCGACTCGGCTGGTTTTTGGTATATTCGTGCGATATTTAACTCAAAGGACCCAATTATGGCATTATCTGTCGTGATTCTTGCTGCAGGAAAAGGCACAAGAATGCAATCTTCACTTCCTAAAGTACTTCACCCTATCGGTGGTGTACCTATGGTTCAACGTATTATTAACACAGTGAACGAATTAGGTGCAGATGCGATTAACCTTGTTTATGGACATGGCGCAGAGCTACTTCAAAAAACCATCCAAGAAGACAACCTCAATTGGTGCTTACAAGCAGAACAACTTGGTACCGGCCATGCGGTCAAGCAAGCAACTCCGTTCATTCAGCCTGAAGATGATGTGTTGGTTCTGGTGGGCGATGCGCCTCTAATTAAATCAGAGACGCTAGCTCAGCTGCAAGCTGTCAAACAGACTGCTGACGTCGCTTTGTTAACCGTGAATTTAGATGATCCTACTGGTATGGGACGTATTATTCGTGATGCATCGGGTGAAAATATTACTGCGATTGTTGAACATAAAGATGCGTCTGATACACAGCGCGCTATTCAAGAAATCAATACTGGTGTCATGATCCTAAATGGTAGTGATTTACTTGGTTGGCTTGATGGGCTGGAAAATAATAATGCTCAGGGTGAGTTTTATTTAACCGATGTTATTGCGATGGCTGCTAACGCGGGTAAAACGATACGTTCGGCACAGCCTGCTTCAGCTGTAGAGGTAGAAGGTGTTAATAACCGAGTGCATTTATCTAAACTTGAACGTGCTTTCCAACTTGAACAGGCTCATCATGCAATGCTTGCTGGTGCTACTTTAGCTGATCCTGCTCGCTTTGATGTTCGAGGCGAACTGACAGTGGGTAACGATGTGACTATAGACGTCAATTGTGTCTTTGAGGGTAAGGTCACCATTGGTAACAATGTAAAAATTGGTCCTAATTGTATTCTACAAAACTGCCAGATTGCTGACGGGGCGGTGATTGAAGCGAATTCGATTATCCAAGAAGCGCTGGTGGGTGAAGCTTGCCAAGTGGGTCCATATGCACGTCTACGTCCAGGTTCAGTACTAGAGACGAAAGCGAAAGTGGGTAATTTTGTAGAAATGAAAAAATCCACATTAGGTGAAGGCGCTAAAGCGAATCACCTTACGTATTTAGGGGATGCCACGGTCGGTGCGAATGCGAACATTGGTGCTGGCACGATTACTTGTAACTATGATGGTGTGAATAAGTCTGCCACTGTCATTGGCGCGAATGCCTTTATTGGCTCGAACAGTGCTCTTGTTGCTCCCGTTAATATTGGTGCGATGGCGACTGTTGGTGCAGGCTCCGTTGTTACTAAAGATGTTGACGATGACGCTTTAGCCATCGCTCGTGCAAAGCAACGTCAAATGACGGGCTGGGAACGTCCTACCAAAAAGTAATGTCTAAAAAGGCGATGCATCACACCACCATTTAAGTGTGTGGTGCATCAATTTATATACAAAAATATTGTATTTCATTGATTTAAAGTTATAATTCGAAACTTATTTTATCAATCGAAATTATTTATGCCTCGCCCAAGTGCTTACACAGAATCAAACTTAAATGCTATTAAACAGCACATTCTCGGTGAGGGAAGAGTAACTGTTAAGCGTTTATCTGATGAGTTACAAGTATCAGAGGTTTCGATTCGAAAGTATTTATCGGTTTTAGAAAATGAAGGCGTGTTGATCCGTACTCGGGGTGGGGCTGTCGTTAAAGATATGCTTGAGCACGCTGATGCGCTATCTCAGCCTGCCATTATCGATGATAACCCGATTAAACGAAGTATTGCATCTGCAGCCGCTCAGCTGATTCAACCTGGCGCGCGTATTGTGGTAGACAGCGGCAGCACTACTGCCCACTTACTCCCTTTTCTACAACAAATCGAAGGGTTGGTCGTGATGACTAATTCACTGCCTATTGCGAACGCTCTGACGCAAAAAAGTCACAATGCAACCATCTTAATGAGCGGTGGGACATGGGATCCCCTATCTCAATCTTTCCAAGGGCAAATGTCAGAGAAAATGATCCAATCATATAATTTTGAAATGGCTTTTGTTGGAGCTTCAGGTTTGGATTTAAGCAAAGGCACCACGACCTTTCATGAACTTACTAAACTCAGTCAAGTGATGAGTGATGCTGCTCAACAAACCATTGTTTTAGCTGAATCAGATAAATTATTCAAAAAAATGCCAAATATAGAGCTATCGTGGATGAAGATTTCCACGTTAGTGACCGATAACCTATTAAGTGATGATGCAAAGCATCAAATACAGCAGTACGGGGTGCAAGTAAATTGTACACCCATCAAGGAGAATTAAGTATGTGTGGAATTGTTGGCGCGGTAGCTGAACGTAATGTCGTAGAGATTTTGTTAGAGGGGTTGAAACGCTTGGAGTATAGAGGGTACGACTCTGCAGGGGTTGCATTACTCAGTCCTAATGGTGACTTTTCTCGAGTTCGTCGCACAGGTAAAGTGCAGGCGTTAGCAGATGCTATTACATCTGAAAATGGCGTGGGTTCCACAGGTATAGCACATACTCGCTGGGCCACTCATGGCGGTGTAACAGAAAATAATGCACACCCTCATACATCTTCTGACCGTATTGCTGTAGTTCATAATGGTATTATCGAGAATTTTGGTGAATTACGTACAGAGCTACGTGATAAAGGTTACACCATTAGCACAGATACAGATACAGAAACGATTGCCCACACTGTTCATTCCTTATTAGACGCAAATGACACGTTATTGGCAGCGGTTCAAGAAGCCGTGACAAAGTTTAGTGGTGCGTACGGTACGGTGATTATGGATCGTGAAGACCCTTCTCGGGTTATCGTTGCTCGCTCAGGTAGTCCTTTAGTTATTGGTTTAGGAGTAGGAGAAAACTTCATTGCTTCTGATCAGATGGCATTATTACCTGTGACTCGTCGCTTTATCTTTTTAGAAGAAGGAGATGTGGCTGAAATTACGCGTCGTGAAGTGAATATTTTTGATGTCGATGGTCATCCAGTAGTGCGCGATATTGTCGAGTCGACAGTTGAACATGATGCTGGAGATAAAGCCGGCTATCGCCATTATATGCTAAAAGAGATTTATGAGCAGCCAACCGTTGTCCGCAATGCACTGGCTGGGCGTGTGAGTTTAGAAGGATTAACACCAGACATTTTTGGTGAGAATGCTGAAACCTTATTACGTGATGTAAAACACGTACAAATCATTGCCTGTGGTACCTCATATCACGCAGGTATGACTGCGCGTTATTGGCTTGAACAGTACGCCAACGTTTCATGTAATGTAGAGATTGCTTCTGAATTTAGATACCGTAAATCGGTGGTTCATCCAAACAGCTTATTAGTGACTATTTCACAATCAGGTGAGACAGCGGATACGCTCGCAGCGCTTCGTTTAGCTCAAGAGCTTGGTTATATGTCGAGTCTGACTATTTGTAATGTCGCAGGCTCATCCCTAGTTCGTGAATCAGATATGGCGTTTATGACCAAAGCAGGCGCTGAGATTGGTGTAGCTTCGACGAAAGCATTTACGACACAGTTAGGTGCATTTTTAATGCTGACATTGGCGTTAGGTCAACATAATGGCATGAGTGATGAAGCCCGTGATGATATTTTGAACGGTTTACAAAGCTTACCATCAAAACTTGAAGAAACCTTAAGTTTAGCCGCAGAGATTGAAGATCTAGCTGAAGAATTTGCGGATAAACATCATTCCTTATTTTTAGGTCGTGGTGAGCAATACCCCATCGCAATGGAAGGGGCATTAAAACTTAAGGAAATTTCTTATATCCATGCAGAAGCCTATGCTTCCGGTGAGTTAAAGCATGGCCCGCTCGCATTGATAGATGATGAAATGCCGGTGATTGTCGTTGCCCCGAATAATGAGTTACTTGAAAAGCTCAAATCAAACGTAGAAGAAGTTCGTGCCCGTGGTGGGATCATGTATGTCTTTGCTGATAAAGATACAGCGTTTGAGTCAGATGAAACGATGCGTGTGATTAATGTGCCACAGTGTGCTGAATCCGTTGCCCCGATTATTTATACCATCCCGTTGCAGCTGTTGTCTTATTATGTCGCCCTTATAAAAGGTACTGATGTAGATCAGCCTCGCAATTTAGCTAAATCAGTCACGGTGGAGTAAGTTACTTTCAAGAGGTTACTAAATTATCCTTAAAATACAAGGTGTTAGTAACCTCTCAATTCTCAGAATTGTCTTTGATTATTAAACATTACTAATGGGTCAGCCATCGTTGCTCAAATACTTCAGCAGTAGTTGGCTTCGAGTAAAAGTAGCCTTGGATCATGTCAATATTGACACCAAAACATGCGTCTAATTGGCTCTGTGTTTCTATCCCTTCCGCTATAATAGGTAAATTAAGCGTGTTTAACATCTTACTTACAGCATAAAATAATTTTTCGTCATCTGTAGCGATGGTATCAATAATAGATTTATCAATTTTGATGGTTGAAAAGATGGGGTTACATAGCTGTGCAATTGATGCGTAGCCGGTCCCGAAATCATCCAGTACAATTTTATATCCAGCATTAGACAGATCTGTCAGTATAGAGTTGGTCTTTTCATCATCTAGCTGGAGAGATTCTGTGATCTCTAACTTTATATGTTTGGGTAAAACATCATACTTGGTCGCTATCCTATTAAATCTCTCTAAAATATCTACACATTTAAGTTGTGCTGGAGAGAGATTAACTGAAATAGCAAAATCATCATCAACAGTGTTGGTCGATCGCCATAAGGATAATTGTCGGCAAACCAATTCAAACACTTGATACCCAATTTGAATTATAAGCCCTGTATCTTCTGCAACCTTAATTGTTTCGGGAATACTGATTTGAAAGTGTTGCTCTGGTCCCCAGCGTAATAAGGCTTCGGCACCTACTAGCTTAGATTGTAGTTGTGATATTACGGGTTGGTAAAAAACACTAAAGTATTTATTTTTTAAGGATTTCTTTACTGCGTCTTCAATATAAATTTTTCGTAAGAACCGGTGTTGGATATCTTCGTTATAAAATTGACACCGATCTCGTCCCTCATCTTTTGCAATGTATAACGCCATATCTGCGTGTTTGTATAATGATTCTGCCGATGAAGCGTCGTCTGGATAAATCGCTATACCGATACTTGAAGTGCATTCAATATTCATGTCAGTCAATGCATATGGGGTGTTGAGGGTATTCATAAGACGAGGGACAAGCTGTTCTATCTCATGTTTATTCTTAAGGGTCGATATAATACCAAATTCATCCCCTCCTAGACGGTATACTTTACATTCTTGTCTAATATTATTCTTTATGCGCAGAGCTGCCGCAGTCAACAACTCATCACCAACAGAATGGCCTAAGGTATCATTGATAGTTTTAAAATGATCAAGGTCGAGTAATAGTAACGCAAACCCACCACTGACAACGCTATGTTGCTGAAACATTTTTTTCAGGTTTCGGTCAAACATGTAACGATTTTCTAAACTTGTTAATTGATCTATTTCTGCTAACTCTTTTAACTGCTGATTACTTTCGACCAAGGCTTGCTTAATTTCGTTGCGCTTACGAGATTGTAAAATGACACGGATTAATCGACTACTATTGATCTCTGATTTTAAGATAAAGTCTTGTGCACCGGCAATAAGACATTCAAGAGATATAGTCATATCTTCCATATTACTGAGAACAACAATAGGTATATTTATTTCAGTAGATGTATTTAGATAGTTTATAAACTCAAACCCTGTGACTTTTGGCATAAAATAATCGACAAATATCATGTCAAATCTTTCATTCTCTAAATACTGTAATGCATCTTCAACATTGGCTGTTGCAACGACTTCAATATTACTATTTGCCGCTTTAAGTTGACGCGTCAGATTCATCCTATCAATGTCATCATCATCAATATTTAATATCCTTAAACTTAACAAATGCTCATGAATAGAAGATTGCATAATCACGTTATCCCTTTTTTTGAAGGGGTAGATTCAAGGGCCGGTTTTGGCAAAGATACAATACACCAATAAGCATCAATTAATTCTACTAATTTGGGGAAGAAGCCATCCATATCACTTTTTAATATATAGCCTGCTACATGTTTTTCATATGCATTAAATCTGTCTTTTTCATCGTTGGATGTTGTTAGAATAAAAACGACGCTTTGATGCAATAGAGGATCATTACGTAGTTCATTTAACATTTCTATACCATTCATCTTTGGCATATTAATATCTAATAAGATTAAGAACTGTTTCGTTTTCCCATGTTTTCTTAATATTTCTAGTCCTTCAATACCATTTTCTGCTCTTATAATTTTATTTAACAGTTTGTGCTTACTTAGGGCACGTTCAATTGATGTTGCATCAATATCATCATCTTCGACTAGTAATATTACAACTTCATCATTCGCTTGCATTTTTCACCTCGTGTAATCTTTGTACTTTAGGCCAATGTAAAATAAAGGTACTGCCATTGAGGCCATCACTGTCTAAATTAAGCTTCGCTTGATAGTTATTGACAAGTTTTCTTATTATCGATAAACCAATACCACTTCCCTCAACTTTATCTCGTGCATTTAAGGTTTGGAAAACTTCAAATACTTTTTCATGATATTTTGGATCGATTCCCGGCCCATCATCTTTTATTATGAACTCTATAAATTCAGATTGGTCCTTTACAGTAATGTTAAGCATGCCATCCTTTCTATCGTGATGCTTTATCGCGTTAGATACGAGATTGCGTATGATTAATGCTAGGGGTACATGCAACGTCTCAATGGTTTGAATGTCAGTATTAATGACACATTTAAATTCTGCTGGTGGATTACTTAACTGAAAAATTTCGAGAATGAATTCTTCGGGGGCAATATTTTTAAAGTCCCCATGTAAGCGACCCACTCTTGAATAATCCAATAGATCATTTAACAATCTTTCAAGTCGCTCAATTCGATTTTTGATTAATTTTAGATGGCCACTTGTTTCATCACTAATCGTATCTTTTAAGTCGTCTTCGACCCATGACACTACCTGTGCAATACCACGTAAAGGAGATTTTAAGTCATGAGAAGCAATGTAAGCGAATTTGTCTAATTCTTCGTTACTGCGAGTTAACGTTTTTTCGAGTTTCTCGTGCTTTATAATTGCTTGTTTTTGTATGCTTATAATTTTTTGCTGGTTTGCCTCTGATAGCTGGTACGCGTGTCGTTCTTTCACTCTCATAATTAATGCATAAGCAATTAAAAAGCTCATCAACACACCGATAACTAGAATGAATTTGGGAATAGGGCTTAAGTTATCTTCCATAAACTCCACAGATGGCTGGAGTTTGAGAGTGAGTTGTTGTCCAAGCATTGAGAAAGATTGTTCATGCGATATTGTATTGAAGGCGGCATGTTTTTTTGCTTCAAGTAAAGTATCTAAAGCAAAACTGCGAAATACATTACCTTCATCGGTATCTAAGCTAATTAAATGTGTTGCAAATATATCGCTTTCCGTTAAATACGCTGGGATCAAAGTGTTTGTTAAGAAAGTAACTTGGAATGCGCCATAATACTTGTCTAGCTCAAATAATGGATATAATACTTGATAAGTAGCGACACTATTATTCATCATATTACCCCAGACGATGAAGGGCTCTTGTTCAGATTTAATTTCTTTTATAGACGGAGTTACCAGACTTTGGATAGTGCTTTGTGTATTGGTTGCTATGTTCCTTTCGTCACGAGTTATACTCCACTGTAATTGATTATCTTCATCTAACCAGTTAATGGATAAAACGGCATTGTGGCTATTAAAATAGTTGGCCATATTATCGGTTAATACAGTTTCAGGATTATGAATGTTTTCTTTAAATAATATGGCAAATTGCTCGATTTCAGCATTTTGAATATTAAAACCCAGTTCTATCGATTTTGTGACTGCTTCCGTTGATTTTTGTATTTGTTTACTCATTAGCTGTATTTGGAATGATTCCAAGCTTTGCCAAAATCCAAGAAATAAAATCAAGCTAGATGTTACGATGGGAGCGATATGCCATGGTTTATTATGTTCGATATTTTTATTATGTTGAACTTGGACTAAGAAAATGACAAGACCCAATATAATAAAATTAAATGCAGTATGTACCGCCATTCCCGACATATTGCCCCATACATATGCGGTATTAATATTACCTAGATAGCCAATAAAAGAGAGTAATGCGATAGCGATAACTATCATCACTAGATGCTTTATGATACCCAAGTTAATAGTGCGATTCTCTGCTATTACACTGATTCCTATTAACACAAAACAAATACTCGTACTCAATCCCATACGACCTGGATTAGGTGAGTGCACTAATAAATAGGCTTCCATAAACAGCTGATCAATTCCTAAGTTTTGTCCAATGATGTACTGAAAGCCGGTTAGCCCTGCTAAAACGATTAATATTATTGCTAAGGAGATTGAGAGTGTTTTCTTTTGTAAAATGAGAGATATTGTTGCTATTGCAGCTAATAAAAAACATATTGCCGTATTGAATTGCATAGGTACAAATGACGAAGATATTTGAATTAGCAACGATTCCTGCAAATACCACCCAGTAATGACGGTTAGCGCAATGAATGCGACTACACTCAACAGAGTGATGAGTATCGGTGTTACTTTCGATGGTACAAACATAATCAGCAAATACAAAAAGGGTTATTTATTGAGTGTAGGAGACTTTTTGAGATTCGCAAGTATGACAAAGATTTAAAGTAAATATGTAATTGGATGTGATAAGTAATTTGATGTGATATGAATAAGGGCGGAAGAAATATAACGTTTTGGCATTATGAACCAATTAATTTAACCCAGTGCATAAAACTAAGGGTGAAGGTCAAAATTAGATTAATTTGTAAATGACAAAAATAATTTGAACTAATCCTCAGAACATCGCTCTATTAAAGTGTATGTGTTTTATAGTGTGTTCCTATGTTAAGTTTAACCCCGCGTTTAGCGGGGGTTTTTTTTGAGTTGTTAAAAGATCTCGTACCTATTTAATATTGTTGAATAGCACTTTTTGCTGCCGTTAAGCTTTCTTCCTTGCTTGGCATTGCTAGCCCTTCTGCATAAATGAACTCAACTTCAGTTATCCCTAAAAAGCCAAAGAAATCTTTCAAATAATTGGTTTGTGTATCCATTGGTGTTCCTTGGTAAACGCCACCACGAGCCGCAACAACAATGACTTTTTTATGTTGTAAAAGACCTTTAGGGCCTTCTGCAGTGTACTCGAACGTCACACCAGCTCGAGCAATACGATCGACCCAAGCTTTAAAGGTTGATGGTACGCCAAAATTATACATTGGCATACCAATGACGATCGTGTCTGCGCGTTTTACTTGTGCTATATAGGTATCCGATATTTCAGCCAAAGCCTGTTGAACCTCAGTACGCTCATTCGGTTCAGTCATCCACGCACCCATTTCGGCGCTGGTTAAATGGGGTAGCTCATGGGTTGATAAGTCTTGTTTATCAACAGTTGCTTGATATTTTAGGCTTAAATGCTGCACTAGTTGATTGGCTAATTCCGAAGAATTACCATTATCTTGGTTTAATGATGTGTTGATGAGTAATATATGTTTCATGTTGAACTCCATAATTTCTTCGTAACAATGAGGTTGATGAAGTTAATCATAGTGCCTTATTTTGTCGAAATAAAGAGATATGAATGGCTATTATCAACCTAAATAAATATTAGAATGGTTTGGTGATGTAATAAAAAACCATAAAAATTTTTTAATTGTAATGACCGGATAATCTTCATCACATAATGAAGATACGCGTTGTGATATGGGGATGATTAAAAGAGTATGTAATTACGCTCGACATGAAGTGTTCTTTTATTGCGCAATCTCCTTAGACAATAGCATTATACGAGTAAAAAAAGTATCATATATACACTATTTGGATTTAGGGCAACTCATGAAAGAATTATCAGATATTGGTTTAGTTGGTTTAGCCGTTATGGGTGAAAATCTCATCCTTAATATGGCTTCTAAAGGCTTTACAGTCACGGCATATAACCGGAGTTACGACAAGGTTGAGAAGTTTCTCAATGGTCGTGCGCAGGGTGAAACAATCCGTGGAGCAAAAGATATTCCTGAACTAGTCGCTTCTTTGTCTTCTCCCCGAAAAGTCATGTTAATGGTAAAAGCGGGACAACCAGTCGATGACTTCATTGAGCAACTGATTCCATATTTAGATGCCGGAGATATCATTATCGATGGAGGTAACACTCATTACCCTGATTCAAATCGACGCACAGCCTATTTAGCTGAGAAAGGTCTGCATTATATTGGCACTGGTGTATCTGGTGGTGAAGAAGGGGCGTTAAAAGGGCCCTCTATTATGCCTGGCGGTGCCGCTGCTGCATGGCCTCATGTGAAAGATATTTTCCAATCAATCTCTGCCAAAGTGGCTGATGAGAATGGTGATTTAACGGTTCCATGTTGTGATTGGGTTGGGGATGACGGTGCGGGCCATTTTGTAAAAATGGTACATAACGGTATTGAATATGGCGATATGCAACTTATTTGTGAGGCATATCACATACTGCACGATTTAGTTGGTCTGAATGCGGATGAGATCGGTGATGTATTTGAGGCATGGAGCAAAACTGAACTAGATAGCTACCTTGTCGATATATCGATTGACATTTTCCGTTATAAAGATGAAGACGGCGCGCCTTTAATTGAAAAAATCCTCGATACTGCAGGGCAAAAAGGGACTGGAAAATGGACTGGCGTAACTGCACTTGAATTAGGTGTGCCACTGACGTTAATTACTGAGTCTGTATTTGCTCGCTGTATTTCGGCACAAAAAGAAGCTCGAGTTCATGCTTCAAGTATTCTAACAGGGCCCAAAGTCCCCAAATTTGTCGGTGATAAAACTACATTTATAGAAAGTATTCGACAAGCGCTGTTAATGGCAAAAATGATTTCTTATGCACAAGGTTATGATTTGATGACTGAAGCGGCGAAAGAGTTCGGCTGGGATCTTAACTACGGCGGTATTGCATTAATGTGGCGTGGTGGTTGTATCATTCGTTCAGCGTTTTTAGACAATATCAAGACTGCATATGACAACAATCCAGAGTTATCTAATTTGTTATTAGATCCTTATTTCAGTGAGACAGTCATTAAATCTCAGTCGGGTATTCGCCAGGTGATTGGTAATGCAACCGTTGCTGGGATCCCAGTACCTTGCTTAAGTGCTGCATTAACGTATTTCGATAGCTTAAGAACTGCTCGTTTACCTGCTAATTTATTACAAGCGCAACGAGATTACTTTGGTGCTCATACTTATGAGCGCCTGGATGGGCCGCGGGGTGAATTTCACCATACCAATTGGACAGGGCGTGGCGGTAACACTGCATCGACCACTTACGATGTATAATATTTAGATATTCGTCTTCATGGATGTGAGCATTCATAAGAATTGTTAATTAAAAGGTCACTTGAGTAATCAGTGACCTTTTTTTTTAATGTTAACTTACATTGAATTCACATATATATTACTGAAGTTGATGCGTTAATAAAGTGAGTCATCATCAGTATGAAATCCTTTACACCTCCAGATAACACGTTGTTTCTCGTTTTTGTTTCACATAAAAATTAAGTGTATATTAGAAGTTCAGTTACTTTTTTTTAACAAAGTATTGATATTTTTTGTTAACAACTTATACTGGCTGTGGAAGCGCTTACATTTATGTTTCCATTTTTTGGGAGATAGATGTAAGCGCTTACATCAAACTAAGCGCGTTTTTCTTACTAGGGTTGAACACACATGAAAAACAGAATGACAAATATAACAAGATTTGGTGCAGTGCTATCTGTACTCACGTTAGCCGCTTGTGGCGGTGGAACGGAAACGAAGACTGACGTTAATGCAGTCAATCCAACCGTGCCAGTAGATGATTGGCGTCTGGTATGGAGTGATGAATTTGACGGCACTGCTATTAATTCAGACAACTGGACTCATGAAGTCAATTGTCTTGGTGGCGGTAATCAAGAGAAGCAGTGTTACACAGACACTGCAGAAAACTCATTTGTTAGCGATGGCATGCTTAAAATTGTAGCTAAGCAAGCTGCAGAAGGTGCTGAGCAACCTTATACCTCAGCTCGCATGACGACGCAAAATAAAGTCGATATTCAATACGGTCGTATTGAAATGAGAGCTAAATTACCTAAAGGTCAAGGTTCTTGGCCAGCATTTTGGATGATGCCGACTGATTCTGTTTATGGCGGATGGCCAAAATCAGGTGAAGTTGACATTATGGAGGCAGTTAACTTAGGTACTGCACGTGCGGATGGTTCTGCAGAGAAAAATATTTACGGTACCATTCACTATGGTGCAGGACCAGCAAGTGATTTTACTGGTGCTGCTCATACTCCATCAACGAGCCCTGCTGACTCATTCAATACTTATGCGATTGAATGGCAGGAAGGTGAAATTCGTTGGTACTTTAATAATGTACTTTATGCAACTCAGCGTCAGTCTGAACTTCGTACAACCGCTGACGGCACAGTATTAGGCCTAAGTCATCGTGGTTGGTATGCAGAATTATATGATGTCGCAACAGGTCAATTAGGTACTGATTATTCGCCAGCACCGTTTGATCAAGATTTCTTTTTGATCTTAAATGTTGCCGTAGGCGGTTCATGGCCTGAGTCTGTTAATGAAGGTGGTATTGATGCCGATGCATTCGCTGAAGGTCAAACTTTAGAAGTTGATTATGTGCGTGTATATCAATGTTCAGCAGATCCAATCACTGGTCGTGGTTGTGAAACTGTATCACCAGGATACGATATTGATGTCGCCGATGGTGGAAAATTAGTAGAAGGTCGTGCACCTGCACCGACTCTTGTTGCTGGTGCGCCAAATCCAATCACTATCTTTGATGATGCGGTTGATGTGAACTGGGTTGCATGGGACTGCTGTGGTGGTTCTACTCCAGGTTTAGTTGCTGATGATGCCGAGCGTGGTGATGTTTACGAGTTTACGGTTGAAAATGGCAACGATGGAACTGTTTTTGGTTTTGTAACTCGTTCAGCATTCTTATCCTCTGATCCAACATCGCCGTCACGTGCTACGCCGCACAATGCCTTAGGCATGATAGACGGTGGTTATGTGACGTTTGATTTGAAAGTAACAAGCGCTCCTGCGAATCCAGATTCAGTGTGGAAATTTAAGATTGAAGCAGACGAAGCAGCTGGCGGTGCTTGGGAAGCTGATTTAACGACATTCGGTCCAGAGCCTGTTGTCGGTGAGTGGGCAACTTATCGTGTACCTTTACAAGACGTTGCTGATAATGGTGTTGATATTTCCTTACTAGATATCATCATGGTGTTCCCAGCTTGGCAGACAGGTGATGGTGCTATTTTCCGCATGGATAATGTTGCGATTGCTCAAGACACAACTGGCGCTTCATACCCTGAGTTCCCGGTATCAACAAACACAAATTGGGCGTTATGGGATTGCTGTGGCGGTTCAACTCCTGAATTGGTTGAAGATGCAGAAAAAGGTTCTGTAGCAGAGTTCAAAGTATTAAATGGTAACTCTGGTACAGTATTAGGTTGGAACGCTCGTACTACTGACGGTGGTACTGGTGAAACGCTGAATGTTACAGAAATTGCAGCAAACGGTGTACTTTCATTTGACTTGAAAGTAGTTAATGCACCTGCTGGTGGTAACGAAGCTTGGATGTTAAAAGTTGAGTCAGGCGGCGCTACAGGCGCAACTGAAGTGAACTTAAACACTAGCTCGGAGGGTGTTAACCCATCTGATGCATGGCAAACATTCTCATTCCCAATTGCTGATTTAATGGATAGAGGGTCAATTGATCCAAGTGATCTTGACGTTATCATGTTATTCCCAGCATGGGGCACAGGTGCTGATACAGTATTCCGTGTAGCAAATGTTAAATTCTCTGTACCAGGTTCAGGTGCTGCTCCTGTAGAAGCGCTTGCAACTTTCATTGATGCCGGTGCAGTAAATGAAAACTGGGCACTATGGGATTGCTGTGGTGGTTCTACGCCAGAGTTTGTGAACGATGATACCAACGGTCAAGTCGCTGAGTTTAAAGTACTAAATGGTAACTCAGGTACAGTACTGGGCCTAAATTCTCGTACTACTGATGGTGGTACTGGTGTTTCTGTTGACGCAACAAGCTTATTAGCGACAGGTGTATTCCGCTTTGATTTAAAAGTGATGAATGCCCCAGCTGCTGGAAATGAAGCGTGGATGCTGAAAATTGAGTCTGGCGGTGCCACAGGTGCGGTAGAAATCAATTTGAATACAAGCAACGAAGGTGTCAATCCTTCAGATGCTTGGCAGACATTTACATTCAATTTAGTTGATTTGTTAGATGCAGGCTCATTAGATCCTAGTGATATTGATGTCATCATGGTGTTCCCAGCGTGGGGTACTGGAGCTGATGCGGCTTTCCGTATTGATAACATGGAAATCATTGATGGCTCTGCAGGACCAAGTGCACCAAGTACTGGTGGTTCTAATGGTGGCACCGACGGTGGCACAGATGGCGGAACTGATGGTGGTACTGACGGTGGAAATGCTGTAGTGGTTCCTGGTACAGCCGATATGACAGGATTATTTGGTGGTATCACATTTGATAGTGCTACCTCTACTTATGTATTCCCTGCAAGTGGTGAAGTATGGGCAGGTGTGGCGAACTTAACAAGTGACCTATATCCGTTAAGCTTCCCGAATGGCGGAACGATTACCTTTACCGGTGCCGTACCGGCTGATAGTGCTGATGTAAATGTGAAGTTCTTGTTTGAAAATGAGCCAAACCCAAATAACACAGTCTCTTTTGAAACTGATGAAGTGACGGTAAGCGGTTCAACAGAACAAACTTACACAGTGACATTCGGTGCTCAAGATGCAGAACAAACATATAGTTCGTTTATTATGTATCTAATAGAACAAGACTTACCTGTTATCGTTAAGGATGTTGTAGTAACTGCAACCCCTGCTGATACAGCTAATATGGTCGCGTTCGAAGGTGCAACTCGTGCAGGTGATGTCTATACCTTTACTGGTCAAGACTGGGCGGGTTTCTCTAATGATAATGCAGCATTATATCCGCTATCATTCCCATTCGGTGGTGAAGTGACCTTTACTGGTATGTTAGCATCTGCTGATGATGCCGATGTGAATGTGCGTTTCCGCTTTGAACGTTTACCGTTCCCAGATGTGGATCCAGCATTTAATACAGAAGCAGTGACAGTAACGGGTACAGAAGCAGCGACTTATAAGGTGACATTTGGACCACAAGCATCTGCAAATACATTTAGCTCGTTCTTAATGTATCTTAATGAGCGTGATGCGCCAGTTACTATTACGGATATCAAAGTCAAAGCATACCCTGAGTTTGCACAAATGACGGGTGTATTTGGTGGAGCATTAAATGATAACGGTACATTCACATATCCTACGGGCGCTGAGGCATGGGGTGGTTATGCCAATGAAAACCCTGCGCTTTATCCTATTAGCTTACCTTTAGGTGGCAAAATTACCTTTAAGGCATCATTGCCAGAGGGTGGGACTGATACGAATGTGCGTTTCCGTTTAGAACGTTTACCGTTCCCTGATGTAGACCCTTCAGTTGATACAGAAGCGGTTACTGTCACTGGTACTGAAATGACGGAGTATACAATTGAAATACCTGCACAACCTGCAGAAAACACGTATCGTTCATTCTTAATGTATATTAATGAGTTTGATTCACCAGTGAATATTGCTGATATCAAAATCACTGAGTATACCAACGTGATTGATATGTCAGGTACCTTTGGCGGTGCGACGAAGGATGGTGATTTATTCACCTTCCCTTCGGGTGCCGAAGGATGGGCTGGTTTTGCAAATAATAATACATTTGTTTATCCGTTCAGCTTTCCAAATGGAGGCACGTTAACGTTTACAGCAGCTGTTCCAGAAGGGCAAGCAGATACTAACTTAACCTTTAGATTTGAACGTTTACCGCATCCAAATGTAGATCCTGCATTTAATTTAGATCCTGTTACCATCTCTGGCTCAACAGAAACAGAGTATACAGTGACTATTCCAGCGCAAGCTGCAGAGAATACATTCAGTTCAATGCTAATGTACGTTGTTGAACGTGACATGCCAGTGACAGTGAAAAATATCATTGTTACTGAAGCTGAATAATCTGGTAGAGCATAGAGAGTATTAGAATGAAAACTAAAATGTTTCAAAAATCAAAAATAGCAGCAACCATGTCTTTATTGATTGGTTCTGCAGCTATAGCTATGCCAGCTGTAGCACAAGAAGATGCGGGTGCTAAAGCAGATGAAGATGTTGAAGTCATCGCAGTACGTGGTATTCGTGGAAG
>Ga0209136_1001143_pt1 | contig 17877 bp, 14 predicted proteins | sample SaaInl0LU_22_DNA_FD_184640 | JGI IMG/M metagenome (GOLD analysis project Ga0209136, IMG submission 184640) | Marine microbial communities from expanding oxygen minimum zones in the Saanich Inlet - ESP_90LU_22_DNA (SPAdes) (version 2) | ecosystem: Environmental > Aquatic > Marine > Intertidal... | reverse complement strand
GACGTGGACAAATGGTAAAACAATTTGATGATGTCGTTTTTAAAAAACCTATTTTGACTGTTCATGGTCCAGTGAAAACCAAATTTGGTTATCATTTAATTAAGACCTTATATCGTAACTAAGTTATTTGTCCCCCTGACGCGCATTCATATACGCAGGTAAATACAATTGCTCTTCTTGTAATTTACATCTGACCAATTGCGCAAGTGTTTTGATTTTTAATTTCTTCATCAATTGTGAGCGATGCACTTCGACGGTTCTTTCACTGATCCCAAGATCCGCTGCGATCACTTTATTCATATCACCATTAGCCACACGAGAAAAAATTTGCCGTTCGCGGTCTGATAACAACGCCAACTTACTTTGTAATTCACCGGCCATCCACTGCTGTTTATGGCGGCTAGAGGCTATGAGTAATGCTTGATTGATCCGCTCGAGTAAATCTTGCTCCCTAAACGGCTTACGAATAAAATCTAGTGCACCTTGCCGCATCGCTTCCACAGCCATTGGAATGTCACCGTGACCCGAGATAAAAATAATAGGCAACGTGGAGTGTAATTTTTTAAGGTGAGTTTGTAACTCTAACCCCGACATGTTAGGCAAACGAATATCGAGTAATAAGCAGCCGTTCATCATCGGGGTGAAATCGACTAAAAAATCTCGTGCATTGGCATATACGCTTACCGTTTGCCCAGTAGTTTCTAATAATAATTGCAGCCCATCGCGAATGCCTGCATCGTCATCAATGACGTAAACTACTTGCTGTTGATCCCTATCCATAGTGTCAATTGAGTTAAGCTACCGTGCATTAACCATAGTTTGCTGCTGATGTTTTTGCAATATCAATAGTCATATGTGGTTAGCCACATTTCGCGTCGGTCATCTCTAATTGCGACTGCGTAGCATCCATTGTTACAGTGACAGAAGTTGATTATCAGCATCTAGATCAACACATTGGCCCCCCTTTACCGGCACAATAATACCCAGCAGCTAAGAATTAAGGAATGATGAGAATGCCAACTGAATCTCAACAACAAATTATCGATAAAGCGATTCATGCCACTATGGCGCGGTTTAATTTATACCTAAATCCCTAAACCGTAAGTTTTGGTTGCCGTTTTAATTAACCAATAGACCTTAATCTAAGATATGACTACTTCGGGTTTTGGTAAAAATGTTATATCATTTGTTCAACGAAAATTAATATATGCAAACTAAACAGACTATGACCAACCAATCTGCCAAAGACAGTATTAGAACGATCATTACCGCTATTCGCTCAGAAGAAAAGATCTTGCGTGCTAAGTATGCAGTTCTTGCGCATCAAAACATGCTTGGTATGCTCTTGATGTTAGTGTCATTAGGGGCATTAATTGGTTTAGGTAGTTTGTACTATATGACGATGATACCGGCATGGTTGTGTATTGTTTTAGCCGCAATGGTGACGTCCATCTCGCATGAGTTGGAGCATGATTTGATCCACAATCAATATTTTGCCAAAAACCGCTGGGTGCAAAATTTCATGATGTTGACGGTGTGGATAATGCGTCCAAACACGGTTAACCCTTGGTTCCGTCGTAAAATTCATTTGCAACATCACATCGTGTCAGGCACTGAGCAGGATCTAGAAGAACGTCTAGTTGGCAATGGCATCAAAAATCCATTCTTGCGTGCGTTGGTCATCGTTGATGGTTTGCTGGGGTTGTTAATCAACAGCAAACGATTTAGCAAAGAAATCAACAACTTCAGTTTTTCTCGCGTGTTCAACGCTGGGTTTCCGATCACGACATCATACTTTATTGTCCTGTATAGCGTGATTGGTTTTCATCTTGCTGACTTGTTTTTACCTGTTGCCGCCAACGCACCTGCTTGGGCGTTATCTGTGATGAACGTGTTTGAGTTTTTGATGGTGGTATTGGTAGTGCCTAATATTATTCGCTCGAGCTCACTTAATTTTGTAACTTCATCTATGCATTACTATGGCGGCGTCAATAACGTATTTGAACAAACGCATGTGCTGACGAGTCGGTTGTTTATGCCGTTTCACCTTTTTTGTTTTAACTTTGGCAAAACCCATACGATCCATCATTATGTCCCTAATCAACCGTTCTATATTCGTCAGCTGATCAGTGACAAAATCAATGAGGTAATGAAGCAGCAAGGTGTGCGTTTCAATGATTTCGCAAGCCTCAAAAACGCAAACGCGTTCCCAAGCTCATAATTGATTAATAAATGACCCCATTTATCTGACTTCAACATACACCGGCAAGGTAAAATAAAACTCTGATACAAAAGCTCCATGTTGCCGGTATTGCAGTCGCCCACCATGTGCTTCGATAATAGTTTTAGAAATCGATAATCCTATTCCCATGCCATTGGGTTTGGTAGAAGAGAAAGCATCAAACAACGTCGCTTGCATTGCTTTATCGACACCACCTCCGGTGTCTTTTACCGCAAACTTAATCAAAGTCGGGCTTGTATTTACTGGGTGTTGTAATTCGGAACTAATTTCGATGGTGTTACCATGCGAGAATGCAAGAGATTGCATCGCTTCCATCCCATTTCGCAATAAATTTAACAGCACTTGCTGGATCTGCACGAGATCAACATATATTTGAGTAGCGGTAGCACAATCAACACGTGTAATTGTAACCTGCCGTATGCGCGCATCCGACTCAATTAACTTGATTACGTCGCTAATGACGGTATTACTATCGACAATCTGCTTGAGTCGTTCACCTTGATGCGTCATCATTTGCATGCGTTCTAGCACGGCACCGGCACGACGAGAATGCGTACTTAATTGATCAAAAATATCCGGAAAACGACCATATTGTTCATTTTGACATAAATGTTTTCCCGATTGAGAAAACAATGAAATCGCCGCTAAAGGTTGGTTTATCTCATGCGCTATGCCCGCCGCCATCTCACCTAATGAATTTAATCTATCCATATAGGCCATATGCTCTACATGTTCGCGCATTTGATCTTCTGCCACTCTCTTTTGTGATATATCAGTAATAAATCCTTCTAAAATCAAACATTGATGCACCACTGAATAAACCGCCTCCCCTCGCTCCCAGACTAATTTGGTCTGGTTATCTTTAGTGATAATGCGATACTCCAATTCAAAAATAGATTGTTGCTCAACAGCGGTAGAGACGCATTGGTTGACGTATTCATAATCATTAGGATGAATCATACTGCCCCACAACACTTCCCCTTGTATTAAGGCGTTTCGGGAGTAGCCGGTTAAGTCCTTGCAACCATCATTAACCGCAATCATAGGCCAATCTGCTGAATTATAAGCCTGGTATGCCATACCCGGTAGAATGTTGAGTAAATGTTGGACTTTGTTTCGCTCATCCTTAAACAGTCTGGTCTCACTAATAACTGATAAAGCGGTAAGTGTCGCCAAAGCGACTGTCACACTGACTAAAAGACCAAGTAATACCAATATCCCAAAGAAACGATAATGCGAGCGATACAACAGATCCGCTTTCGGTTGACTCACCACTTGCCAGAGCTGTTGATTGATTAAAAAGGTGACTTCATGCTGCCAACTAGTCGCTACCGGGATCTGGTCATTTACAGCTGATTCAGAGGAATAAACCACTTGCCCATCAATCGTAACTACAAAGTCATGGTCAAGTTTCAAATAAGCAGGGATCAAGCTGTACGCGTCGGCGATACTCTGTTGTTGGAGTTGTAGTCCGTCTTGGATCAATACAGCGACACTGTTTGCGGTACTTTGCGTTAAACGTTCAATATGTTCGCGGCTTTGCTGTTCTAGTGCGACAATAATCACGCTGATCATACTGATAGCAAGTAATCCAGAGATTATCGCATAGAGGAGCGGCGCACGACGTGACGCAGTAAAGATATTAAAATAGTGATGAGTGCTGCGCATAAACGATTCCATTCGTTGCTAATGTTTAACATAAAGGGATAAATGGGGTCAGATCCCAATTTAATAATTGGGATCTGACCCCATTTATCGCCTTTATCCCCTTTATCCCACAAATGCTTCCCACGAATCTAAGACACTGACAAAATCTGCTAATCCACAGCCCGATATACAGCCATCATCACTAATTTCAGTCCCTTCTGGCATATCATCAGCATCGGGAATGTCAGCTTGCAAACTGTCAGCGGTGATTTCAATCTCATCCTGATTGAGTATCATTGTCAGCGTATTGCCTTTAATGATGTGCTCAAGAATAGCGCCGTTTTGGAGCTGGCTAATCAATGTCTTAAGCTCGGTTATCTTGGCAGTATCAGTGCCTATTTCATCGCAAAACCACTGCGTAAACAACTCAAATCCCATCTCAAATTCGGCTTGAGGCGTACCTTCTATATCCCACACAAATTGGTAATTCATAATTTTCTCAATTATCAACGCGTTAATTTGGGGCGATGTGAAGCATGTGCATACACTTCCCCTTTTTGCTCTAGATGCGTTAAGTATACTCTAACATCGAACTCTATCTGATGATATTCGGGTAACATATGTTGGCAAAGTTGATAAAACGCTTTGTTATGGTCTTTTTCTTTGAGATGCGCCAGCTCATGTACCACAATCATCTGCAAAAAAGCCTCTGGGGTATGTTTAAATAACGTACTGATACGGATCTCATTTTTACTTTTTAGCTTACCGCCTTGCACTCTAGATACAAAACTATGCAAGCCAAGCGCGTTATTTACCACGTGGATTTTTTTATCAAAAACGATTTTGCTCAGCGGCGGTGATTTTTTGAGATATTGGTTTTTGATATTAAGTACATACTCACGCAGCGCACCGTCATTGGGAACATTGTTACTGGTAGGGTATTTTTGAAGCAAGTAATCAGTAAGGCGATCTTGCTCAAGTAATTGGGCTATTTGGTCTTGTAATTGGGCTGAATAAGCGGATAAATAATTAGATGTAGACACGGTTCACGGCTGGTTCACTGACATATTGAGATTGTACCGTGAGTATGAGTCATTGTCTTTACTCATCTCTCCCCCCGTCTATCAACACAACTTATTATCATTAATAAAATCTATAAACTTGGATGATTAGCCCAACTCCCCTACTATCTTAAATACAACCTAATATTTTTATATATTAATCAATTTTTCTTTTTATTAGTATTGTACCCACCACTACTTTACGCATTGCATCAGCTGTGTGAAATAAGGCTATATTTTATGACGGATCCCATCTTAAACGACCGCGAAATTACATTTATATTGTACGAATTTTTGAATACTCAAAAGGTTCTGTCACGCGCAAGATATGCCGAGCATTCTCGTGAAATATTTGATGCAACCATTGCGACAGCTAAGACTATCGCAGAAAAATACTTTTTAAATCATAACGCTAAAGGCGATGCTAACGAGCCGGTATTTGATGGCACAGCAGTCACGTTAATTCCAGAAGTCAAAGTGGCATGGGATCATTTTAGTGAAGCGGGATTTTTTGCAGCCCACTATGATTTTGACGATGGCGGCATGCAATTACCTGAAGTGGTTCTCAGAGCATCTATGGCGTATTTCAACGCAGCGAATATTGCCACAGCAGGCTACCCTTTTTTGACCTTAGGTGCAGCCAATCTCATTAGTACGTTTGCAAGTCAAGCTCACCGGGATACGTTTTTACCACCAATGCAAGATGGTCGTTTTGCGGGAACGATGGCGTTGACAGAGCCTGGCCAAGGCTCAGCACTTGCTGATATAAAGACCATCGCGAAGCCTGCTGATGATGGCAGTTATCGTATATTTGGCAATAAAATGTATATTTCAGGTGGTGATCAAAACATCACTGACAATATTGTGCACATGGTACTGGCCAAAATCGAAGGGGCACCAAGTGGTGCAAAGGGTATCTCGTTGTTTATCTGCCCGAAGTTTTTGGTTAATCCTGATGGCTCATTAGGTGAACGTAATGATGTCGCATTGGCAGGATTGATTCACAAAATGGGTTATCGCGGCACAACATCAACCGTGCTTAATTTTGGCGAAAAAGACGGTGCGATTGGTTATCTAGTCGGTGAGCCTCATTGTGGTCTTAAATATATGTTTCAGATGATGAATGAGGCGCGTATTGGTGTAGGCATGGGGGCGGCTGTGCTTGGTTATCAAGGCTTTAGAGCATCATTAGACTATGCAAAGGAACGTCCTCAAGGTCGTAAACCTTCAAATAAATCAGCACAATCGACTCAAATAAAAATCATCGAACACGCTGATGTCAAACGTATGCTGCTAGCACAAAAAGTCTATTCTGAAGGGGCATTAGCGATGTGCTTATATGCCAGTGAGCTATTTGAAGATACGCATCATGCCGAAACAGAACTTGAACGTCAGTATGCTGCACAAATTCTCGATTTGATTATCCCTATTGTTAAAAGCTACCCCTCTAAATATTGTGTCAAAGCTAACGACCTCGCGATCCAAGTGCTCGGTGGTGCTGGTTATACGCGTGAATACCCAGTTGAACAGTATTTTAGAGATAATCGCCTCAACCCCATCCATGAAGGTACAGAGGGCATCCAAGGGCTCGATTTACTGGGTAGAAAAGTAATGGCTAATCAGGGACAAAATTTTGCACAATTTATTGCATTGATCCAAGCGACATGCACACAAATTGACAGCAATAGCATTTGTCATCAATACATTGCTCCGATGCAAAATGCCTGTGAACTGTTGCACACTGTCACGACTTCATTAACTCAAGCATTGGCACAAGATCCGGATGTGGCTACCGCAAATGCGACTGCGTATTTAGATATGTTTGGACAAGTGACCGTCGCATGGATCTGGCTAAGACAAGCAGATATAGCCGCAAAAGCACTGGCGTCAGCCACATGTATTAACGAGGATAAAGCATATTATCAAGGTAAGTTACAGGCTGCTAAGTTTTGTTTTGACTGGGAACTACCACGCATAAAGGCTCAAGCTGAATTATTGATAAGTCTAAACCGTGTAACAGTCGATATGCATGCAGATTGGTTTTAACTTTTTCGCCTAGGATAGATAACAAAATCAGCTAGAAAATAATGTATGCACGAGCTGATTTTGTTAGTATTTTCTGCTTACCCGGTATTAAGGAGTAGCGATATTAAACCAGAATGGAAATTCTTCTAACATTTGCAATATCGAAGTAAATGCCGTGATATCACCATCAAATTGAATCGCCCCACTTTTAACTAACTCAGGAAAGCTTTTTGCTTTCATTAACATCAAGTTCAAGTCACTCCGGTTCATAGTAACCGTCACATCAGCACTTTGGGACTGTATTCCTTGAATATTATTTAGATGTGCATGTTTTAGTTCAAGTAAAAATGTCTCATCTTTGTCAGGAAATCTAATATTGATCGTGAGCGTTTTACCCAGCGCTAACTCAGTGTTTAATCTGACGCCTAGAAAATCGAATATCAATTCAGAGCTCATAGCGACAATCATATCCGGTCCAGCCTTTGCGGTGTTTATTTGCTCTGGAAGTCCATGCCTTAACTCGTGTGCACCGGCTAAATACGTATTGCGCCAACCTGCACTTTCTGCCTGATAGCCCATTTGCTCAAAAATATTTGCTTGTAACAAACGAGCCTGAACGTTATCTGGTTGGGCAAATATCACGTTATTGAGTAACTCCCCAGCCCAGCGATACTCGCCCTTATCATGTGCTGCTTGGGCCATTGCGATGACGTTATCTGAACCGCCCATTGCCGCGACATATTTAGGTGCAGAATCAGCTGGACTCAGCTTGTCGAGGTTTGCAGGATTCATATCAAAGAAACCCAAATAACGATTTAATACCCCTCTCACGTTATGCGAATATGACCCGTGATATCCCCTGTTGTACCACTCATGTGCTAACACATCAGGCACGGCTAATTCATTATGAATTTCGTTTATCGTGACTCCTTTATTAGCCAAGTTGAGGGTTTTATCATGTAAGAAACCATACAGATCGCGTTGTTTCTCTAGCACGTGTATCAAGTATTCATTACCCCAACGTGGCCAGCTGTGTGAAGCAAACATCACATCTGCATTTTTAGCATAACTATGGATCAATGCATTAATATATTTGCTCCAACCTTGAGCATCGCGCACAGCTGCACCGCGCAAGGTATATACATTATGCATAGTACCAATGACATTTTCTGCCGTCCAAAGGGCTTTAAACTGAGGGAAATACGTGTTCATTTCCGAGGGTGATTCGGTATCAGGTGTGTTTTGAAAAACCATTTCTACCCCATCTATCGTAATCGTTTCCTCATCAGCCTCAACAATATGAGTTGGGGCAATCAGTCCAATCGCACCATTTGAAATGCCTTTACCTATAGCAGCATCCACTAAACCAAACTCAGATTTAGGTAATATACTGCCATATTGATAAGTCGCTCGACGTGTCATTGCATTGCCTGCTAACACGTTTTCTTTTATTGCATGCTCCATAAAATCACGTGGTGCGAGTATTTTTACCTCACCACTATCAACCTGTGCTTGAGATACAATCCCTCTGATGCCACCGAAGTGGTCGGCATGAGCATGGCTATAGACCACGGCCTTAATAGGTAACTCACCAAGCTCTTGTGTGACTAATGCGAACGCCGCTTTTGCAGTAGGAGGGGTTAGCAATGTATCAAAAACGATCCAGCCAGTATCACCTTTAATTAAGGTCATGTTAGCTAAGTCATAGCCTCTAACTTGGTATATTCGGTCACTAACTTGGTATAAACCGTACAACATATTCAGTCTTGCTTGACGCTCTAATGATGGGTTAATACTGTCGTGGTAGTTTTCAGAGAGTAAAAATTTGTAATTACCCAGCTCCCACACTACGTTGCCGTTGTCATCCAGAATTTCGACTTTTTCAGGGCGTTTAATTAAACCTTTTTCAGCTAATGCAAAATCTCTTGTATCGGCAAATGGAAGTGCGTTGGTAACACTTTTCTGGTATTCCAATGTCGCTTGAGACGCGGGTTTTGAAGATAGCTCAGCTGCATTTATCTGAAATATAAAAAATACGCCGACAAAGCTAATTATTTTGATCAGATTCATCTTATTATTATTCCTCATAAAATTTGCGCCCCCTAACATTCACTTACCCCATACCAGGGACAAGTTACTGCTATTACCATTAACAGTGTGTCTAAACTTTAAAGAATGTAAACTTCTTTTTTATGATGATAAGATATAGTTATGAAATAACAATATTGGATAAATGTCATGAATTTTGATTACATCATAATTGGTGCTGGCTCGGCAGGCTGTGTATTAGCCAACAGGCTCACAGCGAACCCACAAAACAGCGTCTGCGTATTGGAGGCTGGATCCGATAACAACAGCTTTTTAGTGAGCACTCCCGGCGCGTTTGCCGCATTTATGTTTCTAAAAAAATATAATTGGAGTTTCAATGCCACCACTAAACCAGATATTCGAAAAGGCAAACCAATGTTTGTCCCTCGAGGTAGAGGGTTAGGCGGTAGCTCAGCCACCAATGCTATGCTGTATATTCGTGGCCAAGCCCAAGACTATGACGATTGGGCTCATCTTGGCAATCAAGGTTGGGCATTTAGCGATATGCTGCCCTATTTTAAAAAATCCGAACATAATGAAAATTTATCCGACGAACTACATGGTAAAGGCGGCCCCTTAAATGTATCTACCCGCCCGATTAATTATGAAATTAGTAAACGCTTTATTGAAGCCAGTAAACAAGCAGGATTCAAATATACTGACGACTTTAATGGCCTTGACCAAGAAGGCGTTGGCTACTATCAATGCACAATAAAAGACGGGCAACGCTGCGGAGCAGCCAGAGGCTATCTGTTACCGGCTATGACCCGGCCTAACTTAGATGTGAAAACTAGCGCACGTGTAAAACGCATTCTTATTGAAGATAATCAAGCAGTAGGTGTTGAAGTTGATATCAGTGGTAACACACACACCATCATGGCAAATAAAGAAGTCATTTTAAGTGCCGGTGCACTGCAATCACCTCAAATTCTGATGCTTTCAGGTATTGGTGATAAAGCGGAGCTAGAAAGGCAGCAGATTACAACTGTAAAACATTTACCTGGTGTCGGTAAAAACCTGCAAGAACATGTTGATGCTTGTACTTTAGTGTACAGTAAAAAACGTGATGGCTTCACCAGCTCCCCCTTGAGCCTATTAAAGATGTTTCCAGACACCTTAAAATATCTATTCCAAAAGAGAGGAAAACTAGCGAATAGTATGTTGGAGGCTGGAGGCTTTTTAAAGTCAACGGATAATCTTGATAGACCTGACATCCAATTACATATGGTACCTCTATTGTACGACGACAATGGACGAGATCTAAAACTAATGAGCAAACATGGCTATTCTTGTCACGTGTGCATATTACGCCCTGAAAGTCGCGGTACGGTGACCTTAAAATCCAATAATTACCTCGATGACCCCATTATCGATTTTAACTTTTTCTCTGATGAACAAGGACAAGATCGACAAGTAATCATTGATGGCATTCGTCAATTACGAAAAATAATGGCAGCACCTGCTTTTGATGAATATCGCATAGATGAGATGCATCCAGGCTTCGAAAATGAATCAGACGAAAGCATTTTCAACAAAGCAAAAGAACGTCTTGGGCTCGTTTACCACCCTGTTGGCACCTGTAAAATGGGTCAAGACGAATTGGCGGTGGTAGACAACGAGTTAAAAGTGCATGGTATTAGCTCGCTTAGAGTTGTAGATGCTTCAATTATGCCTAATTTGATCAGTGGTAATACTAACGCACCTACTATTGCCATTGCGGAGAAAATCGCTGATGTGATCTTGGAGGGTTTGAATCGTCCTTAGTTTATTTAGCATCAGGCGAAAAATTAGCAGCAAATAACCATTTATCATGGGAAATCACGTGGACATTCAGTAATACCTTACACGGTGAACTGGCGTATAGAGACCAATTACTAATGCTCTTTTGGCAGTGGAGGTGCTGAAAACTAAACTTGGACTTCGTGACCTCATTAACCGAATATCCACGGCCAGTGACTTGTTTAGCCGCTTTAACCTTAAGCTCGTTGGTATACCATTTGTCTTTGCTCATAAACACCTCTATTGTAAGTTACATTGTAACGGCTAAAAGTGTCTAGCAAAACCTGGGAAGTGCAGCTTTTTATTTTTTCGGTGATAATTTCTACAACTTTTTCTGCGTTTGCGATGCATGCATAGTAACCCCGCTCGTCACTTTCTAAGAAATACAATAAGCTGGGCTTAAGCAGCAACTAAAAGGCCTGAGTCCGATACAATATCGAAATCAGGCCTTGGTTGCCGCTTAGAAATGAGTCCAACTTTATGGGGTCACTTCACATACGGTCGCCTTTTATTTACTACTTAAGATATTGAGTAATTAACTACTCTTCCAAGATCTCTCGATAACTATCCAAATCAGGACAGCTACATACCAAGTTACGATCCCCGTATACATCATCGATACGGTTCACTGATGGCCAGAACTTGTTTTTTGCAACCGAAGCAACAGGATACGCTGCGAGTTCACGCGTATAGCTGCGCTCCCAGTTGGCATCACAGATATCAGCTAGCGTATGCGGCGCATTGTGTAATGGATTATCAATCGCATCCCACTCACCCGATTGTACTTTAGCAATTTCATGACGAATGCCAATCATCGCTTCGATAAACCTATCTAGCTCGACCTTTGCTTCAGATTCAGTCGGCTCAATCATCAATGTACCTGCTACAGGGAATGACATCGTTGGCGCATGGAATCCATAATCGTTCAAACGCTTAGCCACATCCATCTCAGTAACGCCTGAGGCTTCTTTGAGTGGACGTAAGTCAATAATACATTCGTGTGCAACACGGCCATTCATCCCTTTATACAAAATTGGATAATGCGCTTCAAGTTGCTGTGCAACATAGTTAGCATTCAAAATGGCTACCTCAGTTGCTCGTTTTAAGCCTTCACTACCCATCATTTTGATATACATGTAGCTGATCGGTAAGATTGACGCACTACCCCAAGGAGCGGCAGATACAGCACCATTACGCGCATCTGATGCACCTAATTGCTCGCCGGTACCACCTGCTTGCACTTCCACTTGTGAGTGATTAGGTAAAAACGGCGCTAAATGTGCTTTAACACCAATCGGGCCCATACCAGGACCGCCACCACCATGTGGAATACAGAATGTTTTGTGTAAGTTTAAGTGTGAGACATCAGAGCCAATTAAGCCTGGCGATGTGATCCCCACTTGCGCATTCATGTTCGCGCCATCCATGTACACCTGACCACCAAATTCGTGGACGATGTCACAGATCTCTTTGACCGTTTCTTCATACACACCGTGCGTCGATGGATACGTAATCATGGCACAGGCTAGGTTATCAGCGACTTCTTCAGCCTTGCTGCGTAAATCTACTAAATCCACGTTACCCGCTTCATCACAGTTGACCACGACCACTTTATAGCTCACCATCTGCGCTGATGCGGGGTTAGTCCCGTGCGCTGATTGTGGAATTAACACCACATCACGATGATCATCACCACGGCTTGCATGGTAGCGTTTAATCGCTAACAAACCGGCATATTCACCTTGTGCACCTGAGTTAGGCTGCATCGACATCGCATCATAACCAGTAATATCAATTAACCAATCTGACAGCTCATCAATCATCTGCTTATACCCACCGGCTTGCGCTAAAGGAGCAAATGGATGTAATTGACCAAACTCGGGCCACGTCACGGGGATCATTTCGGCTACTGCATTGAGCTTCATCGTACATGAGCCTAATGAAATCATAGAGTGATTAAGAGCCAAATCTTTGTCTTCGAGTGACTTGATATAACGTAGCATTTCTGTTTCTGAGTGATATGAATTAAACACATCATGCGTCAAAAACTCACTTTCACGAACCAAGCTATCTGGAATGCCCTTAGTACCCGATTGGGTTAACTGCGCATCAATTTGTGTAATCGTCTGAGCATAAAAACCGGCATCAGCTTGAGCACCCAAGAATACCGATAACAAATCAGCTAAATCTTCACGTGTAGAAGTTTCATCAAACGCAACCGATACCGCACCATTCAGATCAGTACGTAGATTAATGTCTAATGCTTCAGCCGCGGCGATAATACCCGCTTTATCAGTTACATTGACCGTTACCGTATCAAAGAAGGTATTGTGACGAACGCTTACGCCTTTACTCGCGTCCTGAGCACTCGCTGCATTTAACGCCGTTACAAAAATATTCGCTAATCGATGGATACGTGAGGCGATTTGCTTCAAGCCAACTGGACCATGATACACCGCATAAAAAGACGCCATGTTTGCTAATAACACCTGAGCGGTACAAATGTTTGAGTTGGCTTTTTCACGACGAATATGTTGTTCGCGTGTTTGTAATGCCATGCGTAATGCTGGACGACCACGCGTATCTTTTGACACACCAATAATACGACCGGGTAATGAACGCTTATAGCTTTCACGTGTTGCAAAGAATGCCGCATGTGGACCGCCATAGCCCATAGGTACACCAAAACGCTGCGCTGAACCAAAGACCACATCCGCGCCTAGCTCGCCAGGTGGCTTAAGCAAGGTCAAACCTAGTAGGTCAGTTGCAACCGATACAATTGCTTTGTTGCCTTGCAAGGCGGCAATGATCTCAGAAATGTCGTTTAGCTCACCTTCTGTACCAGGGTATTGTAACAACGCCCCAAAAACATTGTGTTCTGCTGCATTAATCGCATCACCATAGATCACCTCAAAACCAAACATATCAGCGCGGGTCTGTACCACGTCTTTGGTTTGTGGGTGCACGTTGTTAGCAACAAAAAACGCATCGCATTTTTTATTTTTAGACACACGCTTGGCTAATGCCATTGCTTCAGCTGCTGCCGTCGCTTCGTCTAACAACGAGGCAGAGGCCAGCTCCATTCCCGTTAAATCAATCGTGGTTTGTTGGAAATTCAAAATCGCTTCTAAACGGCCCTGTGCAATCTCTGGCTGATAAGGCGTATAAGCCGTGTACCAACCTGGATTTTCTAGTACGTTACGCAAAATCACATTCGGCGTATGCGTATTATAATAACCCATACCGATGAAAGAACGTTTGATTTGGTTTTGACTCGCGATGTCCTTTAACGCAGCAAGGGCTTGCACTTCGGTAAAGGCTTCACCGACGTTCAGTCCTTCCGAGCGGATGCTCGCAGGCACAGTTTGCGTCATAAGATCGTCTAAAGACTCCGCGCCAACCACATCAAGCATCGCTTGAATTTCAGGACGGCCAGGGCCAATATGGCGACGGATAAAATCGTTGTGTTGCTCAAGTTCATTGAGTGATATGTTACTAAATGGCATAAGTTAAGCGCTTCTTTGAATTAACAGTTTCCAGAAACAGTAATTGAGTACTGTCACCAAATCTGATCGCATCTTGTCCACGGCAAACAGACAAGACGCCACCGTTATTTTATGTTCGAGACTTACTCGTCTTCGATACTTTCTGCATATCCATCTGCATCTAACAAACTTTCAACTTCGCTGATATCGTCAGCTTTGACTTTAAATAACCAACCGTCGCCATATGGGTCAGAGTTAACCAGCTCAGGTGAGTCTTCTAAATCTTCATTGACTTCGATAACTTCGCCTGTGATAGGCGCGTAAACATCAGACGCCGCTTTAACCGACTCAGCAACGGCAACATCGTCACCCATTGCGATTTGATCACCTTCATCAGGCAGATCCAAAAAGACCATGTCGCCTAATAACTCTTGTGCATGTTCAGTAATGCCTACCGTGAAAATACCGTTACCTTCTGGACGAACCCACTCGTGGCTAGCTGCATATCGTAATTCTGCTGGAATGTTGCTCATAATCGTTCCTAAATGTTGGTTTGTTTGTTCTACCTGATTCAAGTTCTGTATATTGAACTTGAATCAGGCATTAATTAAATGTGTTAAATCTATACTAAAATACTTATAAAACGCTTTTGCCGTTACGCACAAAACTGGGCTTAACTACATCTACTGTAACCCACTTTTTGCGCATTTCAACCTCGGCGTGATCTGTCACTGAACTGGCAACCCGTGCAAGTGCCACGGAATGCCCTAATGTTGGCGAAAACGTTCCAGAAGTAATAACACCTTCACCACCGGCTACGGTTACTTTTTGGCCGGCGCGTAATACGCCTTTTTCACGCATAACCAGACCGACTAACTTGTCAGTACCCGCCGCTTTTTGTGCCGTTAACACGTCACGACCGACGAAATCGCGATCCTGTGGCTCCCATGAAATCGTCCAGCCCATATTGGCTTCAAGTGGCGAAATTGTCTCGTCCATATCTTGGCCATACAAGTTCATGCCCGCTTCTAAACGCAATGTATCACGTGCACCTAATCCACAAGGAGCAACACCTAATTCTAATAATGCTTGCCAAAAATCAGCAGCTTGGTCATTCGGTACCATGATTTCATAACCGGCTTCACCGGTGTAACCGGTGGTCGCAATAAACAAGTCTTCCGCCTGTACGCCATAAAACGGCTTCATACCTGCGACGGCTTCGTTTTGCGCCGCACTAAACAACTGCCCCGCTTTGGCTTTGGCATTAGGACCTTGTACTGCAATCATCGCAAACTCATCACGCTCAGTGATGGTCACCGTGAAACCGTCAGCTTTCGCTGCTAACCAATCTAAATCTTTTTGCTTCGTCGCTGAGTTAACCACCAAACGGTAGTTAGTATCGTCGAAAAAATACACAATCAAGTCATCTACAACACCGCCGGCTTCATTCAGCATGCCCGAATAGAGTGCCTTGCCTTTGTCTTGTAACTTCGCCACATCGTTAGCTAATAAATAACGTAAATACGCTTGAGCTTGAGGGCCTTTGACATCGACAATCGTCATGTGCGATACGTCAAACATACCGGCATCTCGGCGCACTGCATGGTGTTCCTCGATTTGCGAACCGTAATTAATTGGCATATCCCAACCAAAAAAATCAACCATTTTAGCGCCCGCTTCTAGGTGTTTTGCGTGTAATACCGTCTTGTTCGTCATGTCTATGCCTGTTGTTGAGGGTGCTGACCCAATGCCATACTATGGATTGATACTAGCGATGTGAAAGCCGTAAATCTAATTTGAAAGATTAATTTATATATAAGTTTATTAAATGTATACTCAACTTAACATCAGCTTACCTTATATTCGCAATCTACTTAAATAGGGACCTATAGATGCAACAACTCTCTTTAGATGCCGTGCGCATGTTTGTGACTGTGCATGATTTTGGCGGCTATGCCAAAGCAGGTGAAGTCATTGGCCGGTCCCAACCCGCTATCTCATTGCAAATCAAAAAACTCGAAACCCAATTAGGTAAAAAACTCTTTACCAAATCTGGACAGCGCCATGTGTTATCGCTTGATGGCGAATGGTTTTTGACCCAAGCACGCGAGCTGCTAGCTCTCAATGACAAGATTTTACAAAGTGTTCAAGCCAATTCCCTCAAAGGGCGTCTGCGCTTAGGGATCCCCTCAGAGTTTGCATCGACCTTATTACCTAGCTTGATTGGTGAGTTTTCTCAACGCTACCCTGATGTATCATTGGATGTGACCTCTGCATTGTCACGGCATTTGTTATCCACCGCACATAAAGATGATTTTGATTTGGTCTTGGCTTTGGTCCCCCCCGATCAACCCACTAGCGGTGAAGTCATTCGCAAAGATGAACTGGTGTGGGTGGGAGATGATTCTTACCCGATTAAACCCGATCTGTTGTCACTGGTGCTTGCACCTGATGGGTGTGTGTATCGCAGTCGAGCCATTGAACGACTCAAACAGCAAACCCAAATGTGGAAAATTCGCTACACCAATCCTGATTTATACGGATTAATTGCTGCCATGCAACAAGGCTTAGGGGTGACGCCTCTGGCACGCTCATCCGTTCCCGATGCGCTACAAATTATCCGCAGTCCACTATTGCCTAAACTTGGCAAAATCAATATTTGCTTATTTAACTTCGACACTCAACACCCAGAAGTGAGTAAAACCTTATCCACATTTATCCGTCAACGATTACGCGCAAAAACTTAGTCAACACATCACAGATTCGCTACACTAAAATTGGTATTAATTTGGAACTGACCCTATTTATATGGAGAAACTAACATGGCAAAAGTAGCAGTGATTTTAGCAGGATGCGGCGTGTATGATGGTGCAGAAATTAATGAAGCGGTACTCACCTTATTACACCTCGCCAAAGCCGGTGCGCAAGTACAGTGCTTTGCTCCTGATCAAGAGCAATTCCACACCATCAATCATATGACCGGTGAAGAAATGCCTGAGACGCGCAATGTTCTGGTGGAAGCATCGCGTATTACCCGCGGCAATATCCAACCACTCACCGCACTCAATGCCGACAAATTTGATGCGTTGATCGTTCCAGGGGGCTTTGGTGCAGCCAAAAATCTCTGTAATTTTGCAATCAAAGGTACCGATGCAACCATCAACAATGCCATGTTTGATGCCTGTGCACAGTTTGCCAAATCCAGTAAACCTGCCGGTTATATGTGTATTGCCCCAGCAATGATCCCAATGGTCTACGGCGCCGATGCCAAGGTGCAAGTAACCATTGGTAATGATGCTGACACCGCAGCGGCCATCACTCAATTAGGCAGTGTGCATGTCGCGTGCGCGGTAGATGATATTGTAATTGATAACACTCACAAAGTCGTGACAACACCTGCGTATATGTTGGCATCAAATCTGGTTGAAGCCGATGCCGGGATTGGTAAGTTGGTAACCGCGACACTAGCACTGATTGACTGATAAGATGTCGCCTAATAATGTCGCTTAATAATAAGAAGAAGAAGAATGACTATGCCCCTACACTTACA
>Ga0209136_1001142_pt1 | contig 17881 bp, 15 predicted proteins | sample SaaInl0LU_22_DNA_FD_184640 | JGI IMG/M metagenome (GOLD analysis project Ga0209136, IMG submission 184640) | Marine microbial communities from expanding oxygen minimum zones in the Saanich Inlet - ESP_90LU_22_DNA (SPAdes) (version 2) | ecosystem: Environmental > Aquatic > Marine > Intertidal... | reverse complement strand
AATGATTATGTCAGAGATTTAGTCTCCGTTAAAAACTTGATAAAAAAAGATCGTAGTCGTTGATAAACTTAGTCAGTAATGGCTTTCTGTTGCAGTGAAATAAACTAAATTTGAATTTATAAATAATAGCGGAATGAGTGTACTTGTGAATAAAGATTCGAGAATTATTGTTCAAGGATTTACTGGTAGTGAAGGGTCGTTTCATTCGACTCAAATGATTGAATATGGCACTAATATTGTTGGAGGTGTTACCCCTGGAAAAGGAGGTCAGACCCACTTAGACCGGCCTATTTTTGATACTGTAGAGCAGGCTGTGAAAGCTACCGGCGCCAATACATCCATTATTTTTGTGCCGCCAGCTTTTGCTGCTGATGCCATTATGGAATCTGCTGATGCTGGGATCGCTGTGATTATTACCATTACGGAGGGAATTCCTGTAGCAGATATGATCAAGGTTAAAAATTATATCAGCACTAAAACATGTCGCCTCATTGGTCCGAACTGCCCGGGAGTCATCACGCCAAATGAAGCGAAGGTTGGCATCATGCCAGGTTTTGTTTTTAAAAAAGGTAGAGTAGGTGTGGTGTCCAAGTCAGGCACCCTGACCTACGAAGCTGCTGACCAAGTCGTAAAACAGGGTCTTGGTATATCCACGGCCATTGGTATCGGAGGAGACCCCATCATTGGAACCACCACCAAAGAAGCACTAGAAATGCTTATTAACGATCCAGAAACAGATTGCGTCGTGATGATTGGAGAAATTGGAGGACAATTAGAGATTGATGCTGCCAAATGGTATCAGGCGAGTGGTAGTACAAAACCAGTTGTCGGTTTTATTGCTGGTGAAACTGCGCCTGCAGGAAGAACTATGGGCCATGCTGGCGCTATTGTTGGAGGAAGCGACGATACGGCTCAAGCGAAAAAACTGATGATGAGACAATGCAGCATGCATGTCGTGGAGTCACCCGCTGAAATTGGTTTGATGGTAAGTAAAGTATTAGCTTAATTTATAAATTATGGGACAATTAACAGGAAAAACAGCCATTATAACAGGCGCGTCTCGAGGTATTGGCAAAGGTATAGCTGAAGTATTCGCCTCGGAAGGCGCCCATGTTGCCTTTACCTATAGCAGTTCAGAGGAAGCTGCCAAGAGTTTAGAACTAGAGCTATCCAAATTTGGAGTTAAAGTAAAAGGCTATAAGAGTGACGCTGCGGATTTTGATCAAGCACAACAATTGGTCGCCGATGTCTTGAATGATTTCGGTACTTTAGATATTCTAATTAATAATGCAGGTATTACAAAAGACAACCTCCTAATGCGGATGAGTGAGGCAGACTTCGACAGCGTTATTGAGGTCAACCTCAAATCGGTTTTTAATATGACTAAAGCCGTACAAACCTCGTTTTTAAAACAACGTAAGGGCGCTATTGTCAATATGAGTTCAGTGGTCGGAGTAAAAGGAAATGCTGGACAAACCAATTATGCGGCATCAAAAGCTGGTATCATCGGCTTTTCAAAATCAGTTGCATTAGAGTTGGGTTCAAGAAATATTCGTTGTAATGTTATTGCGCCTGGATTTATCGAAACTGAAATGACGGCCAAATTAGATGAAAATACGGTCAAAGAATGGAGAAGTGGTATCCCATTGAAAAGAGGAGGTACTCCTAAAGATATTGCCGACGCTTGTGTTTTCCTCAGTTCAGACCAATCGTCCTATATCACTGGCCAAGTATTGCATGTCAATGGTGGTATGCTCACCTAACCCCAATTTTTTATTATTGTGTCTCATCCAAATCTCCTATGGCTTTTGATTGCATTACTGGGCGGTTTGTCGGTGGGTTATATGCAATACCTTTACCACAGACCTAAGTCTTCTTTAAATATCTTCCTCGCTGTCTTGAGGTCGGTTAGTGTGAGCATTGTTTTATTGCTGCTGTTCGATTTAAGTATCACACTAAGGTCTACTTATCTGGATAAACGAGAACTCAATATAATAGTAGATAACTCATTGTCAATGAAGTTTTTAAATCAAGATTCGTTGGTTTCAAAATGGGCACAGGCTTTGAAAGGTAACATCGACCTGACCAAAAAATTTGACCTGACATTCTATACTGTTGGAGAGCTACTTAATCGGACAGAAAACTTGAGTTTTACTGAAGACAAAACGGATTTGGGTCAGGCGATATCATTGATCAACGAAAGATCGCGTGGGTTATCAGTGAGTGTTTTGTTAACCGATGGCAATCAAAACTACGGTACTAAGGCAGCGTTTCAATCGGATAGCCTGATGCAGGTGGTTTATCCTGTTGTTTTTGGGCCTGCCGACTCGCCTTTCGACTTGTCCATCGAGACGGTGCTGCACAACCCCTATGTCTACAGCGGTAACCAATCTGAAATTGAGGTCATCACGCGTTCAACGAAAATCACAGATCAACCGGTGGCTTTGAAAGTCTTCCTTAATAATAGGGTTGTTGCGCAACGGAACCTATCTTTTAAGGATCAAAAAAGCCAGATGGTTAAATTGCTATTACCATTGTCTCAGCCAGGCTTAAACCGTTATATAGTAAAAATTGAGTCAGCTGTTGATGAAAGAAGTAAGTCGAATAATAGGTATAATTTTGACATTGAAACCATAGATGAAGTGAGTAGGGTGGCTATTGTCAGTTCACTGAATCATCCTGATATCGGTGTTTTGGCAAAATCTATAAATGCCTTAGACGCCAGTTCAGCAGTTGTGCTCTCCCCGAAAGCGTTTTTCGATCAAAAGGACCAGTTTCAAACCGCCTTTTTTTATCAACCCGACAATGCCTTTGCGCCTCTTGTAGATTGGGCTATTCGCAATCGTTTTCAGCATGCTTGGGTGATTGGATCTCGAACTGATAGGACTTGGCTCAATCAGGTACAGGATAACTTTAACCTAGACTTGACCAATGAAACAGAAATTTATAGACCTACACTTAACTCAGAGTTCAATTTATTTACGGTTGAATCTTTAAACGTTGCATCATGGCCACCAGTTACAGCCAGTTTTGGTTCTGTTACATTCAATGTTCCGTCGACTCCCTTGCTTTATAAATCTTACCGAGGGTTGGTTTTAAAGGAGGATCCGCTTTGGGCCTTTTATGAATCCAATGGTGTTAGAGGAGCGCTAATCCGAGCCGAGGATTACTGGAAGTGGCGAGCTCAAACCTATGTGACTACTGGAAATTTTGAAGCCTTTGATGGCCTGATTGGTCAAGTGGTGAGATTTTTGTCGAATTCTGTGAACCGCGATCAGCTTCAATTGACTTATCAAAGCACTTATGATGAAACCGATAAAAAGGAGATCAGTGCCTTGTGGCTCAATGATAATCTGGAAAATAATGCTACTGAGGCATTGACTATTGACATTACAAGTAATGACTCTAATTTTTTGGAGTCCCGACCTCTGATTTTCGGTGCGGGAAGATACCGTGTGTCGTTGGACGACCTGGCAGAGGGTAACTATAGTTTTAATATCAGCGTCAATGGTGTGAGAAAGCAAGAAGCCAGTTTCGAAATTATTAATCGTGGCATTGAAGAACACCGGTTGTCGGCAAACTTTGAAGACATGAATTTGTTAGCCATGGCCTCTGGCGGTTTGATGTTTACCTCAGATCAAATGGAAGATTTAATAAGCGTATTGATATATAAAGATACCTATCGCCCTGTAGAAAAGATAAGTCAAAAAATTGTACCTTTGCTATCTGTTTGGTGGTTTCTTGCCATCTTAATTATAGCCATTTCATCCGAATGGTTTGTTAGAAAATACAACGGATTACTTTAACTTAATTTAATTGCTATTATGGAAAAATTGCCTAAAATTGGACTGCCTTTAATCTTCACGGTTATCCTTCTAATTATTTTAATCTCAAAATCAACTCTCACCATAGATTCCGGTCAAGCTGGTGTTTTATACAGAACCTTCGGAGGTGGTGTAGTAATCGATGAACCACCATTGGGTGAAGGGTTTCAACTTATAGCACCTTGGAACAAGGTCTTTATCTATGAAGTACGTCAGCAGGAGGTTTTTGAGCAAATGAACGTATTATCGTCCAATGGTTTGGATATCAAATTGGACGCATCGGCTTGGTTTCAACCTGTTTATAACGAATTGGGAAAACTTCATCAAGAAAAAAGTGATCAGTACAAGCAAAGGGTTTTGTTGCCAGCGATCAGGTCTGCCGCGAGAAGTGTAGTGGGGCGTTATACTCCTGAACAATTGTACTCCAGTAAGCGTGATGCTATTCAAGCCGAAATTTTTGAAGAAACCAAGGCCATTGTTGAACCACAATATATTCAATTGAATGATGTTTTGGTGAGAGATGTAACTCTGCCATCAACCATCAAGGATGCCATCGAACGTAAACTGAGACAAGAGCAGGAATCTTTAGAATACGAATTCCGCTTGGAGAAAGCTTCCAAAGAGGCTCAGCGTCAAATCATCGAGGCTCAAGGAAAGGCCGATGCCAATAAGTTACTCAGCGCCTCATTAACTGATAAGATTTTGCGGGACAAGGGGATTGAAGCTACGCTTAAACTGGCGGAATCTGCCAATTCCAAAGTGGTGGTGATCGGATCAGGGAAAGACGGTATGCCTATCATTTTGGGTAACCAATAAATTAGAATAGCATTATTTTTAATTTCTTCTAAGTATGGGTGCTGGCCACCAAGCCTTTTATTTGGTCAAAATGTGTTTTCTTGGCCACCGATATCACGGCTGGCAAAAGCAGCCATACTTGAAGACAATTCACGCTTCGATTGACAAGACATTGAAGTACGTTTTGGGTGAGGGTGTTGTTTCAAAAACCCTAGGAGCTAGTCGCACGGATGCCAAAGTGTCCGCCCATGATGCGGCTTTTGAGCTCTTTCTGTCAGAGGCCATACAAGACGAAGCGCAATTTATCGAGCTGTTTAACACCAATCTGCCGGACGATATGCGCTGTAATTCCATCACTCCTGTAGATAGCTCATTTAATATCATCCAAGATTCAAAATTAAAATCGTACCGGTATTATTTTGCTTTTGGTGAGAAATCACATCCTTTTTGTGCTCCTTTCATAACTACAATATTAGAGCCATTGGATTTGGAATCGATGAAACGGGGCGCAAAACTATTTAAAGGCACCCATAATTTTCGGTCATATTGCTATAAACCAAAACCAGATGCCCAATATGAAAGAACTATCACCAACTGTAGGATTGTTCGAAATCAAAAGCTCAAGGCCAATTTTTTCCCAAAAAACACATTCGTTTTGGAGGTTGATGGCCAAGGTTTTTTACGTCATCAAGTGCGTTTGATGATGGGGGCATTGATCCGATTGGGAAAAGGGGAGAGGACTTTAGAGGATATTGGGGCAAGCCTCCGCCATGATTATCCATACAATGAGACTTATGTGGCTCCTGCAGCTGGTCTTATTTTGGAGTCGATAACATTTTAACACGATTTGAGATGAATACAACAATACCAAAGGATGTTTTCAAATTTTTAAGTTTACTCGAACAAAACAATAATAGGGAGTGGTTTAACGAAAACAAAATCACTTTTAAAACTTTGGAGCAGCAAATGAAAGATGTGTTCAGTTCTGTTTTCAATCTGCTAAGTAAACACGATAAAATGGCATCTTTCAAATTGTTTAGAGTTTATCGAGATGTTCGTTTTTCAAAAAACAAAGCCCCGTATAAAACCCATTTTGGCTGCAGTTTTCTTAGAGAGCAACCGGCATTTCGTGGCGGTTATTATGTGCATATTCAGCCTAATAAGTCCTTCATAGCTGTTGGATTTTGGGAACCAAATAGTGCCGATTTAAAGCGCATTCGTCAAGAATTGGACTATGAAGCCAGTGCTTTGAGACAGGTTCTGACCGATCCAAAATTGAAGTTGGTTTGGGGTCATATGCAAGGTGAACAACTCAAAACGGCACCACGAGATTTCCCTAAAGACCATCCTGATATTGATTTGATCAGATACAAGCAGTTTTTATTGGTTAAAGAATTCACAGATCAGGCAGTATTAAGTTCGGATTTTAATGAAGCAGTATCTGAGGCAATAAGGACCGCCAGACCTTTTCTTGATTGGATGTCGCAGACATTAACGACCAATTTGAATGGCGAATCCATGCTATAAATTGTCGAGTAACATCATGCTATCGGTGATACGTTGTTGTAGCAGATTTGACAAACGTTTGCTCAAAGCTTGATTGTTGGTAGTGAATTCCTCTAATTCTTCATTAGTAAAATAACCTATAATAACACCATGGAGCGTGTATTTTAGTTTTAAGTCTTTATGGAGAGCGTTTGCTATGAAACTGAGTTTTTCAGTTAGGCCCATTGATGTATAATTGGCTTTATGACGTGATACATAATTTTTCATGAGCGTAATAATAACGGCCTGCTGGTATTTCAATATGGGGCGTAAAGTGTCATTCTGAAATCGCTCCTCAGCTTTGGATTGTTTGTCTTGGTCTATTTTTGGTAGATGCGGCCTAAGCGCCAATTGTTCCTTGTCTCTGTTACTCATACCATTTGATTTGTCTCTAAAGATAGTAACTAACTCAGTAACTCATATAATTTGACATAATATAAATTATAGCCAAAACAGATGCTTTAAATAAATGGATAACAATTGCTTACGATACCCCGCCTGTTGGCAAAATGTAGAACAAACATGGGCAAACAGCTCGTTTTACAGCAATTCAGCAAGTTGAGAGCTCAAATACCTCCTACTGTATGAAGATGTGTCAAATGCCACTGGTTCACAGTGACCTGCTTCATAGCTGTCAAAATGATGGCATAAGGTATTGACGTTGTCATTCAAATCGTCAGTCATGATTAACGACAAGGGATAATTCTTTAAAATAGTCCGGACATCCGAATCCTCTGGGGTTACTGCAGCGATAGCATTGCCTGTATGAAGATATTCAAACAATTTGCCTGGTATCACATGCTGCTCGGCTTCAATTAAAATCAATATTTTGCTATTCATCATATGCGAAACGGCCGATTTGTGGTCTACCACACCCAATAGTTTGGTGTACGCTATTAAGTGTAAAGAATTGAGAGTCTGAAGGATAGATTCATCTACCGGTCCTACCAGTCTAATTTCTAAAAGCGATTTGGCCAAGGGGCGCAGTTCTAAAAACCGATTGATCGATTTCCAAAAAATGAGAGGATTCCGATCAGGTAAGAGGGCGCCAACATGGGTCAATGAAAACTTGTCATCTATTATGGGTGGCATGTCAAAATCGCTACTATCAAATCCATTGGTGAGTACGGTTATCGGATTTCGACTAATAGCCTTAAAAGAATTGGCCGTATGCCATGAGCTTGTTAAGATATGATCGGCAGAAACAAGTACCTCGTGTTCTAAACGTTTGTGCTTCTGTTTGGATTTTTTAGTGAGTCTAAGGTTTTCATGGTATTTAATTTCTGTCCAAGGATCTCTAAAGTCGGCTATCCAACGCAGGTGCTTGTGGTGCGCCTTGATTTTCAGGCCTATGAGGTGAAGACTGTGCGGAGGGCCTGTGGTAATAATAGTTTGGAGGTCGGGATGATCATTGAGTATCTTTTGCACTTGTTCAAACGCTGGCTTGACCCATCCCACCCTCGCATCAGGAACAAAGAAATTCCCTCGAATAAATACTAACAGTTTTGTAAGTAAGGACATGGATTTTGATGATAATCCCCCATCACTCAAATGGGTGACTTGTTTTGGTAATAAGGCCTTAACAAAACGAGAGGGTTCTTTCATTTTAGCGCGATACACCATGAGATTATCATCCAGTTCATGCTTATGGTTCGCGTCTAATATTGGATAAAAGGCCGCGTCTGGCACAAGTACAATGGGCTTAACACCAAAATCGGGAAGGTATTTTATAAATTTCAGCCAACGCTGAACACCGGGACCGCCTGCGGGAGGCCAGTAGTAAGTTATGATAAGAACTTTTTTTGTTAAACTCATTTAACAAGTTTTTTCTCCTGAAGGAAAAACATAACCGTGCTAATGATTAAAAAAGCAACTAAGGCGATCAAGGAAATGGTTTTGCCGGAGTAAATAACTTGAGGGTCGAATCTCATGATTATCGTGTGCTTTCCTTTTGGAACTTCAATGCCTCGAAAGGCATAATCAACTCTTTCTATGGGCACCACCTGGCCATCGATGGTGGCAATCCAACCATCGGAATAATACATTTCGGAAAATACTGCATATCCATTAAACGCATTATGAGATTCAAAAACCAGTTGATCCATTTGATAAGAGATCAGCTCTATGGCCTCTTCCCCATTCAAATTGTAAATGCTATCCTTTTGTAAATCAGAGGATAGCACACTGGCTTCCTGTGATGGGTTAATATCATTGAGTGAAGCCAAGAATTCGTCTTCGGAAGCCGTGGAAATAAGCTTTTCGACAAACCATGCATGGCCTAAGGCGCCTTCATTTTGATAGGTTACTGACTTGCCAGTCTCGTCTGTTTGAATAATGTATTTGATATTAAGCAGGTCCAGCACTGATGAATTGTTCTGACTCAAGTGATAATCAAATAAATGTTGTGCTCTCTTGGGTTTTGCGGCATGATAGCCGCCAAATGCCTTGTGAAAATAGGATGCCTTGGCGCTGTTAAACGGATTATTACTTAAGTCTAAAACCCTAAAGTGGGTGCTGTCTTTTAGAATGGACTTGTCGGATTGAGAAGCCTGAAATGGCGCACTCATGGCCGATTGGGTCGTAAAATTTTCAGCTGACACATAACGTCTGGCAACTGTGCTCAAATCGGAAACCACATAACCGAATAATAGTACAATCAATACATTTTTGCGGATAGCCTTGTTGATATAAAAATAGAGCGACAAGATTGCCAAGGACAACATAACAACAGACCGTATGAGGTCAGATTGGAATAGAGCCTCACGATCCAAGCGCAATGATCTCAGCAAATCTGGGCCATAGGTCGATTTGATATAACCGTCTGACGTCCCAACAAAATCAAAACCACTGCCCTTTAAAACATATAACAAGCCGAACAAAATTAAAAAAGATATGCTGGTTTGCTTTAGATATTTGATTTTAACGTGGTCTTCCAATTGATCCGACAATACCAATTTCATTCCTAACATTGCTCCAATTGGAACCAAAAGGCTCAAGATAACTTGGATGGATGATACCGCCCTAAATTTATTGTACATGGGAAAATATGTAACGAATAAATTGGTCAGGAATTCGAAGTTTTTACCCCACGAAAGCATCAGAGCGAAAAGGCAGACACCGAGTAGCCAGTATTTCAATTTTGACTTATCCATTACTAAAAACAGGACAAATAGAAAAACAAGAATAATTCCAAGATATGCGGGAGCTGCTACAAAAGGTTGTTCGCCCCAATACATTAACCTTCCTGCAAAGTCAATGGCTTCTTGCTTAGAAATGTCAAAATTTGACAATAGGTATTTTACAGAAGCGGCGTCGGTTGATAGTTTTTCACTATTGGATCCCCCATAAAGTCCAGGGACTAGTAAATTCAAACTCTCTCCAATGCCATAACTGTATGCCGTAATATAGTCAAGATCTAATCCTGATTCATGGGATAAAGGCTGGCCGTCTGGGCCTGTGGTGAGCAAGTTGGCACCCCTTGTACTTTCCTTGGCGTATGCTGAAGTTGCTAAAAGGCCCGTTGCATTCATAGCTAAGGCGAGAATACCAGCAATGAGTCCCAGACCTACGGTTTTAAAGTAAAGTTTGATTTGCTGATTTTGAAAGTATTTAACCGCAAAATAAATCCCGATAAACAATAGGACAAACGCCAAATAATAGGTCATTTGATAGTGATTTGCTGCGATTTCGAGCCCAGAGGCCAAAGTCAGTAATACAAATCCCAACAGAGGTCTATTCTTGAATAACAGCAGTAAACCAGCCACCACTAAGGGCATGTAGGCAATGGCATGGGCTTTGGCATTGTGCCCTACGCCAAGAATGACCAAATGGTAGGTCATGAGCGCGAATCCAACCGCTCCGATAACGGACAAAGCCCTATCCCCTTTCAATACCACCAGCATTAAAATATAAAATGATAATAAATAAAGGAACATATAGTCTGCAGGTCGCGGTAAAAACCGCAGGCCTTGATCCAATAGTTTTACCCAATGATAGGGGTATTTTGCACCTAATTGGTAGGTAGGCATCCCGCCAAAAGCACTATCAGTCCAGTACACGGCCTCACCCTTTTCGGTCTGGTAGTCCAAGAATTGTTTCGACATGCCTCTGTATTGCACAATGTCAGATTGATCCATGACTTTTCCCTCAAGCACGGGGTAGAAATATAAAACTGAACCTAGCGCAAAGCCCAGAATGATCAGAGCATGAGGCCATACAGCCGATTTAAAAAAAGATGGTAAGGATTTAAAGTTCAAATGCATCGTTTATTCGTCAATCTCTTCGTAATCAATATACTCTCCGACCTTCGGAGTTTTCGGCATGGATTTTTTAGTAACCTCTTCTTTTTTGTTGAAACCTTTAGTGTCAAAGCCATACCGTTTGGCCATAGATTGCGACATACGCACGATAATCCATGGCATTAAAAGTCTCAGTAAAAATCTCACGCCAAAATAGATTACTCCAAAAACCAGTATGAAACGCAACAAGCCAACCATAAATAAATTTTAGCTTCAAAATTATGAATACCATTGAATTAAATCCTTAAAATAAGAATAATAATTATATTTGATAAAACTATTTATTATGCTTACCAAATGCTCCAAAATATGGCTCTCAGGACTTATTTTCCTGAGCTTTATCTCTGTTCAAGCCCAATATACAAATCTTATTAATTCTAATCGTCCAGGAGTTTCGCAAGGGGCTTTTGCGGTTGGTGTTAATGTGGTACAGCTCGAGACTGGAATTAGTATGGTCAAGGAAGAACGTGTACCCCAAACGGCTTATACGGTGGAGGGCTTGGGGGTGGAATTTTTAGCGCGCTATGGACTGCTTTGGGAACAGCTAGAAATCCAAGTCGAGGGCACATATCAAAACGACACAAAGACCTATCAAACGGCCTTGGGTTTTTCAAGTAATAGGGCCAATTTTAAGAGCCTCAGCGCTGGTGTGAAATACCTGATTTTTGATCCTTATAAAAATCCGAACTACGATGCCATTAATTTGAGAAGTTATAAGGCCAATCACGGATTCAAATGGAAACACCTCATTCCTGCTGTTTCTGTACTAGCAGGTATCAATTACGATACCAAAAACAATCCTTTTACCTATAACCCCTACTCTTCGAATCAAGTTGAGGGCATCAGTCCACAAGCGAGATTAATTACTCAAAACAATTTTAAGGGAGGCTGGGTTTTGGTCACGAATATTTTAATGGATCGTATTGGAACGGACCAATCGGACATGCATTTTCTCGTCACCCTTACCCATGCTATCAATACCACATGGGTTGTTTTTGCCGAAGCACAGGGCATTAAAAGCGATCTGTATGCCGATAACTTATTCAGATTTGGTGGCGCCTATCTTTGGAACAGAAATTTTCAAATTGACACCAGTGTCACCTTGAACGCCAAGGACACGCCAAAGGTCTTTAATTGGGGTGTTGGGGTTTCCTACCGCTTGGATTTTCATCGCGATAAAATTTCCAAAAATGACGCACAACAATGATAAAAGTTGAAACCGTCCAGAGTCCTCAAGAATTAAAACTATTTGTAAGATTTCCTTGGCAGCTCTATAAAGGCGATCCGTGTTGGGTACCCCCGATTTTCGAGGAGGAGTTGAAATTTTTCGACCCTGAACAAAATCCGGTTTTCGAGCATTCAATAGCCCATTTCCTGCTGGCTTACGATGAGCAAAATCAACTGGTTGGCCGTGCTGTGGCCATAATCAATGACCTCGATGAATCGGTGTTAAATATCAAAAAAATTCGCTTCGGATGGTTTGATTTTATCGATGATCTTGAGGTGAGTCAAGCGCTTTTGGACAAGATCAAAGCGATCGGCCAAGAACATCACAGGACTTATATGGAAGGACCTATGGGTTTTTCAAATTTAGATAAGGTGGGTGTCTTAACCTCTGGTTTTGATAGTATTGGGACCATGGCCAGTTGGCATAATCATCCCTACTATCAAAAACATTATGAGGCCAATGGTTTGACAGTTGAAAAGGAATATGTCGAGTGTCGGTTTCCTTTTTCTAATATTGATATTACTAAAGCCAAGAAAGTGTCTAAAATTGTGCGCCACCGATTTGGTTATGCCATAGTTAATCCACGCCGTCGAAAAGAAGTCTTTGCCTATGCGGATGATATGTTTAGACTGTTCAACGAATCCTATGCTAAGCTTTCCTCCTATTTGCCCATTACGGATAATGAAATTGGATATATCAAGAAGAAATTCTTAGGATTTATTGCTGCAGATTTTATCAAATTCGTTTTGGACAAGGACAAAAACATGATTGCCTTTGCTATCGTTATGCCACAATTTGCTCATGCGCTTATCAAATCCAAAGGAAAACTGTTGCCATTTGGTTTTTTGAGAATATTGTGGGCCAAGAAGTTCAGTAAAACAGCTGTTTTCTATTTGATTGGCGTGAGTGAAGCGCATCAAAACAAAGGTGCCACAGCCTTATTATTCGAGTCCTATCACGAGGATTTTTCAAAACGGGGTATGACAACCTGCATCCGGACACCCGAATTGGCGACCAATACGGCTATACGACAGCTTTGGAAAGATTTTTCACCTGAAGTGTATAAAACCAGAGCAACCTATTCAAAAGTGATTTAAGACTCCATGGCTGCCATAACGGAAGCGGCCATTTTTTTGTAGGTACCATTTTCCAAGCGCTCGCGGATAGCAGAAAAAGCATCTAAGGTTATGCTAACATCCTCTAGTGTATGAGAAGCTGTTGGAATTAAGCGAAGTAAAATCAAACCTTTTGGTATCACAGGATAGACTACAATAGAGCAGAAAATACCGTGGTTTTCCCTCAAATCTTTTACCAATGCCATGGCTTCGGGAATACTTCCTTTGAGATATACTGGTGTAACACAACTTTGTGTGGTTCCCAAATCAAAACCACGCTCTCTTAATCCCGATTGCAGGGCTTTGACAATATGCCACAGTTTTTCTTTGTGAGATTTATCACTGCGCAACATATCTAGGCGCTTTAAAGCGCCTACAACCAGCTGCATTTGTAGTGATTTGGCAAACATTTGTGAGCGCAAATTGTATTTCAAATAGTCCATTATTTCTTTATCCCCAGCGATAAAGGCTCCTGTACTGGCCATGGACTTGGCGAAAGTAGCAAAGTAAACATCGATATCGTCTTGAACACCTTGTTCTTCTCCTGCACCTGCACCTGTAGCTCCAAGTGTGCCAAAGCCATGCGCGTCATCCACAAAAAATCTGAAGTTGTATTTCTTTTTTAGGGCAGCGATTTCTTTGAGCCTACCCTGCTCCCCTCGCATGCCAAAAACACCTTCCGAAATGACCAGAATACCACCGCCGGTTTGTTCGGCCATTTTTGTAGCCCGGTCTAAGTTTTTTTCTAAACTTTCAATATCATTGTGCTTGTAGGTAAATCGTTTTCCCATGTGCAAACGCACACCATCAATAATACAGGCATGAGCGTCAACGTCATAGACAATGATGTCGTCTTTGCCAACCAAAGCGTCGATAGTTGACACCATACCCTGGTAGCCAAAATTGAGCACATAAGCTGCTTCTTTATTGACAAATGCCGCTAACTCGTTTTGTAATTGCTCGTGTAAATCTGTGTGTCCAGACATCATTCTGGCACCCATTGGATAGGCCGATCCATATTTCAGTGCAGCCTCTGCATCGACCTTACGGACCTCTGGATTGTTGGCTAAGCCCAAATAATCATTAATACTCCAAGTGATAACATCCTTACCGTTGAAACTCATTCGGTTAGAAATTTCGCCCTCTAACTTTGGAAAAACGAAATATCCTTCGGCATATTCTGCCCATTTTCCTAAAGGACCCTTGTCTCTATATATCTTGTCAAATAGATCTCTCATTCATGAAAAGTTTAGACCGCAAATGTAATTATTTGTAAGATCAAAATACACTTTACGGTGAAGAAAAAAAAGCCGGTTTTGAGAAAAAAAGATTTATTTTAGGTACTGGATTGTTTTTTCCGATATGGCGTTTTTACTGTCGAAAAACCCTTGTTCTTCCATCCAACTGTCGCTGTAAATTTTACTCATATAGCGCGACCCGTGATCGGGAAAAATGACGACTACCTTATCAGTTGGTTTGAAATACCCTTCATCGTTTAACTGAGTTACAGCTTGCCAAGCGGCTCCGCAGGTATACCCTACAAAAATCGCTTCTTCTCTTGAAATTCGTCTTGCCGTGTGGGCACTCTCCTCATCGGTTACCTTCACAAAGCGATCGATGACCTCGAAGTCAGTAGCGGTAGGAATTAAATTCTTTCCTAATCCTTCGATGCGGTAGGGATAGATTTCGTCGGCGTCAAATTCTTTGGTTTCGTGATACTTTTTCAAAACAGAACCATAAGCATCAACCCCAATAATTTTAATTTTCGGATTTTTTTCTTTGAGGTATTTTGCAGTTCCTGAAATTGTACCACCGGTACCACTACAAGCCACCAAATGGGTTATTTGCCCGTTCATTTGTTCCCAAATTTCGGGTCCTGTAGTCTGATAATGGGCATCGACATTGAGAGAATTGAAATATTGGTTGATATAAACCGATCCCTTAATTTCTTCGTGTAACCTTTTGGCTACCTGGTAGTATGATCTTGGATCATCTGCACTGACGTTGGCCGGACAGACGTAAACCTTAGCCCCCATGGACTTTAGCATATCTATTTTATCAGATGAAGATTTTGAGCTAACGGCCAGAATACAGTCATAACCCTTAATAATACTAACCATCGCAACACTAAAACCTGTATTACCTGAGGTGGTTTCAATAATGGTGTCTCCTGGCTTTAATTTACCTTGTCTTTCAGCTTCTTCGACAATGTGCAGTGCAATTCTATCCTTAGTGGAATGCCCTGGATTGAAGCCTTCTAGTTTGGCAAAAAAGGAACCTTTCATGTCGGTAGTGATCTTTTGAAGCTTCACCATGGGAGTCTCCCCGATTAAGTCTAAAACACTATCCGTGATTTGGTTGTTTTTTTTCATAAAATACCATTTAGATTGAGGATCAATTCTAAAGGAAAGCAAATTTACATAAATTTTTGAAATTTATTCTTTTTGGCCTTCCAAATCCAAGAAAAAGGCATACTCCTCTGCCACTTCTTTTAAAGCCTCAAAGCGACCAGAAGCTCCGCCATGACCTGCTTCCATATTGGTATGCAACAATAAGATATTATTGTCAGTTTTGTATGCTCTTAATTTGGCAACCCATTTGGCCGGTTCCCAATATTGAACTTGGGAATCGTGCAATCCTGTTGTTACTAGCATATTGGGATAATCCTGTGCACTGACATTGTCATAAGGCGAATATGACTTGATATAATTATAATAGGCCAGGTCATTGGGATTGCCCCATTCGTCATACTCCCCTGTTGTCAAGGGAATACTGTCATCGAGCATGGTGGTAACGACATCTACGAAAGGCACTGCTGCTATAACCCCTTTGTAGAGCTCAGGAGCCATATTGACAACCGCACCCATGAGCAAACCACCTGCTGATCCTCCCATGGCATAGTGATGATCGGCAGAGGTATAGCCTTCGGCGATTAAAAATTTCGAACAATCGATGAAATCCGTGAAGGTGTTCATTTTGGTGAAAAGCTTGCCAGCTTCATACCAAGGTCGACCTAAATATTGTCCACCACGAATATGAGCGATTGCAAATACAAACCCCCTATCGAGCAAGCTCAGTCTGGTACTAGAAAATGAAGGATTCATCGTGGCCCCGTAAGACCCATAGCCATAGAGCAATAAGGGTGTGTCTTGATTGAGCTCAGTGTCTTTTCTGTGTACCAAAGATATGGCCACCTTAGTGCCGTCTGTGGCCGTGGCCCAAATACGCTTGGAAGTGTAATTGTTCTTGTCAAACTGACCACCTAAAACCTCTTGCTCTTTAAGTATCTTTTTTTCTTGAGACGCCATGTCGAACTCAATGACAGATGACGGGGTTGTCATATCATTGAAGACATAGCCCAGTTTAGACGTGTCGAAATCCAAATTGGTAGATGTGTACACTGAATAGGTTTCGCTGTCAAAAGGGAGATAATAGTCATTCGTATCATCCCATCGTTTGATGTGAATTCTTCGGAGTCCATTATAGCGTTCGCTGACCACCAAATGGTCCTTAAAGATATCAATACCCTCTAGCAATACATCTGGTCTGTGCGGAATAACGTCTTTCCAATTTGACCTGTCTGTGGCTGTCACTGGGGTTGACATCAACTTAAAATTAGTGGCGTTATCGGCATTGGTAACCACATAAAATTTATCGCCATAATGACTGACGTCATACTCTAACCCCCGAGTTCTTGGTTGTACAATTTTGAAATTGTCATCCGGATTGTTAGCGTTGATGAATCTTACCTCGCTCGATAAAGTGCTGTATGATCCAACAAAAATGTATTGTTCGGATTTGGATTTGCTCACCCAAGTATTGAAGGTTTCATCTTCTTCGAAAAAAACCGATTGGTCTTGAGTTGTTGATTCACCCAATTTGTGTTTTAATATTCTTTCAGACCGCAAGGTTGTGGGGTTCTTGAGGGTGTAAAACAGCGTTTTATTGTCGTTAGCAAAGGTGCTGCCGCCAGTTGTGTTGTCAATTTTGTCAGGGTATATTTCGCCAGTTACTAAATTTTTAATTCTTAGGGTGTACTGACGTCTGGAAACTGTATCGATACCAAATGCTGCTAAGGTATTGTCAGGGCTGATTTCAATGCCATTGAGTTGGTAATAGTCATGACCTTCCGCCATTTGATTCACATCAAACATGACTTCCTCTTTGGCTTCCATGCTCCCCTTTTTACGGCAAAAAATGGGATATTGTTTGCCAGTTTCGTAGCGGGTGTAATACCAATATTGATTGTTAAAATAAGGTACAGAACTATCATCTTCCTTAATTCGCGATTTCATTTCTTCGAACAAACTTTTTTGAAAATCTTTAGTATGTCCCGTGATCTGATCGTTGTAGGCGTTTTCTTGATTCAAGTAATCAATGACTTCTTGATTTTCTCTTTCATTGAGCCAGTAATAATTGTCTATTCTAACATCTCCATGTTTTTCTAATTCAGTTGGTATCTTTTTAGCTATCGGAGGTGTTGGCATAGTTTCTTTGTTTTTGTTGCAAGAGGTCGCAAAAATAAAACTAATTGCAACAAGAAAGGTTGTGGTTTTCATTTGTTTGATGGTTTGTAGGTTGATTGTTAAGAATGAATGGTTTTCAAAGTTCTGAGTACGGTTTCATGTTTATCATCTGTATAGTCCAAATGGGTTACAATTCTCAATTTACCTTCACCCATTCCTGAAATTCGGATGTTATTTTCTGCTAATTGGTTTACAAGCTGGTTAGCGTCCACATCAGCGTTTACTTCAAATATAACGATATTTGTCTGAACGGGAACAATATTTTTCACGTAGGCACAGGATTGTAGTACACTGGCAATGTCACTTGCTTTTTGATGGTCTTCTGCCAACCGCTCCAGGTGGTGGTCTAGGGCATACATTCCAGCGGCCGCCAAAATACCTATCTGTCGCATTCCACCTCCTAAGACTTTTCTCACGCGAATGGCATCTTCCATAATGGCCTCATCGCCAACTAAAATGGAACCAACAGGACAACCCAGTCCTTTACTCAGGCAAACAGAAATGGTGTCGAACATATGACCAAAAGTTTCAGGGCTTTCTCCAGTTGCCA
>Ga0209136_1001137_pt1 | contig 17919 bp, 17 predicted proteins | sample SaaInl0LU_22_DNA_FD_184640 | JGI IMG/M metagenome (GOLD analysis project Ga0209136, IMG submission 184640) | Marine microbial communities from expanding oxygen minimum zones in the Saanich Inlet - ESP_90LU_22_DNA (SPAdes) (version 2) | ecosystem: Environmental > Aquatic > Marine > Intertidal... | reverse complement strand
AAGGAATAATTAAAAATATATATACAAGGTAAGAATGTTTAGTGTGTTGTTGAATATCATCACACTGATCATCGTTTTCTTCGTGGCGTACTTCTTTTTCACATCACCTGAAAATGTCAAAAAGAAGATGAACACAGCATCTGAAGTTTTAGCGGCACAGCTCAAGGACCCAGTGGTTACGAGTCGTGCGTATTTTACGGAGCGGAAGAAGGGATCGACTGGATCCTTCGTCGGTAACTTTCCTTGGGACGAAAAAGAATGGATCTACGGGTACCCACTTAGCCAGGCCTGAGGATCACGGGCTGCATGGTCTTACCCATGAAGAATCCCAAAAGAAAAACGACAAAGCCGACAATCCATGTCGTCTTATCAATCTGTGAAAAGAAGTCAACCTTGGGCTGCTCGGGGGGTTGCTGATACATGTGAGGAGGCATCATCATCATAGGGGGTTGTTGGTAATAGTCTTGTTCGGGTTCACGCTCCTGTTCAGGGTCATGAACATCTTTATTGAATTCGATGGGGTTGCCGATGTCTGCTTCCATATCTAAAAATACCTTTCATTTTTTTAAGCGTGAAATTCCTCATCTTCGTCATCGTCATCATCGACGACGAAGTCCTTGAGATTTCCATTTTCATCAGCATCTTCGTCGTCATCATCCGTGTAGTCATCCTCAGAGCCCTGCTCATCATCGGTGTCTATGTCACTGTCATCTAGGTTACTGTCATAGTCATCTTCAGCGTAGTCATCCTCCACGTCTTCCTGTGGCGTGTACACTTCGGGCTTCTTGATGCGACGTCCGGATCTAGAAATCATCGCTTCTACTATAGTCTACTGTTTAAGTATTTAGGATGAAACGCGGCGTCGACGTTCATGAGCTGTTGTTCAGCGTAATACCCTATTTGTTTAACGAGTTCGTGTATATCTTCCTGGTATTCGCTCATTATTCCAACGTTCTCCAGGTGTTCTAAGGCTATATAAAGAAAGGGCGTCGCAGTTTCTGGTGTTCCGATATGTTTTTTAAACATTGATATGTTCGTGATAAAGGCATAAAAACTATCTGGATCCAACCCCGAATAGTTATACGCTCTTTTCACGAGTTCATCAATTTCGTCGGTTTTAACGGATCGTCTTGTGAGTAACCTTGTCAAGTAGGTCGACGCCACCAAGAGTACACTTGACATCTTATTTTGTGTCCGGAAATAAAATCTCTTTGGATTTCTTGTTTAGGAGAAACCTCCTGGGTTTCCCTGTGCATTTGGAACACGAGAAGTCGATGCCCGACTTGTCGGCAGTAAAGTGACATTCGGCTCCGTGTTTCATATCACAGTCTGTATCTGTCACGTTGATGACATATTTGTTCCTGTTCTTGGTGATGGATTGCACAGTCGTCGGTCTGATACAGTTGTTGATGTAAGTGTTCACGACGTTGACGGCTTCGGATGTCTTAATCTTCGGCTTAGGGGGAGGTGTCGACATTCGATTGGGTAATGGTGTATCGCCATAGAATTTCTTGATGATCTTATCCGTCAAACGATGTTCTCTTCCCCTGAAGTCCGTACAGAAACCGTGTCGACGACCTATGATCGTTTCACAGTCACAAAAACACTTTTGTGAGATTGACCCCCCGACCATGTGGAACCAAACATGATTGGAATTGTGAGATCTTCCCAGGTTTTCACAATACTTCGATGTCGTCGAGATGAGGAATTGTTTTTTGTGTGTGAAAATCTTCGTGACTCTCGCATCCTCCTGACCTTCCATATTCTTCCGGATGAAGGTTTCCAGATAAGCGACAGCTTCAGAATCTTTAAACTCATCCTTCATCTGAGCTTGTGAGAACGACCCTTCCTTTTTCTTCTGTCCATCGAGTTGGCGAATAGTGACAACGTCCCTGGCATCTGTTCGGACCATCGTATCCCTGAGTATATCGATCGATGGTTCCTGGGGAATCTTCTTCATGATACACATCACGGGTCCATAAACATACCTGAACAAGGGTACATAGGGTGATTCTGTAATCTTGCCCACCTGTTCACAAGCTGCACACCCCTGACCATTACAATCGACGTGTTTACCCTTCTTGTAGGACCATGGAATCCTGAAGCCACTCCCCTTGTAGACGGAACGGTCGACAACCTTGTCCCATTCCACCTGTTTGAATACGGACGTCAACGTCGCGATGACATGATCACGAATGTTCAAAGCACCTTCCTGGTTAACGACGAAGCCTGGCCAGTTCAAGTGTACACCGGTTTTGATGAGATTGTTATCCGTCTTCTTCGGTCTGGCGACACACACGACACAGTCTCGACCACCCAGAGTCTTTACCTTGTCACAGATGACACGACAGATCTTCTCTACGCGTTCAAGCTCGAGGGCTTCTTCATCCTTGTAGTCGATGTCCAAAAAGAAGTTATAGGTTGGTGTCTTCTGCTCCACCAGGTACATCTTTTCCTTGTTCTTCACGGCTTCCACGTATTGTTCACAGAATTCGTCAAGCTTGTTGAATGGAATGGAAAGAACACCACCATCCATGAGAACATGTGATGTATCTTTCGCATTGTTGAATTTGTTCTTCGAGCACCAGCTCTTGAACATACTTACTCTGGTATAGCGGTATTCTTTTAATCTTCTTGTTGATAATCGTACAGAATCGATCGCATACACGAGACGTCCGCGTGCTCTTTCTGGTCTTCACTTAAGTTCTTTTTAATAACAAGAAGTTCGTAGACCGTCTGGTCTTTGACACTCTCGACGTACTGTTCGGCACGGCGTTCGGTGTATGCTTTGTTATCAATAAGAAGATCTCTGATCTGCTTCAAGATGTAAGTCTTTGACTTCATTCTATTTTATACTGAAGGTTTTTCTATTAAGTGAAGTCACACACGAATAGAATTCGGGGTTTTGTATGACATTACGAATGATGAGATCCCAACGTTTACGAGTGTTAAACTCTTCAAGAGTATCGAAACTCATGAAATCATTTTCATCGTAGGTTTTCTTGATGGGTTCTTTGTTGATTTTTTTCAAATTCGTCTTTGTCTTTTCGTCATTAAACTTTTTGATCATCTGCTGCTGATCGGTCCGCTTATAGTTGACGAAGAAGACATAGACATTATAAATTAATTCTACCGTCGGACTCTCCCTGTGTATAAAACTAAACTCTGTATACTCCCCCTTCTTCAACGAGACAACACCCCGTGTCTCTTCTTCAAGCTCTCTGAGGGCACACCTCAATGGATTATAGATTTCCCGTCGTCGACATCCCCCCGTGACAAAAATCCAATCCTTAAATCTACGATCTCGTACGGTCAGAAACCGTGGTCGATCGTCTTCAAATGTGACTGGAATAGCGATCGCTTTGTATTTCTTCATTGCTCATTTAGCAAGTTATAATAAGCGAATATGTTTATTCCTCCTTTTTCTCCTCAGTCTCAGGCTTTTTCTCCGCGGGAGGCTCCACGGGTTCGATCGTCAGGTTCTTCATGAGGTTCATCGAAAAGGTCTTCACGGCGTAGACATCCTCCTTCGTCTTCTTCATATCATTGAACATGTAGGCCATCACACCCAAACAAATGATGACACCGGCAATGAGCATCGTTTCACGGTCAAGAGCAAACATCTTATGTGTAATAGATGTGCATTTCTTTTAAGCAGAAATAATTGCACCCATGTTTGTTTTGCCCTTCTGGGTACAGGCATCTTCACCACCGATGAACTGGAGGCGTTGGAAACGTTCAGCTTCACATTGTTCCTGTTTGGGCTGGATCTCGACAATCTTTTCGAGTGTCCTGGACTTGGGATCGTACGTGAGTACGAAAACGGCTCCTAGTAAAAAGACAATCAACCAGAAGTTCATTTTACTAGTAGTAAATATTATGTTACGGTACGGACAATTAGTTAGAGTACATCAAACCACCCATACCATTTTCGACACGGAGAATGTTATAATTGACCGCGTAAATGGTATCCTTGAAGCTCGTCGTCTCACTGACAATGCGAGCCGAATCAAGGCGGGAGAAGTTGAGGGACCCCGTGGGCTGGAGCTTGGACGTGTCCAGGCAGAAGGGGAAGGTGTACAGCGAAGGATCCGCCTTAGCGTTGGGGGAATGGTAGTAGGACGTCGCCGACGTGTAGTGGGGATCGATGAACTTGAAGTCAGTCACATCAGTACCGTTGATCTGGAGCTTGACACGGTTGGCCGCCGTGTTGACACTGTCAGCAGCGACGTTGCTCGCGGCGAGGAACTTCACGGGGTGGTTGAAGTTCAATTCCTGAGTACGACCGAGGGACGCCAGGGACTTTTGGACCTGGGTAATCAGGATCGCACGAGGATCACGGGCAAGAAGCTCACGCTCATCGGTGTCTAGGTAGATGTAGTTGGCGTGGCAATCGACGCGGCGGACCGAGCTGTCGACGTTGGCGTGGGACTTCCACCGGATCCGGAGTTCGACATCGTGGTACTGGAGAGCCACGAGGGGAAGGGCCGACTGCCAGTTCTCACAGAAGGAGAAGCGGAGAGGGTAGAACTTGGCGGCGGTGGAGCCATCATAGAGCTCACCCGCGACGGACTTGGCGAGACCGGTCGCGAAAAGGTTGGGGGCGATGTTGTTCGTGAAGAAGGCATCCTGATCATCGATGACCTGGCCACCGACGAGGAGCTCAACCTTGTCGATCATGGTCGACCAGTCGAGGGCCTCGCAGGCGTTGGAGGCGTTGTTGATCGAGGTGAAGTAGGTGTAGCCAAGGAGATCACCCTTACGCTCGAAGCGAACGGTGGACATACCACCCTGGGAGAGAGCACCCTGAATGACCTGACGCTCGACAGTTTGGGAAAAGTTCGTGTGGCGACGGTAGGTGGAACGGAAGAAGCTCACCTCGGGATCACCGACGAGGTGGGCATCCTGAGCACCGACAGCGACAAGTTGGGCAATACCACCAGACATTTTATATTATATGGAGACTTTATTTTTAAGTGGGGCGGGGCGAAACCAAAGGTTTCTTTCTTCCCGCTTAGATACGAGTGGCTTCGCCACTCGGGATGTGAAACTTTAGAAACTGGGATGAAGTTTGTAAAGTTTGGTTTTTCGTGTATGAGTAACTGCGTTACTCGGGACTAGGCACTCTCGAGAGCTGTTATACGGGCTTCCAAGTCATCATTTTTAGCCTTGAGTTCTTTGATAGCACCGATGGCGACGACGAATAGTCCTTGATAATTAAGAGCCAAAGGGGTTTGTGTTTCGATTTGTTTGGTGTATTGTGTAGAATAGAGCCCCTGTTCTTCAGGACTGAGATTAGAATATTCCTCTTGTGTGATGGTATTACTCTCATAGGTATATGAAGTTGTATATGTCAATTGTTCCTCTGTGGTCAAGTTACTATACTCTTCGGGTGACGAGGTCTTCGTATCAGATCGAGTCTCTTCACCGTGTACGAGGAATGCGAGTTCGGGGACTGCTCGAACATCTTGGGCGATGAACCCGAACTCATCACCGTGTTTGTAATCCCCCTTTACATTTTCCCATTCCTCGTCTGTTGGAATCCATGTTCCCTCAATCGGGTTTGGTCGTTCCATGATTTTCTCATATTTTTGTGGGTTCAATTGTGATATGAGTGTAAGTGCGTTTGATACATTCTGCTCGTTGTACTTGATGCGGTCATCTGATGATGCTGATACATTGTCAGCTCTGATAGTTCCATTCACATCTAACGTGTAGCTGGGGGTGCTGTCATTGATACCGACTCTGCCCTCATCTGTAATACGTAATCTTTCTGAAGTGTCATCGTAGTTTCCCGCATTGGGTCGGACTGTATAGAAGGCGAGATCTGTCGATTGAATAAGATGCAGATCATTGGGGGCGGGCGAATAGGTCTGCTTATTTATGCCACATATTTTCGCTCCAATTTTATCTGTTTGTGCATCACGCCAGGTACTAAATAAAATCTGATTTCTTGAACGTTCCAATCCATATGTCGTTGTATTCGCAGCACTTCCCGCATAGTTGACCGCTCCTATACGAAGGGATGTGTTTTCCACACCCACATGAAAATTGGATTTGGGATTGGCCGTCCCGATCCCGACGTTGCCGTTGTACATCAAAGTCATGGGTTCAAATGTTGTGTCATTGCTTTTGACACGGAATGCCATGTTCCAATAGTCTGAACTACTCGGTATACCTGCTGCACCATATACCCGTATCGCTCCACATTCATTCTGTAGATTGTCTGTATCTTGTCTCTCTACTCGAAACTCAATACCAGTCCCTATGCCCTCCTCAACAGCTGTGGAACTCGACGATATTGTGGTCACTGTTAAAGGGTATATGGTCGTGTTATGTGCGATATTTGTCCCCAACACCTCTAATGTACTACTTGGGTTTGTCGTCCCGATGCCGACGTTGCCGTTATGCTTAATACGCATACGTTCATAATACACTTGGTCTTGTAATGTATCAAACGCAATTCCACCTTCACCAGAATCACCTAAGTTATCATCAACACCTCGTATTCTCACCTGACCATACGTCGCATTATTACCCGTCCATCTTGTCTTAAATTCTATAGCTGCACCATCGTCACTCCCTCCATATGAAGATACGTCTCGTTTCAGAATCAATGTAGAACTATTTCCCTGTGTAGTAGTGAATATTTCGAGAGGTGCACCCGGACTATCCGTCCCAATCCCCACATTCCCGTCACTGGTGATGCGTAGACGTTCGTTTTGGAACCCCCCGAAGGTGATGGTTCCGTTATCGGAGGTGCCACTCGTACCCGTTTCGATACTGAATACCCCCGCGTTGGAGGTGAGCCTGGTGAATGCATTGGACGCCGTGTCGGCTATGTTCGAGACCAATTCCAACCTGGGTTCGTTTCCGCCGTGAGAGGGGTCACCGTACACTTCGAGGGCTGGGGGCCCACTTTGGCGAACCTGATCGTTCCCTGCGACCAGATTCGTCAGCACCGCGATTGCGTTTGACCTGAGGGTCGCATTCTCGATATCTAGAGTACCGGCACTGGCCCCGATGGGCATTGTTATTATAAGGGATGAAAAAAAGAAATGAGACATTCGACGAACTTTAGAAACTCTGTTCAGTTTGTAAAGTTTGGGGTGAAGTTGATTGGAACGACTTCTACGAAGTCGGGGCAGTTGGCCAAACAGGGTTCGCTGGGTCTTCGCTTGTGGATGGAAGGTCCCTGAGAGCTTGGCGGTAGTCGAGCCACGCCTGTCGAGACTCGGGGGTGGGGTGAGGGTAGTCGGCGACGATATATTTATCTGTTTCATCTAACAGTAAATCACGTTTCTGCCTCATTTCTGATAATGGTTTTGTTTCGTTTATATAAACGGAATATAAAGATTCGAGTTCTTCTAACGGGATTGGAATATGGCTATACATTTTAGTAGCTAATTTATAGTTTGGTTTAAGGTTTTCGTCTAATTGGTCGTACTCCTCACTCGATAATAAATTGTGATACGTGATTATACCATCAGAACGTAATAGTTGTTTTAAAGTATATTTTGGACCAGAACCTTCATAAGAACTCTCGTTAAGTCTATACGAAGATTTATCATCTTCTGATAAATTATTATACTCTTCTCCCGTGATATGTTTCCATACGATGGATTCGTATGTATCACCCATCATTTCTACTTTATCACATCCACCACGTGATACTATATCAAATAGGTTCATTTATAGTAATACACGATTTTTATAATGCGTAAATACATACTCCCCAATTTCTATTCCATTGACCGCTATAATTTCTTTGCACGCTTGCACTCGTAATATGATTTAACTCAAGGTACATACCATCCTCTATCGCAGTAATAATAAATATACACGAAGCATGAGTATCATAGTTTACGACAGTGGGACCGATTTTTGTCGGAGAATAAACATTATAGTACTGACTCCCGTTCGAATACCTGACTACTCCATCAAAGGTGGCGTTGTGTGCAGAACCAAAAACCGAATGCACCTGGGCCGAGAAAATATATATACCCTTTATTGGAAACAAACACGCATATGACGTACTGTACATGGTACCAAGTACATCATTACTCCCTTGTAGATGGGTAGAAGTTACATTGTAACTCGTTGAACCAGTAGTTAAAGCAGTCTGATTTCTCGCATAGAACCACGGTAAACCAGTTGTTAAGGCTCCTGTACCTTTAATGACCCCCCTCACATCCAAATCCGCCTTAGGCTCCGAAGTCCCAATCCCTAGGCGACCCGCCTTGAGGGTCATGGATAAGTCCCCATGCCCGAAATACTCCTTCTGGTAGGCGTAGAGTTGCCAAATCTCGTCGGAGGTCAGGGCTCGGTTGAAGAGGCGGGCATTCGCGATTTTACAATCAAAATACCGCGTAGCTTCAGGGTTACCACTCGAATCTGCTCTTGTAGCTAGATACAAAACGGGGTTGGTTCCATAATTAATAGTCCCGGTACTAGTAAGTGATTTAATTAATTGTCCATCTTGGTATAATCTAAAATCTCCGGAACTTACTATCCCTGTAATATGCAACCACCGCCCCGTCAATGTACTAGCTTGAACTGGACTCGCACAACTATTAATACCTTTATTCCCAGTTTCAAGCTTTCCACCACTACCTACCGCAATCCACGCCGCTGATCCGTCAGCTCCCCAACTACCCAAACCCATTATAGTGTTAGCACGTCCCGCGGCAACGGAATCCATGAATACCCACGCGGAAAAAGTTACTGTCGTCCCGGTAAACCCGGTTAATGTGGTCTTTATGTAATCCCCATTTCCATCAAAATCAAATTTGTGTATTCCATCTGCACTGCTTAAGGTGGTGTTTCCGTACAAAACGCCATCCCTGTTGTTAGCTGTCTCATCCTGAACCACCCCACTCGTATAATTTTTCGCATCATAGTAGACCTCCAACCAATCCGTGTTGGGAACGTTGGGGACAGACTTGACCACCACGTCCACCCCGTCAGCTTCGGGGTCGTATTCGGGGACGCCGAAAAATTGAACTTCGGCCATGTTTACTGTATCACCACCCGAACCACCTTTTACCTTCGTCCAAACCACACCAATGTAATTGTAATATTCGTTTGAATCGACCGTAAAAAAGTTTCCGGGTTCTTGACTTCCAGATGCCCATACATAATTTCCGTATCCTCCTAAATCAACCCATGTAGTTCCATCATTCGAACCCATGAAACGTGCAGATTCGGCACTTCTGGCTAAAACAACATCTCGAGGATGGACACTAACCCCTTGTAATTTTATTTTATCTGGCATCACAACATAGACATATTCACCCGCTACATCTCCTAGACCATCTTCAAAACCAGCATCCGGTTCGTATGCACCCGTGGAGGCATTATAGGGGTTACTTTCTCCTGACTGGGGTATTGCATGATACTGATCGGATGTTGTCACGTCGTTGTTGAATAAGGTCCAGGCTTTTCTGTGTTCATTACCATTTGTTCCAGATTGAATTACCGTGTATCCATTATTCAAAGCGTTTTGGGTCAAAGCCACCCTCGGATACTTAATAAGCTTTTTGGAGCGGTTAAACTCCGTGACGACATTGGAGTTCAACTTGATGGAGGCTGTATTCGACACCTGTTGGAGGTTCATGTTCCCCACCACATCTAGGGACTCTGTGGGGATCGAGGTCCCCACCCCCACCCTCCCACTCACCGTATCCACAAAGAGGTTCGCCGTGCCCACCTCGATGTTCGACGTGACGGAAAGGTTTCCATTCACATTCACACTCAATGGTGCTGAGTCCATGGTGATGGTTGTGTCAGAGGCACCACCATTTGTGTACCCAAGTTTAAGGGTATCTGTATTTTCATCGAAAATCACGGCGACGTTACTGGACCCTGAGGGGCGTGTCATTATGAGACCCAGGTCTCCGGTCCCTGCGTTATCTTTACCGAGTTCGATGATGGGGTCTTGAACCCGTAGATTTTCGGTGTCGATTGTCGTGGTCGTACCGAGTACGGAAAGGTCTCCACGGATGATCGCATCACCGTCGACGTCGAGGGTTGCACCTGGGTTCGTCTTACCGATACCGACCCTCCCACTCACAGTATCCACGAAGAGGTTCGCCGTGCCCACCTCGACGTTCGACGTGACGGAAAGGTGATGGGCATAGACACCTCGACCAACGTGGACGTTCCCGGCGACACCGAGACCGCCGAACGCATCTATGCTCGTACCGATTGTGAGGGTTCCTGTGTACGGACCCGTGGAATCGGTGTCACCTTGGAGTTGAATAGAACGTGTGGTGATAGACCCCGCGGCGACGACCGCGTTGAGATCGACGTCTGCTTCGGCCGCTGCAGTGATCCGGATCCCGTCGACTGTGAGGGTCTTCCCCACGGATACATTCCCAGTGGCTACGATACCCGTATCTGGGTTCGTAAACAGGATCGTGTTCGATGTACTGTTCCCGACGTTGGAGACGGCCGCGAGATCGTAGGATGGTATGATCTCGATGAGACCCACCTTGACCCCCTCACATACCACGTTCCCGTCCACCGTGAGGACATCCGAGGAGTCTCCGCTGACATAGAGATTCGAGCCCACGGAGAGGATGTGCTGAGGATTCGTATTGGCGACGCCCACCTGGGGGGCATGTAACGCTGCACTCTCAACGTTCAAGATACCATTTACACCCTCTACAGGCATTTAGTATAGAGGGCGAAAAAAGAAATGAGACAATCGACTTCGTCGATTGGGACGGGGGAGGGAAAGAGGGTCAGTCGCGAAGCGACTGGAACAAGTCCTACGGACTCGGAACGGCAGACCTTAGAAACCTTTGGTATGGGTTTGTAAGGAAAGGGAACGAGTGAAGTACGACTTCTACGAAGTCGGGGCAGTTGGCCAAATAGGGTTCGCGGGGTCCTCAGTTACCGAGGGGAGGTCGCGGAGGGCTTGCATGTACACCTTCCACTCTTCGGGAATGGGTGTGTCTGTAGATGTCGCCCGAATGACGACCCAATCACATTCTGTGAGGCGCCTGTTGCGTTCTTGGCGGATATTTTTCCATTTATGTTCTTCGATGAGTTCTTGGAGTTTGGCCTCGAACTCCTCCTTTGGGGGTTTTTCGTAGCCCTCAGGAAGACGTATAGATTCCCATGTTTCTCTATGTTTCACTGATGGTACACCCGGAACCATGTGTACGATAGTTTCAGTTAACATATATCTCTTTATGAGATTAAATATCCCATGAAACGACCGTATCCTTCTCCCCAATTGATATCAGTACCCGACGCTATACTATTCATATATATTCTAACCTTATCACCTGCGGTTAGATTCCATACCAGACTCGCAGATACATTCTGGTGATTTGTACCGGGGTCTATCGCCTGATAAATCAGGGGTCGAGACGCCGATGTGGGATTCCAGTTTACATTATTGATATATAGAGTTATCGTAGTATTACCAGTACCACCATTACCCTCAGTGGCACCAGGTGACCTTAATGTGGCGTCTAAGGTGAAACGATAAGTACCCGATATAGGTGCGGTAAATATACCATTTGACGTTTCGTAACATCCACCTTTATTAACAAACGTGTTTCCTAACGTTACATACCCCGCAGCGGCCGTGGTATAACTATCATACTCGTATGCGCTAAATACTGGGCTATTTGATTTGATCACACCGTCAACGTTCAAATTCCCCCTCACATCTAACTGAGCTTCAGGGACTTTCCCGATCCCGACGGCCGTGTCGCTGATGACCATGGACCGCCCGGTTCGGCCGAGGTTGTAGAGTTTCTTGACCTCCGAGGCTTCGAGGGCTGTTTGCCAGTATAACTTAAAGTTAGAAATGTGACAATCACAACCTTCATTGCCACTCGTTGCGTTATTTTTCCCCAATCGCAGTGTCATATTTGCCACTCCCGACCATGTTGTAGTCGCCACAGTTTTGATTAACACACCATCTAAATACATTTTGCGATTCGCACCATCGTATGTCAATACAATGTGATGCCATTGAAAGTATAGATTTGAGATTGGATCACTCTCTAGATTAGTTGTACCGTGTCCAAATACGAGTACATCTGTAGCCCCTTTAACGTATAAACTGATAGATCCATTCCCAGACCTTGGGTTTTCACTGGATTCAAATATAGATCTCCAACTCGAGTTCTGTCCGGATAAGACTTTAAACCATAAGGATACACTATGATATTGATTACCTGTTTCAGTATTATTTAGTTCGGCTTCTATATAGTGAGTAGAAGCCGAACTTACAGCTGCTGGGTTATTTGCTAAAATAAAAGCTTTATCAGCACTTGAATAATAAGCAGATCCACCGAACGCCCCATGATTCCCCCGCCCCGAGATATCTGTGGGTGAGGAATTGACGGTGGTATCGAAATCCACCAGCAACTTCTCGGGTCTCGGGGTTTCCGTATCCACGTCGTACCGAGAGATGCGGGGCACATCGAGGGACCTTCCTAAAGTCAGCGAACCCTTATCGAGGGTCGTGGGACCGGGTGTGCCGAAAAATCGCATATTTGAGAACTGAACTGAATTTGATCTTCCATTGGTAGTGCCTGGTATTGCATAGGTTTTAGTAATTACTAGCACATAATTCGAATAATATTTATTTGAATCGACATTCAAATATTTTACTTCTGTGTCAGATGAAAATATCACACCGGAAAATTGTTTTACAACTTCCCAATCTTCGGAGTTATTCTCACCCAATAACACACCTTCATGTAAGGTTCTTTCAGCCCACGTAGCTCTCGGTTGTAATGAAATTGTAGTAATTTGTGTCTTATAAGGCATTTTTAATCCAATCCACTCACCGGCAAACCCACCCATTCCCTGTGACCCTTCATATACACCGGTATTTGCATTATAAGTTGTAGGGGAGTGCCAATAAGACGACAAACTTGTATCAAAAGCTTCAGAGGGACTACCCTCACTGTATTGATCCCCAGTCGTCACACAAAACACCCCGTGTCCCTCCACCAACGTCTCGTAGCCCGTCAAGGCCCTAGGAGGATACTCTTGGATTCGCTCATCTCCCGCGAGTTCCAATTGGCCCGAGGGTTCGGTGACCCCCACGCCCAAGTGTCCCTTGTACAGGGTCACTTGGGACTTGGACCCCAAAAAGTAATCCTTTTGGTAATCGTAGAGTTCTTGGACCTGCCCAGCATTCAGGGCCTTGGAGTAGAGACGGAAGTTCGCGATGGAGCCGTTGAACGCGCCTCCACCATTTAAACCACTACCCAAAAAGAAATTCGGACCCGTGGGTAAATTGAGTGTTCCACTCCCCACTCCACCGGTTTGAGTAATGTTTACACCATCTACATATAATTTATATCCAGTCGCACCCGCTCCAGCCACACCACCAGCGTAAGTGTACGTTAGATGATGCCACCCATAATCAACGGGGGTCGCACTTGCATATTGGACATTAGAACCTGAGATTCCTATTGTTAATAGACCAGTGGAAGATATAGCGATAGCAATTCGTCCATTACCTGCTTCTACATTTCCTATGAATATAATATTTTCATTCGCATAATTAGAAGCCTTGAACCACATACTCATAGAGTGAACCCATTCACCGGTGACACTACTCGGAAGTGTTCCACTAATATAGTCCCCAGTTCCATCAAAAACGAAAGCTCCATTAGAAACCTGTGGGTCGCCATAGGCGGTTCCATTTACGGCTGTACCTCCTAGACCCGATATAGCACCAGATGTAGTGGAGAGAGCCCCATCCGCCAAGTCCTTCGCATCATAGTAGACCTCCAACTGGGTCCCCGTGGTCGCCGGCACGTTGTACACGGACTTTAGGGTGGTGTCTAGGGAGCCACTGCCTTCTTCGTAGCCGTAGAGTTCCCAATCTTTGAGTGATAGACCAGGTGAACCCTGTTGTCCCGCTTCTCTTACTCGACCTACTAAAGCAAAATTTTTATATACAATCGTTGAGTTTACATGAAAAACGTGTGTCCAATCTTGTTGATCACCCGTGCTTGGACCGGTGTAACCATCGTATCTATATATTTCCGTCCATGAATCACCCGAAGAATTTTTCGCATACAAAGTACCACTACTTGGAAAACCACCATCGAATCTCATTAATTTAAACGACTCAAGCTTGATACCAGTTGGTACTTCTATAGCCAGCCAATCACCATAATCTGTGTTAGTGTCTAATCGGGGTGCGACATTTGCGTTATTTGGGTCAGTTATTGCTGCACCGCCAGCTGAATCATAATGACTATCACTGCCAGAATACCAACGAGTAGACGTGTCTTCATCAAGCGCCAAATATGCCGTTCCACCCGATTGTGTTACGACATACCCATCCTGTGAAGCCGAAGTCAAAGCCACCTCCGGGTACTTCCGCAGGGGTCGATCGTGGGGTCCCGTGTATTCGGTGACCACGTTGGCGTCCACCTTGATTTGCGAAACGTTGGAGACCCTCGTGAGGTGCATGTTCCCCACCACATCGAGGGACTCTTTGGGTTCCCTCGTTCCCACACCGACCCTAGAGTTCACGGTGTCCACGAAGAGGTTGGACGAGCCCACTTCTAAGTTTGAGGAAACGTAGGCGTTTCCGGATACGTGGAGGGTGGCTTCTGGAGTAGTTGTCCCCACACCGACCCTAGAGTTCACAGTATCCACGAAAAGGTTGGACGAGCCCACTTCTAAGTTTGAGGAAACGTAGGCGTTTCCGGATACGTGGAGGGTGGCTTCTGGAGTAGTTGTCCCCACACCGACCCTAGAGTTCACGGTGTCCACGAAAAGGTTGGACGAGCCCACCTCCAGGTTCGACGTGACCGCCAGACCCCCATATAGGGAGACATTACTGGTCCCGTCTGAGATGAGATGACCCGCGACCACCTTGAGGTTCTTGAATCCGGGCGAGCCAGTCCCCGCGAAGAAATTGATGTATTCCCCATCTGGTGGATTCCGTGTGACGGTATCCTTGTACGAGAGAACTCGGGTCCCATCAACCGTCACGGTGAAGTATTGCTTCTCGTAGGTCAGGTACACTTTGCCGTATGTGAAGTCAAGGTTGGGGATGGTGGCTGTGGCGAGGATCGGGACCGAATCATCGTACTTGAGGGTCAACGTCGTCCCACTGAATGTTAGGGTGTACCCCACCCCCGCATCACCCATCGAGGTGTTCCTGAAATTGAACGAGGAACCAGCCCCCTTAATCTCGAAGGTGGCCACGAAGATATTGGGCATCTTGACACCCCACTTTTTGTCATCGTCGTACACCTCTGAATCCTCCTCGAGTATCGTGTTCTTATCGAACGTGTTGAGGACTGTGTCGAATCCCTCAACCTCATCAACCTGCAACCGCCCCACACGGAGGGTCGCATTTGGGATAGTCAATATGCCCTGAGGTGGCTGAATGGACATAGTTATTATAGAGGGAGGTTTTTTTAAAAGACCAAAAGCCGTAGGCAAGGGGACAAGTCCTTCGGACTTGGAACTTAAACATTTCTCACATAAATACAACAAATGTCTGAATGGATTGATGGAGTTGTAAAATATTCTGAAACAGAACTCGAGTTGTTGGGTCTTGACCAAACACCCCTCGGCCCTGCCATCACGACATTCATCAAAGAACTCCACGGGACGCTGGGGAATCAACCAGGACTCATGAAATCTGTACTCAAACAGGTTGGAGACCTCATCGATAAGAAACCACTGGCTCCAATAACAGAAAAAGACTTTGTAGATGATAGATGTGTGAGATATCCATACATTTACAAATCTGGGGAAAAATATTATAATGATAGAGCTGTCGTCTTCAAGAAAACGTACGATGACCTAAATTCACAATATGTGTATCAAGGTCAAATGAGTTCGAAACAAGAAATTACTTTACCCTATGTTCTACGAGAGGAGGTTGTCCTCATCCCATGATTGGGTTTCTTCGTTCCAGGTGTACGACTTGTTATCGTCTGGTCGAGGGACTGGGGCTTGCCAGTGACACTTGTCGTCGAGGGTCCATGAAGGGTATGGTTGGGGTGATGAAAAGTTTTCCTTTTCTGGGTGGTAGATGTACCCTATCCCCGCGTAGTTTTTACCTTCTGTATCGTAATAGGTCCTGAACCAGGTCCCATCCAACTCATACTCACACCAAAGTTTACTCTTCGCTCTAATGACTCGAAGAACCTCATTGGTTTGTGTATTTATTTCTGCAAAGTGGGGCATTCTATATCTTTAGCTGAGATATCTTATTATCACGATTCCTGAACCACCGTTACCACCAGTCAAACCCGTGTTTCTAGATGCACCACCACCACCACCTAGACCATCGGTTCCATTCCTAGTAGATGTCGTAGTTGATTGGTTACAGGGTCCACCGCCACCCAGTCCGCCGACACCTTCTGTACCATTTCCTGCACTGCGATGACCAGCTCCACCACCACCACCTGCATAATATGTTGTCGTACCAGTTATACTGCTTTGTATTCCATTACCACCATGACGCCCATTTTCTGCGGATGATCCTACCTGACCAGCACCACCACCACCACCACCACCATAATAAGTGAGGCCATTAGCACCACCAACACCACCATCAAAACCCTCCTCCGATATCCCAGTTCCCGCTGTTAAATCGTTTAATCCCGCACCACCTCCACCCGAGCCACCGTTGTCGTCACCACTCGGTAAGTCCTTATGATGGGGTTTACCCGCCCCCCCTCCTGTGGCTGTAATTGTAGAACCAAACGTAGAATTACTCCCTTTCATACCAGAAACATCCTCTGCAGTGTCACCTGTACCAAGACCTCCTGAACCAACCGTGACCGTGTATGTTCCAGGTGATAACGCAGGTAATGTCCCCGTCAACAGACCACCAGCACCACCACCACCACCTACATCTCTACCAGGTGCACCACCCCCACCAGCGACCACGAGGTATTCAATGTCACCACTTGAATACACTGTAAACGTCCCCGAATCTGTGAACGTGTGAATCGTGTACCCATCGGCGTAGGTGATGGTACCACCTGTAGCTGAGACTCCACCAAGAGTTGTCCACACAAACCCATTATGTACCTGTAATTTACTATAATCCGTGTTGTACCGAATCATTCCTTGAGTGTAGGTTCCGGTGTTCGTGTTGTCTACCGGTACGCGTAAAGTTTTCTCCACCTGTAGAGGTGCCGCGATGTGAAGGGGTTGGGGATTCACTATATGACCTGTCCGACCCATATCGTAGAGGGTCTTGACCTCTTGGGCGGTGAGGGCACAGTCGTAGAGTTTGAAGTTGGAGATGGAGCCGTTGAAATATCTAAAAGGTGAACTCGTCGACGTACCAAATTGTATTCCATTACCAGTGAGATTGAAGGAGTATTGCGTTCCGCTATCAGGTGCGGCTGAACCTTCTAATTGACCGTTTATATAAAGATCTGTGGAAGCATTGTCCCATGTTGAAGTTCCACCCTTAAAAACACCTGCAAAGTGATGCCATATACCTGTACCCGCATCAACTGTGGTATCAATTCTAGTATTATAAATATCAAATACGATCTGACCCGTATTAGATATTAACATACCAGATTGTTTACCATTTGCCGATGTTCCTATGAACATTACATAAGTCCAATTATTTAAGGATACTACCTGTTTAAACCAACCCGTAATGGTATGAGCCGGTGTACCTGTTCCGAGATTTTGTGTACCGGACATGTATGTACCACTTGTACCATCAAGCCTAAAAGCCTTCTCACTCGCATCATATTTAGCATTACCACGCATGACAATGTCATTCCCCCTCCCACTCGTGTCCCTGACAGCCCCCTCGAACGTGGGGTTGGTCGAGGTGTTGTATTCCACGACGAGTCGGTCCCGACGGGGTGTATCGTCCGCGTCGAGAGCCGGCCCAATTCGGGGAACATTTAACGATTTCGTGAGGGTCAGTTCGCC
>Ga0209136_1001119_pt1 | contig 18121 bp, 18 predicted proteins | sample SaaInl0LU_22_DNA_FD_184640 | JGI IMG/M metagenome (GOLD analysis project Ga0209136, IMG submission 184640) | Marine microbial communities from expanding oxygen minimum zones in the Saanich Inlet - ESP_90LU_22_DNA (SPAdes) (version 2) | ecosystem: Environmental > Aquatic > Marine > Intertidal... | reverse complement strand
TTGTTTTAGAATTAATAGATCTCAATTTCAGAAAAGCATATTTCATAAAACAATTGAAAGAATGGTGGTTGATAAACCTATTTATCAAAATCAAATAAAACAGAACCTAAACGTATAACTCAATAAAATAAAACAACTCAAATCTCACAGGTTTTAATCAAGAAAAACTTCAAGATTTTATAGATAGAAAAGTTACTTTTAAAACTTTTTTTGAAGAGGCAAATCTAAACCCCAAAGCCAATTTAATAAAAGGCATTATTTACGGTTATAGAATTGTAAATTTCATTTGAGAGGTAAAAAGCAACATCAAAAAAATACAAATGGTTATTTTTAACGTCCGGTGAAAAGGTTATTTAAAACAATTCTAAATACACGTGAAAACATTTTAAATTCTTTGTAAAGCAGGCTGTTTCGTTGTATTTTTGTTCGAACAATTTTAATTTAAAAATACAATGAGCGGATTTTTTAAATCTTCAATTGGAAGAAAGGTAGCAATGGCGCTATCAGCACTGTTTCTAATGTTCTTCCTCTTACAGCATTTAGCCATTAATATTTTATCGGTTTTTAGTCCAGAATTATTTAATGAAGTATCACACTTTATGGGTACCAACCCGGTAGTACAATTTGCATTGCAGCCTGTATTAATTTTTGCAGTGGTTTTTCACTTTGTAATGGGCTTTATTTTAGAACTAAAAAATAGAAAAGCAAATGGTGCTGGATATGCAAAAAACAACGGAGCTGCAAATTCTACTTGGTTTAGTAGAAATATGATTTTAAGCGGAATAACTATTCTTGCTTTTATTCTCTTACATTTTATTGATTTTTGGTTCCCAGAAATTAACACAAAATTTATTCAAGGCGATTGGTCTGGAACCATGGAAGGAGTTGAAGGATTGCGTTACCACGAAGAATTAGTGCATAAATTTGTAAATCCTTTAAGAGTGGGTGCTTATGTTTTAGCATTTGTATTCTTAGGATTGCATTTAGCTCATGGTTTTACTTCTGCTTTCCAATCAATTGGAGCTGCTTCTCTAAGAAAAAAATTAGAGAAATTAGGAATCGTATATTCAATTATAGTGCCTTTAGGATTTATTTTCATTGCACTTTATCATCACTTTAACCATTAATCTTATTAAACTATGGCTTTAGATTCAAAAGTACCTCAAGGTCCACTTAAAGATAAATGGACAGATTATAAAAATAAAATTAACTTGGTTAACCCTGCCAACAAACGCCATATAGATATTATTGTAGTTGGTACAGGTTTAGCAGGTGGTTCTGCTTCTGCTACTCTAGCAGAATTAGGCTACAATGTAAAAGCATTTGCTTATCAAGATTCTCCTCGTAGAGCGCATTCAATTGCAGCACAAGGTGGTATAAACGCAGCAAAAAACTATCAAGGAGATGGAGACTCTACCTATAGATTATTTTATGATACTGTAAAAGGTGGAGATTATAGATCTCGTGAAGCAAACGTATACAGATTAGCAGAGGTTTCTGCAAATATTATAGACCAATGTGTAGCGCAAGGTGTACCTTTTGCACGTGATTATGGTGGTTTGTTAGACAACCGTTCTTTTGGTGGTGTTTTAGTTTCTAGAACGTTTTACGCAAAAGGGCAAACAGGTCAGCAATTATTATTAGGTGCTTACTCTGCAATGAATAGACAAATAGCACGTGGTAAAATAGAAATGTTTAACAGACATGAAATGTTAGACGTCGTTGTTGTTGATGGAAAAGCAAGAGGAATAATAGCACGTAATTTAGTAACAGGAGAAATTGAAAGACATTCTGCACATGCAGTTGTTATAGCTTCTGGGGGTTATGGTAACGTATATTTCTTATCTACCAATGCAATGGGTTCTAACGTAACTGCAGGATGGAAAATTCATAAAAAAGGCGCGTATTTCGCAAACCCTTGTTACACGCAAATTCACCCAACTTGTATTCCACGTTCAGGAGATTATCAATCTAAATTAACCTTAATGTCTGAATCTTTACGTAATGACGGGCGAATTTGGGTTCCAAAGAATTTAGACGACGTAAAATTAATTAGAGAAGGAAAGAAAAAACCTACAGATTTATCTGAAGACGAAAGAGATTACTATTTAGAAAGACGTTATCCTGCATTTGGTAACTTAGTACCACGTGATGTAGCATCTAGAGCTGCAAAAGAACGTTGTGATGCTGGTTATGGTGTAAATGCAACAGGAGAAGCTGTGTATTTAGATTTTGCTGCTGCTATCGTAAGATATGGTACAGAGCAAGCAAAAGTAAAAAATATAAAAAATGCATCTGATGCAAAAATTAAAGAACTAGGTAAAGTAATTGTAAAAGCAAAATACGGTAACCTATTTCAGATGTACGAGAAAATTGTAGATGAAAACCCGTACGAAACACCAATGATGATTTATCCTGCAGTACACTATACAATGGGTGGTGTTTGGGTTGATTATAACTTGATGACTACAATTCCTGGTTGTTATGCAATTGGAGAAGCAAATTTCTCTGATCATGGAGCTAATAGATTAGGCGCATCTGCTTTAATGCAAGGTTTAGCAGATGGTTATTTTGTGTTACCATATACGATTGGAGATTATTTAGCAGATGATATTAGAACAGGAAAAATTCCTACAGATACTCCAGAATTTGATGAAGCTGAAAAATCAGTAAAAGAAAATATCAATTTCTTTATCAATAATAAGGGAACAAAATCTGTAGATTCTTACCACAAAAAACTAGGTAAGATTATGTGGGATAAATGTGGTATGTCTAGAAATGCAGAGGGTTTAAAAGAAGCAATTGAAGAAATTTCAGAACTTAGAAAAGATTTTTGGAAAAATGTTAACGTTCCTGGAGAAGCAAACGAATTTAATGAGCAGCTAGCAAAAGCAGGAAGAGTAGCAGATTTTCTTGAACTAGGAGAATTGTTTGCAAAAGATGCCTTAGTTAGAGAAGAATCTGCAGGAGGACATTTTAGAGAAGAACATCAAACACCAGAAGGAGAAGCAAAAAGGCTAAAAGAATTCCAATTTGTGTCTGCTTGGGAGTATAAAGGAGAGCCAAAAGATGCAGTATTGCATAAAGAAGCTTTAGAGTACGAAAACATAGAAGTAAAAGAAAGAAGTTATAAATAATATAGTTGATGGTTGATGGTTGTTGGTTTCTGGAAACAAAAACTAACAACAAACAACTAAAAACCAAAAACTAAAAAAAATGAATTTAACACTTAAAATTTGGAGACAGAAAGACGCTAGTTCAAAGGGTCAAATGGTAGATTATAAAGTAACCGAAATTTCAGAACATATGTCTTTTTTAGAAATGATGGATGTGCTAAATGAGCAGTTAGTAAATTCTGGTGAAGAACCTGTAGCTTTTGATCATGATTGTAGAGAAGGTATTTGCGGAATGTGCTCTATGTACATTAACGGAGAAGCACATGGACCAGATAGAGGCATTACAACATGCCAATTACATATGCGTATGTTTAAAGATGGAGATACAATTACTATAGAACCTTTTAGAGCAGCAGCATTTCCTGTAGTTAAAGATTTAGTAGTAGATAGATCTGCTTTTGATAGAATACAGCACGCAGGGGGTTATATTTCTGTAAACACATCAGGAAACACACAAGATGCAAATTCAATACCTATTGCTAAAGAAGCAGCAGATACAGCTATGGATGCAGCAACTTGTATTGGTTGTGGTGCTTGTGTAGCAACCTGTAAAAATAGTTCTGCAATGTTATTTGTGGGTGCAAAAGTATCTCAATATGCATTATTGCCACAAGGACAAGTAGAAGCTGCAGATCGTGTACAAAATATGGTAGCACAAATGGATTTAGAAGGCTTTGGTAACTGTACAAATACAGGTGCTTGTGAGGTAGAATGCCCTAAAGGAATTTCTTTAGACAACATTGCAAGAATGAACAGAGAATTAATGAAAGCTTCTATTTAAAAACATAAGTCATTTCGAGGTACGAAGCAATCTTTTAGTTTAAAAAAAAAAAACCCAAAACATATTGTTTTGGGTTTTTTTGTTTTAAACTATTCCATATCTTTAAAAAAATCTTTTAAAGGAATGTCTAAAGTCTTTAACATGTGTAGTAGTCTTTCTACATCTAACTTTGTTTTTCCTTTTTCTACTTTAAAATAGCCACTTTCTGTTAACCCTAAAGAGCGTGCCATAGAAAACTGATTGATGCCTTTATTTTGCCTTTCTGCAGCTAATTTTTTTAAAATTGCTTGGTATTTTAAAGCAACTCTTTCTCTTTCTCTTTCTCTTTCTCTTTCTCTTTCTCTCATCATATGTTTTTTTCAAAAATAAGATAAAAATTATACATTTTTACTTTCCATTTTGGACTAACGGTTTTCAGGTACATAGAGGCATCCCTGAATTCAGTTAGTCTAAAATGGAAAGTGATTTTTTAGGTTTTATTAAAAATGTTTCTCAAATTTGGAGAAAGAAATTGCTATGAAAAAAGAAAACTTCCCCTATAAAAAAAAGAAAAAATAGACACAGAACTAACTGTAGCTATAGTAAATTTTAGTTTTGCTTACTGCTTACTGCTTACTGCCTACTAATAAAAAAAACCTCCGCTTGCGGAATTAAGAAATATAAAAATCGTGTAAATAAATGTACAACTTAAAACCATTGCCTATGTAAATAAACACTAACAAGCAGAGGAAGTGTTGCAAAAGTACCATTTTTTCTACAAGTTTTTTATAGAATTTTAGACTTGTTTACTCATTTAAAATCTTAAAAAAATAAGTAACAAACCCAGTAAAAAATGGGTTATAAATTTTACAAAATGAAAAAATTAATATTAAGTCTAGTATTTTTACTAGCAGTAGGAGTAAGTTTTATAAATGCTTCTTCTAATGATGAAGTTTTACCAAATAGCAAAGAAGCAATCGAAGTTGTGGAAGAGTTTGGGTGCGCAAGTGATTGTGTAAGCTGGGCAAAAGAAAGAGTTTTTGAAATTGCTTATGATGCTAACCAGCATCCAAATGATGAGCCTTTATATATGGAAATTTATATGAGAGATTATTCTTTATGTTATAAAGTAAAATGTTAATACTAATTATTACTCCTCAAATAATTTATATTTTGGGGAGTATTCAATTCTTCAAAAATGAAAAATACATTATTTATATTAATCTTTTTCTTTTATTTAACACCAATTTTTTCTCAAAAAATTGAAGGTAAAATAACCTATTTAGCAACTTCTAAAAATGCGATAAAATATATTAAAGAAAAAAAAACAAAAAAAAGTGCAGTAATAGATATTTATAAAAGAGCTAAAGATGTTGAAGTAGTTTTAAAATTTAATGAAACTATTTCTGAATACTATACATTGGAAAAAATAGATTTAGATAATAAAAATGGTTATAATTTTACTCATATTATGGCAGGAGGTGAAAAAAAATATTATACATACAATTCTACTATGAAATATAAAAATGAGACATTAGATTGTTATCTATTAGGAGATTGTTTTTTAATAGAAAATAATTTACCAAAATGGAATTTAAAACAGGACACAAAAAAAATCCAAGGGTTTTTATGTTATAAGGCTATTCTAAATAATCCAAGAAATAACAAAATTATACTTGAAGCATGGTACACCCCAAAAATTCCTTATCAATATGGGGTAATGAATTATTACGGTTTACCTGGTTTAATTTTAGAAATAAATAAAAATACTTTTACAATAACTGCTACTAAAATAGAATTAAATCCATTAGAAAAAATTAAAATTGAAGAACCTAAAGGGTTTAAAAAATTATCATATAAAGAGTTTAAAGAAATCTTAAAAAAGAACTCTCCTTTTAAAGACTAAAATAAAAATAGTCATTATTCTATATTCCATGAAACCTATTATTATCTTTTTATTACTGTGTATATCTACAACACTTTTTTCTCAAAATATAAGTGGTAAAATTACTTATGTGGTTTCTATGGAAGCTTATACAAAAGAGAAAATAGATTCAGTTACCAAATCTTTTAAAAAGAAAAAAATAAAAATGGGTAAATGGATGCGTAATATATTTGAAAATACGCCCAATGTAAATGCATACTTAGAATTTTCTAATGATGAATCTTTGTATTATGTTGAAGATGAAATGCAAAATGATGGAAAACCTGTTTTTAATGTGAATAGAACTTTTGCAGGAGGAGAAGATAGATATTATAAGAATATTAAGACAAAAGATTTTTATCATGAAAGTGATGTTTTTGATGAACTTTCATTAATAGAAATCCCTATTAAAAAATGGAAAATAACACAGGAATCTAAAATTATTGGAGGTTATTTGTGTTACAAAGCAATAGATTTAAGTTATAAAAGCAATAGTACCTTTGCTTGGTTTACACCAGAAATATCAGTAAGTTTTGGTCCTAAAAAGTTTGTAGATTTACCTGGTTTGGTGCTTGAGGTACAATTAAAAAGAAGAAAAATTATTGCAAGTAAAATAATACTTAATCCTAAAGAGGAAATAAATATTAACAAACCTACAAAAGGCAAAAGAGTAACCGCAGAAGAAGCTAAAAAAAGGTATTCTAATTTTTGGAACAGTTTACAAAAACAATAAACCCTAATGAAAAATAAAAGTCTATTTGTATTTTTTTTTGCAGTCTCTATTACTCTTTTCGCCCAAAAAGTAACTCTTTCTGGTACAGTAAAAGATAGTTTACAAAATCCAATGCCTTATGCCAATGTAATTGCAAAACCCAAAGATATTTCTAAAAACTTACAATTTGCTATTACAGATAATGAAGGTTTTTACAAATTGGCGGTAGCAGAAAAAGACACGCTAACCATTAGTATTTCTTATTTGGGTTACAAACCCATAGAGTATCAATTTATTGCGCTTAAAAACTCTAAAAAAGACTTTATTTTAAAACAATCTTCAGAAAGTTTAGATGAAATTGTTATAGAAATGCCAGTAACCGTAAAAGGAGACACCACTACTTACAAAACAGACAAATTTGTAGATGGTACAGAGCGTAAATTAAAAAATGTATTAAAAAAATTACCAGGCGTAGAAGTTGGTAAAAACGGTAGTATTACTGTACAAGGTAAAAAAGTGACCAAAATGCTGGTAGATGGCAAAAAGTTTTTTGGAGGTAACTCTAAATTGGCTGTAGAAAATATACCTGCAGACGCAGTTGGTAATGTAGATGTTATAGACAATTATAACGAAGTCGCTTTTTTAAAAGGTTTAACAGATTCTAATGAAATGGCAATGAACATCAATTTAAAAGAAGACAAAAAACGCTTTGTTTTTGGTGATGTAGAAGTTGGAAAAGGTAACAAAGATTTTTACAAAACCAGTGCTAATTTATTTTATTATGCACCCAAAATAAACGTAAACTTTATAGGAAACCTAAATAATATTGGCGAAAAAACCTTTACGTTTAGAGACTATTTAAGTTTTTCTGGTGGTATAAACAGTGTTTTTAGTGGTAATTTTAATTTTAGAGGTGGCGATTTTGCTCAATTTATGCAAAGTAATGATGTTGTAAAAAGCGATCAAAAATTTGGGGCTTTAAATATTACAAAAACAGCTTCTTCTAAATTAGATGTTTCTGGTTTTGCCATTTTTTCTAGTAGCAATATTGGTAATTTTAAAGAAGATTTTAACGAGTATAATACTTTCACAGAACAAAGAACCAATAGCACAAATGCAGATAATTTATTGGGTATTGGAAATCTAAATATAGAATTTACACCCAACTCTAAAGAAAAATGGTACGCACGTTCTCAAGTAAAAAGAACCAACAATACACAATTCAATAGTTTAAATTCTATAGTAAACAATGTAGAAAATAATATACAAACTAATAGAAATTTAACTGCAACGTATATTAATCAAAATATAGAATGGCATAAAAGACAAAATGATAAACACACATTTTCTAGTATAGTAAATTATGTTTTTGATAAAAGTAAAAAAGATGCTTTTTGGGAAACTCAAAACCCAATTTTACAAGGTTTAATTCCTACAGATAATAGCCAAAATCTAATTAGAATTTTACAAGAAAAAAATACCCAAGAGCAAAACATAGATGGTGTTTTTAAACATTTTTGGGAAATTAACAACAGCAATCACATATATTCTACTTTTGGGAACAAGCTTTTAATTGAAGATTTTTTTACAGACGATAGCCAACAGTTAGACAATGGAAATAGTAATAATTTTAACACAAATGGTTTTGGCAATGCTGTAAATTTTAAATTGAATGATCTTTTTGCAGGTGTACATTATAAATTTAGAACAGGCATTTTTACCTTTAAACAAGGCGCTTTTTTACATAATTACAATTGGCAAGTAAATCAACAAACCCAAACAAACAAAAATAAATGGCTGGTTTTACCCGATTTTTTAGCAAAAATTGAGTTTAATAAATCAAAAAAAATTACCATTAATTACAATTTAAAAACTTCTTTTTCAGACGCAAGTAGGTTTGCTAATCAGTTTTATTTACAATCGTATAATTCGGTTTTTAAAGGGAATGAAAATTTAGAAAACAACTTGTATCATGCAGCACGTATTTATTACAGCAGATTTAGTTTGTACAGAGGTTTAATGCTTTTTGTAAATTTAAATTATAACAAACAAATACAAGGCGTTAGAAATACAGTTGCTTTTGATGTAAATAATACAGATCCTGCACAGAGAATCAATCAGTTTTTAACTGCTAAACTATTTCAAAACCCATCAGAAGATTTAAGAGGAAACATTCATTTAGAAAAAAGCATTAAAAATATAAAATACAAGTTTGATGTTGGTTTTAACAATAGTAGTTATATCCAAGAAATAGACAGCAATTTACAAACTAATAAAAATAAAAGTTATAATTACGAAGCTGGTTTTGAAACAATGTTTGATAATTTTCCAACGATAGAAATTGGTGTTAGTAGAGATATTGGTCGTTTTGTATCACCATCAAATACCTCTAAATTTATTACAACACAACCTTTTGCCACCATTGATTATGATTTTTTAGAAGGTTTTATTTTTAATTTTGATTACAGAAAAAGTATTTATGAAAATAAAGATTTAGGTCAAAAAAACACCTACGAAATTGCGAATACAACTTTGTCTTACAAAAACGAAAATTCAGCTTGGTCTTATAAAATAAGTGCACAAAATTTATTGAACGCACAATTTAAACAAAGCAACCGTTTTTCAGATTATGTAGTTTCAGATAGTAAAACCTTTATTTTACCAAGAATTATTATGTTTAGTATTGGGTATAATTTGTAGGTTTCAGTCTACAGTCTACAGTCTACAGTCTACAGTCTACAGTTGGCACTCTCAGTTTCCAGAATTTAACTGCCTGCCAACGAAATCATTTCCTCCCAAAATCAGCAGGAATTTCACCCCAAGCTTTGGTTTCCCATTTTAAAATTGGGTTTTTAAACGTGTTTTCTTTTAGCCATTTTTCGGCTCTTTCTATCAATGTTAACAGCTCTTTATTAGAGGCATCAAACTGTAAGTTTGTTTTACATTTTTTTTGACGAATCCAACTCATGGCAATTTTAGAATCTGAATAAATAGGAATGTCTTCTTTTTTTTTGGCTTTTAGCAAAGCAATACCATGTACAAGTGCTAAAAACTCGCCAATATTATTGGTGCCTTTATCAAAAGGGCCTTTTCTAAAAATTTCTTTTTTGTTGTGCGTTAAAACACCTCTGTATTCCATTTTTCCTGGGTTTCCAGCACAAGCAGCATCAACAGAAATACTTTCTAAGTTGGGTTTGCCAAATTTAGCTTTCTCTTTGGTAGATAAAGCTGGTTTTTTAGTGTTTTTTCCTTTATAGTCTTCGTATTTTTCTTTTGAAGCTTTTTCAGCTTCGTTTAAATTGGCAAAAGACTTGTACTGTGCATTTTCAAAACCATCAATTTGTTGTTTACAAACCTTCCAAGAAGTAAAAACACCTTTTTTGCGGCCACTCCAAACTACATAAAACTTCTTTTTACTCATTCGTAGTTATAATTATTTCTTCTATAACTTTTGGAAAATAACGTTGTTCTAAAATATGAATTTTTTCAGCAATCGTTTCAGGGGTATCCTGCTCAGTTAAAGTTGTTTTTGCTTGAAAAATAATGCCACCTTCATCGTAATTTTCATTTACATAATGTATAGTAATACCAGTTTCAGACTCTTTATTTTCTGCAACAGCCTTATGTACATGCATGCCATACATACCTTTTCCACCATACTTTGGTAATAATGCAGGATGTATGTTAATAATTTTATTTGGAAAAGCACTTATAATTTTTTCTGGAATTTTCCATAAAAAGCCAGCAAGAATCACAAAGTCTGCTTGCTTTTTTAAAATGTCCAATACCGTTTCTGTTTTAGAAAAATCAGCTCTATTAAATCGTAAACATTTGGTATCTAGTTTTTTACACCTATCAAAAACTTTAGCTTGTTCATTGTTACACAACACCATAGTAACCTTAGCGGTTTTAGTGTGATTAAAAAACTTAATAATATTTTCTGCGTTCGATCCAGAACCAGATGCAAAAACAACAATTCGATTCATAACTTATAATTTCTATATTACAAAAAAAGGAATAATTATTAACAAACGGATTGTTTTTAGGTAAGATTAAATAAAATTCTTTATTTTTAATAATCATTTTTGGGTCAAAAATTAGTTATAATTAATAAGATTTGTATTTTTGCCCCGATTTAAAATTTAAAAATTAAAAAATTATGTCAGACATTGCATCAAGAGTAAAAGCGATTATCGTAGACAAATTAGGCGTAGACGATAACGAAGTAACATCAGAAGCTAGCTTCACAAACGATTTAGGAGCAGATTCTTTAGATACTGTTGAGTTAATTATGGAATTCGAAAAAGAGTTCGATATTCAAATTCCAGACGATCAAGCTGAAAATATTGGTACAGTTGGTCAAGCAGTTAGCTATATAGAAGAAGCAAAAAAGTAACATTTATATGCAGTTAAAACGAGTTGTAGTCACTGGACTTGGCGCATTAACGCCAATTGGTAATAATATTGAAGAATATTGGAATGGCTTAGTTAACGGAGTTAGCGGAGCAGCACCTGTTACATATTATGATGCTGCCAAGTTCAAAACTCGTTTCGCATGTGAGCTTAAAAATTTTAAAGCGACCGACTTTTTAGATAGAAAGGAAGCGCGAAAAATGGATAGATTTACGCAATATGCAATGGTGGCTTCTGATGAAGCAATTGCAGATGCAAAATTAAATCTAGACGAAATAAATAAATTACGTGTTGGCGTAATTTGGGGAGCAGGAATTGGTGGTTTAGAAACTTTTCAAAACGAAGTTTTAAACTTTGCTTCTGGAGACGGTACTCCAAGATTCAATCCGTTTTTTATCCCAAAAATGATTGCAGATATTGCTCCTGGAAATATTTCTATTAAAAATGGATTTATGGGGCCAAATTATACTACAGTATCTGCTTGTGCATCATCTGCAAACGCAATGATAGATGCTTTAAACTACATACGTTTAGGTACTTGTGATGTAATTGTAACTGGTGGTTCAGAAGCTGCTGTTACTATTGCTGGTATGGGTGGTTTTAGTGCAATGCACGCACTTTCTACAAGAAATGAAACTCCAGAAACAGCTTCTAGACCTTTTGATGCAGAACGAGATGGTTTTGTATTAGGAGAAGGAGCAGGAGCTATTGTTTTAGAAAGTTATGAACACGCAAAAGCAAGAGGCGCAAAAATTTATGCAGAAGTTATAGGTGGTGGCATGTCTTCAGATGCACATCACATAACAGCACCACATCCAGAAGGTATTGGTGTTATAGCTGTAATGAAAAACTGTTTAGAAAATTCAGGCATTAAACCAGAAGACGTAGACCATATCAATACACATGGTACATCTACACCTTTAGGAGATGTTGCAGAATTAAAAGCAATTTCAGAAGTTTTTGGAGACCATGCAAAGAACATCAATATTAATTCTACAAAATCTATGACTGGCCATTTGTTAGGTGCTGCAGGCGCTATAGAGTCTATTGCCTCTATTTTAGCAATGGAACATGGTATTGTACCACCCACAATAAATCATAGTAATGTTGATGTAAATATAAATCCAGAGTTAAACTTAACACTTAATACACCTCAAAAAAGAGATATTAAGGTTGCAATGAGTAATACTTTTGGTTTTGGTGGGCATAACGCATGTGTGGCATTTAAGAAATTAGATGAATAATCTATGAATTTTATTCGTAAAATAGTGCAAACTCGGTCTGAAGAAGACTTGGAACTGCGCAGCGAATTAAAAAAACTACTTAATTTTTCTCCCAAAAATATAAACAAATACAAAAAAGCATTTACACATAGGTCTGTGCAAATGTTAGATAGAAAAGGCAACCCTATAAACTACGAAAGATTAGAGTTTTTAGGAGATTCTATTTTAGGCTCTGTAATTGCAGCTTATTTGTACAAAAAAGTACCAGAAGGTTCAGAAGGTTATTTAACCCAAATGCGCTCTAAAATTGTTAGCAGAGAGCATTTAAACGAATTAGGAAAAGACTTAAACCTTATTCGTTTTGTAAAAAGTAATATAGACCAAACCAATGTTGGAGACAACATACATGGTAATATATTTGAAGCTTTAATTGGAGCTATTTATTTAGACAAAGGATATAATTTTTGTCAAAAATTTATTTACAAAAATGTCATTCTACCTTATGTAGATATAGAAAAATTAGAAGGTAAAATTACTAGTTACAAAGGGTTAATTATAGAATGGTGTCAAAAACAAAAGAAAAACTATAATTTTGACACATACGAAGATACTGGTAACGAACCAGTAAAACATTTTAGTGTAAAAGTAAGTATAGATGGAGAGCAAATAGCCAAAGGTAGAGCTACATCAAAGAAAAAAGCAGAGGAGCAAGCCTCTAAAAGAGTCTATTTTGCGTTTCAAAATCAAATTTCTTTAGACTAACACGATAACGTTTTCGTTAAATTAACAAAGAAAATCGGCAAACTATTAGTAATTTAGCCCTGTTAAAAACTATAAGTACATTTTCTATTTATGCAAATACATACTTTAGGTTTAGAAGATTTTTATGAAGACGAGTACTCGTTAATTGGTATCCATTCAGCTTTAGAAGACTACAGACTTGCATATTTATTAAATAAAAACTTAGATACTCGTTTTGCTAAATCTAACAAAGATTTAGAGTTTAAAAAAAATAAAAACAAACTTTCTTTTTCTATATTTAATTTTTTACATAAGAAATATGATTTTGAGTGGTTTTTAATTGCAAATAGCTTTAAAAAAGAAAATAAAACAACAGCAAACGAATTATTATTAACAACCGAAACAAAATCGTACTTAATTCCAGAAAAAAAGAAAGTTGATTATTTTATTAAAATATCTGGAGAAATAGCACCACATTATGTGTTAAACATAGTGCAAAAAATAAAAAATATAGAGCAAGTAATAACCTCTTATACAATTGATAAAAACACATTAAAGTCTAAAGACTTTTTAATATTTTAATATGGTAGATTATAAAAAAACAAAAATAGTTGCAACCTTAGGACCTGCAACAGGATCTAAAGAAATTCTTACAAAATTAGCCAAAGAAGGTGTAAATGTATTTAGAATAAACTTTTCTCATGCAGAATATGACAACGTAAGAGAAACTGTAAAAACTATTAGAGAGATTAATAAAGAAAATGGATACAATGTAGCCATTTTAGCAGATTTACAAGGTCCAAAGTTACGTGTTGGAGTTATGGAAGATGATGTGGTTTTAAGCGATGGAGATACCTTTACATTTACCACAGAAAAATGTACAGGAACTAAAGAAAAAGCATTTATGACCTACCAACGTTTTCCTAAAGACGTAAAAGTAGGAGAACAAATTTTAGTAGACGATGGTAAACTATTATTCGAAGTAATATCAACAGATAAAGACAAAGAAGTAGTTGTAAAAACAATAGTGGGTGGTCCTTTAAAATCTAAAAAAGGAGTAAACTTACCAAACACTGCAATTTCTTTACCAGCTCTTACAGAAAAAGATATGGAAGATGCTGTTTTTGCTTTAGGTTTAGAAGTAGATTGGATGGCTTTATCTTTTGTTAGAACACCAGAAGATTTAAGAATGTTACGCGATTTAATAGACCAACACTCAGAATATAGAGTACCTGTAATTGCAAAAATAGAAAAGCCAGAAGCTGTTAAAAACTTAGATTCATTAATACCTTATTGTGACGGTTTAATGGTTGCTCGTGGAGATTTAGGTGTAGAAATACCAATGCAAGATGTACCATTAATTCAGAAAAAATTGGTAAGACGTGCAAAAAGAGCAAGAATACCTGTAATTATTGCAACTCAAATGATGGAAACAATGATTGAAAACTCTGTACCAACAAGAGCAGAGGTAAATGATGTTGCCAATTCTATTATGGATGGTGCTGATGCAGTAATGCTTTCTGGAGAAACTTCTGTTGGGAAGCACCCTGTTAGAGTTATTCAAAAAATGACAGAAATTATTGCTAGTGTAGAAAACTCTAGAATGATAAAAGTGCCACATGAAGCACCACACATTAGAACCAATAGATTTATTACAAAATCGGTTTGTCATCATGCAGCATTAATGGCAAATGATATTGATGCAAAAGCAATTTCTACCTTAACAAGAAGTGGTTATACAGCATTTCAAATTTCTGCATGGAGACCACAAGCTAAAATATTAGCCTTTTCATCAGAAAAAAGAATTTTAGGAAAACTAAATTTACTTTGGGGTGTTAGAGCTTTTTATTACGATAAAAATCTAAGTACAGATGGTACAGTTGTAGATATTAATAAAATATCTAAAGAACAAGGTTATGTTAAAGAAGGAGACTTAATGATTAACCTTACCTCTATGCCAGTTGAAGCGAAAGGTATGGTAAATACCATGCGTGTTTCTGAGATCGAGTAAGAATTTATAAACTCAAAATATTAAAAAGCATTCTAATAATTTTTAGAATGCTTTTTTGTTTTTACAAACTCAATTTTTTAGAGATAATAATAGCATCATTGGTTACAAAAGGCATGGGCATCATTGCTTCAGTTCTTGGTTTTATGTTAAAGTTTTCGTTGGATAATAAATCATAAGAAATTTCATTTAGTATAATTTCTAATTTTTCATCAGTATTCATAGTAAAAGAAAGTGTGAGTTCTTTATCTGAATTGACTAAATGATATACCAAAAAAGTACCACTTTTTAAAGTGTAATTTTTACCATTATTAACTAAAACATCGTTTACTTTAAACTGTTCTAAGGTTAGTTTGTTTTTGGTTATAAATTCTAACTTATTTAGTTTTCTATTCGGTATTATGGTTAATTCTATAAAGCGTTTTTTGCCAATTATTGTATCTATTTCTGTAATAATTTCAGACGAAACAATATTTTTAAAAGCTGTTTTTTTATGATAAGTAAAGCGTGTATTGTATTTACTTTTAGTTTCTGCATTTTGTATGCTACCTTTTGTAAAATTGCCATTAAAAACTTGCTCAGTATAACTATCTAAAGTACTGTTATAAGTACCAAAATAAGCAGTTTTATCATCAGAATTCTCAATATATACAATACTGTTGGGTTTTTTGTTTTCTATTGAAAAGCCACTGTTATAAGTGGCTATTCCAAAAAAGATAATTGCTAAAATAGCACTCCATTTTTGGGTCCAAAAAGATTTTTTTTGATGAAAACTTAAAATCATTAATCCAAAAACCAATACTATAAAAAGAGCACTTACAAATAAGATTTTTAAACCCAAACCTACAGGAAACATTTTTACCAAAGGCGCAAAAATATAAATGGTAGGTATATATAAAATGGTGCATAAAATGCGTTTTGTTTTTTCTTCTAAATCCATAAAAATGCTAACTGCTAAAATTAACAATGCACTAATAACAGGAATAATAAAAAAGCCTGCACCTTTTAAATAAATGCTTATTATAAAATTAATAATCAACCAAAAGAAGATCGGTGCAATTAATAAATTTACTGGTTTTTCTACTTTAGAAGTCCTTTTGTAAATGGTGAATAATATCCATAAATTTAAAAATACAAAAGCAGTAATGTAGGTATAACCATTGTAAGTAAAACCATGTAAAATATCATTGTATTGTGGGTGTATTACAAGCAATAACTTCCATAAACTAAAAGAAATTCCACCACATAAAATAAGAGCCACTAAAAAAGGAATAAAACCTCTTAAAGTGTTTTTTACAGCTATTTTATTTAAAGAGATCCCAAAAAAAAGTAATAGTAAAAAAACAATTACACAAGTGATTAGCATAGGAGTAACCCAAGAAAAAGGATAACTAAGTAATTTTATAAACGGAAAATTTACGTACACAAAATTTTCATCGGAATTTAAATTTTCTAAATTACAATTGGAAAAATGGTTAAGAGTTGTTGTAAAATAATCTGCTTGATGTAGCAAGGTTTCTCTATCTAAACGCTCGTAAGAATCTTGTGCTGTATGATAATCGAAGTGATCTCCAATAAAAGCAAAATTAAAACCGTTAATATTGGCATCTTCTCTAAAAACGGTTAAATCTGTATCGTTTGGTAATTTTTTATATATAGAATACATTAAAGAATTTGCGGCTGGAAAATTGGGTTTTGCAGCAATAAACTCACTTAATAATTTACTGTTTTTACCATTGGTTTCCATTAAAACGTAACTTGGACCACCACTTCCTCTAGCTTCAAAATTTAAAATTAAACCCACATCTTTTGTTAAAGTATGTGTATCTACAAAAGCTTGTGCACCTAACAAACCCAATTCTTCAGCATCAGTAATAAGAATAATAATGTCATTTTTAGGTGTTTGGTTTTTTGCTAAAAAAGCTCTTATACCTTCTAATATAGTAACAACTCCAGAGCCAGCATCACTTGCACCTAAAGAAGAGTGTGGATTAGAATCATAATGCGTTAAAAGCATTAAAGCTTTTCCGGTTGTTGTACCCTTAATTTTTGTAATAATATTTTCTGCAGTTGTGGCTGCTAACCATTTTTTGTTGATGGCTGTTTGGGTTTGTATTTCTACCTCTAAACCCATTTTTTCTAATTCTTTTACAATATAATTCTGGACTTTTTTATGCTCTTTTGCACCTGTATAATGTGCTTCTTTAGAAATATTTTTTAAATGAAATAGGGCATTCTCTATAGAAAATGCTGTTTTTGAAACGTTTTTATCAGTATTTAGTGAAGGTTTTAAATCTGAAAAACTCCAGTAAATAACACCTAAAATGATAATAATAGAAACAATAGTAGAAAATCTTTTCATAAAAAAATGTTTTTTATAAATGTATGAAAAAAAAAACTTGTTAAAAAAGTGTAACAAAACAGAAATTTTGCTAACTTTAGTTCAAACTAAACAACTGTTATTATGGGTATTAAAAGTTTTCAAGGAAAAAGAGATTCAAATCAAAGAAAAGAAAAAGAGCTAATTTTGGTATCTGATTATATGACGACCAATTTAATTACATTTAAAGCAGAAGACTCTTTAGACCATGTTATTGCGCAACTAATTGCAAATAAAATTTCTGGCGGACCCGTTGTAAATGATAAAAACGAGTTGATTGGTATTATTTCTGAAACGGATTGTATTAAACACATCTCTGAAAGTAAATACTACAACATGCCTTCGGATACAAACAATACAGTAGGAAAATACATGGTTACAGATGTAGATATTATTGATAAAAATATGAATATTTTTGATGCTGCATTTAAATTTATTTCTTCTCGTAGAAGAAGATTTCCTGTGATAGATAATGGCAAATTAATTGGGCAATTAAGTCAGAAAGATGTTTTAAAAGCCGCAATTAAAGTAAAAGGAAATACTTGGAAATAGCTACAACTATCTTTTAGAACTTACATTGGGTAGGTATGTAATTATTAATTTTTCTGTTTTAGAACGCTAGTATTTGTAATTTTTTGGAAATTAAGTTAATTAAACGCTGAGTTCAACTCATAAGTGCAACAAACTTATTATTTAGAGTTTCAATAGGACTAAGATAATTGAATTTTCTAATAGGTCTGTTATTAATTGATAATTCTACTTGTTTAATTCTTTGATTAGAGAT
>Ga0209136_1001111_pt1 | contig 18179 bp, 18 predicted proteins | sample SaaInl0LU_22_DNA_FD_184640 | JGI IMG/M metagenome (GOLD analysis project Ga0209136, IMG submission 184640) | Marine microbial communities from expanding oxygen minimum zones in the Saanich Inlet - ESP_90LU_22_DNA (SPAdes) (version 2) | ecosystem: Environmental > Aquatic > Marine > Intertidal... | reverse complement strand
CAGCGATCAGTGGGTAAAGCTCGGACCAGTTATGTTGCTCAGCGTAAATCTTGGCTTGCAGTTGCTTAACTTGGAGGTTCTTAGGTTGCTGCTTTACCAAATCCTGTAAAAGTTCTGCTGCTTTGTCAGTATGTCCCAAGCGCGTTTCAAACTGCGCTCGACTCAGCTGAATCGCCTCTTTGGCCTCTGGCGCGGCTTTCAAGGCGGCATCTAGAATACGCCCTACCTCTTTTTCATCACCGTTGCGCGCGGCCATTTCAGCGGCCTCTAGATAGTAGATTGTGGGTGTATGACTGGTTCGAGCGGCCTGTAGCAGTTCTCTTCGTGCACGCCACCAATCACCTTCAGCCCGGGCCAATATACCTTCGTGTGCACGACGTTCAGCTTTACGCTCAAGTCGTGTTTGATTCCAGTCACGAAGGCTCGTAATCGGAGAGCGGATATGGGTCAGTATGCTAAGGGTGAAGTAGAGCAGAGTGAAAAGAAGAATAGTGGCGATACACAGTACCCAGATACTTGTCTCAATACTGGTCTGCTTGTAAGCGATTAGAACGTATCCTGTATCCTCTACCATGGCTTGACCGAGCAGGGCGCCTGCAACAAGGAGTACCGCTAGGATGGTGAGCAAACCTTTCATCGTTTCGCCTCCGCTCCAAGACGGCTCATTTCACTGAGGTGTTGTTGCAACAAGGTGAGTGACCCTGAGATATCAGGCATATTCGGTGCGACCTGAAGTGCGCTCAGTGCTTTAATAGCATCAAGCATGGCCATTGTGCCGCTTTGATTCGCATCAAAGTAACGTTTAAGTAACTCTGCCGTACGATCGAGGCTGGTTTTATAAATGATCTGCTGTTGTCTTAATAGCGCTAACTGGGATTGTTCGAGGTGTAGCTGCACGTTCTGGCGTAAATAGTGACCTTGTTCTGGCGAGAGCAAAGGTTCTATTGGGCTATCATGATGTTGAATGACGACAAGGTTCTCAAGACTCGCCATCGCTCGACTGAAGCTCGTTTGTATGTCGGCTTTCAATGATTCATCTATTCCTTCAGGTGTTATCTCTTGCAGAAGCTGCGGCAGTTGCCGTTGCTGTTCAAGAGATAGGGTCGTTAGACTGGCGGTCTGTTCAATAAGTGCAGCAAGGCGTAAGTAACTGCCCTCAACATCAAGCTTCGGTACCGCTTCTAATTTTGCAATGTCACGTGCGAGTGCTTGGCGTAGGGCGAAGAGGGTGACGTCATCAAGCTCGGCTAAGATTTTATCGGTGTTGCGCAGCAGTGCTAGTGCGCCCTCCGGACGCTTCTCCATCAAAACTCGCTGATTGGCAAGGCGCAGCAGGTATTCTGCTTCGGCAAGACGCCAGTCTGTTTCAGTTGTGTTACGACCGGCCTCTACCTGTTTAATTGCATCGCTTAGTCGTGTTTGTGTGCGCTCAAGTAAAAGGTTCTGTGTCTCGCGCTCATCATCTAGGCGGGATAGCTCTAATTCGAGTTGGGCGATCTGGCTGCGAAGGTTCCCCTGTTGACTTGCTAAACCGTCCTCTAGCTTGGCGTTGCTAGAGGTTATTCGGTTTGTGAGTATTTGTTGCTGGTGGTAAGTCCAATACGCTAGAGCACAGACACATATCAAAGCAATTACAGCAACTATAAGGCTCATGCGACTCTTTGAGCCGCCAGTGTTGGTCGCACCTGAGTGGTCTGCCGGTGTTGAAGTACTGACCTCAGAGTCGTTATTTGCTCTTGGCTGCTCAACACTTTCGCTGGCGGTTGGCTTATTAGCGTTTGGTTGAACTTCTTTTTTATTCACAGGGGCTGGCTTCTCAGTGTGTTGAGCGGCTGGGTCCGGAGCCTTCTGGGTGTTGGGCTGCTCGTCGGGTTTATTCGCATCGCTCATCTATTCAGTTTCCTTTCTCAGACAGCTTTAATATACAGTGTTAAGACAGTTCACCATTGCACTGTCACTAGCGCCATTACTCGTTACAACCCGCGAAAATCCTAGTGATATAGCCATTTTCGCAATGCGAGCACTCGGAACCACTAACAGAGAATCGTTTTTTGCAAAAGGTAGTGGAGTCTCTTGCAGTATCTCAAGTGCTTCGCCGCTTGTAATAAGTATGGCATCAGGTTTTTGATTTAGCTCAGATTTTAGTCGTTGCGGATCATATTTACAGGCTGTGCGCTTATAAACCTCAGCTAACTCTACTTTAGCACCACGTTGCTCCAACTTCTGCTGCAATAGTGCTCTACCGCCAATCCCCTTAACGATCAGTATGCGTTGCTGATTCAATTCCTGCAATTGACTGTCGTCTAACAGCGCTTCGCTATCAATCCCCATATTCACTCGGGCGTCTATACCGACTTTTGCCAACGCCTGTGCTGTGCCTTCGCCTATTGCAAGCCAGTCTATATCTATTGGCAGTTGCGGCCAGAATTGATCGACTAACCTGCCGCCAATGCTCGCGGCATTCGGGCTAATAAAGATCACTTTGTTGTAGTGATCTAGGTTTAAAAACTGAGTGCGGACGGTGGCCGCCTCTTGCGTCTCAATGTTTAACGGTTCAATACTGATAAGAGGTAGGGATGTGCAAGCGTAACCTGCTGATTCGAAGCAACGGATACTGGACGCTTGTGCATACTCTGGGCGAGTAACCAGAAGTTGCGCTCTAACCACGCTCGGCATAGACCTCGGCAAGAATGGTATCGGCACCTGCTTTTAACAGACGCTCGGCCAGAGTAATGCCCAACGATTCAGCTTCGCTGGCGTGTCCACGAATTTCATCGCGCAACACTTTTGTTCCGTCGGGTCTACCCACAAGACCCCGCAGCCACAGCTGATCCCCTTCAAGCTCTGCATAGCAGCCAATGGGTACCTGACACCCACCCTCTAGACGACGGTTCAGCGCGCGTTCGGCTGACACGCGTGTGGATGTGTCGGCATGGTTAAGAGGCGCTAATAAAGCCAGTGTTGCTTGGTCATCTATTCGACACTCTATGCCCACAGCGCCTTGCCCACCGGCTGGCAAGCTATCTTCGGCAGGTATTCTGTAGCGAATACGTTCTTCAAGTTCGAGGCGAATCAGGCCTGCTGATGCCAGAATGATGGCATCGTATTCGCCTGCATCTAGTTTACCTAGGCGTGTTTGAACATTCCCACGTAAGCTTTTTATGACAAGATCAGGTCGGCGCTCCCGCAACTGAACCTCACGCCGCAATGAGGATGTACCAACGACAGCTCCCTGGGGTAGCTGGTCTAAATGCATGTAGTTGTTGCTGACAAAAGCATCTGTTGGATTTTCGCGTTCACACACTACGGCAAGCCCTAACCCTTCGGGAAACTCCATTGGAACATCCTTCATGGAGTGAACTGCAATATCAGCTCGCCCTTCTAACATGGCGTTTTCAAGCTCTTTAACAAACAGCCCCTTGCCGCCGATTTTAGCTAGAGGAGTGTCTAGGATCTTGTCACCCTTGGTGACCATAGTAACCAGCTCAACACTAAGATCAGCGTGAAGGCTTTCGAGTCTCGCCTTTACGAACTCGGCCTGCCAGAGGGCTAGCAGGCTCTGTCGGGTAGCGATGCGAAGAGTGCGAGGCATGAATGCTCCAAATTCAGTAGAAATTTATCACCCCATTGTAACAGACCTTTTGTTGGATGGAGTTCAACTATGGGCATGGAAATCCAATCTTTATAACGCCTTAGCATGCTGGCAGGTCCAATCTAGTCACAACGCTGATATAATCAGCTCAAATTTTATTTACAGAGCAAAGTGTCACGGCAGTTTGCTCGCGTGCGATCTATCCGAGGTAGTGATGAGCGACAAGACCAATCAGCAGTGGGGCGGGCGTTTTAGTGAGGCAACTGACGAGTTCGTTGCACGATTTACCGCGTCTGTCGACTTTGATAAGCGCCTTTATCGCCAGGATATCCAAGGATCTATAGCGCATGCGCGCATGCTAGCAAAGGTCGGTGTGCTTACCGAAGATGAGCGCGATTCAATTGTGCGTGGTCTAGGTGAAATTCGTATAGAGATAGAGCGTGGTGACTTTGAGTGGTCTGTTGCACTTGAAGATGTTCATATGAATATCGAAGCAGCTTTGACGAAGAAGATCGGTATTACCGGTAAGAAATTACATACGGGGCGTTCACGTAACGATCAGGTTGCCACAGATATCCGCCTTTACATGCGCGATGAAGTCGACCAAATTTTGCTAGAGATCACGCGACTGCAGCAGGGCCTTTTAGGCCTTGCACAGGCGAATGCAGACACCATTATGCCTGGGTTCACACACTTGCAAACGGCTCAGCCAGTCACATTTGGCCACCATCTTATGGCTTGGTTTGAAATGTTATCACGTGATTACGAACGCTTTGAAGATTGCCGCAAGCGTATCAATATTTTGCCTCTGGGGGCTGCCGCGCTTGCGGGTACAACTTACCCGATTGATCGACACTACACGGCAGAATTGCTTAACTTTTCGGCGCCAGCAAATAACTCTTTAGATGCAGTATCGGATCGCGACTTCGGTATAGAGTTTTGTGCGGCCTCAAGCCTATTGTTGATGCATATGACGCGTATGTCCGAAGAGCTAGTGCTCTGGACTTCATCGCAGTTTAATTTCATCAATCTTCCTGACCGGTTTTGCACCGGCTCATCGATTATGCCGCAGAAGAAAAACCCAGATGTGCCGGAATTGGTTCGTGGAAAGAGTGGCCGCGTTTACGGTCATCTTGTTTCGCTATTGACGCTTATGAAGTCTCAGCCCTTGGCATACAATAAGGATAATCAAGAAGACAAAGAGCCTCTTTTTGATACCGTTGATACGGTGCGTGGGTGTCTTCGTGCTTTCGCGGACATGGTACCTGCGATTGAGGCGCGTAAAGATGTGATGCGCGAAGCAGCACGTCGTGGCTTTTCCACAGCGACTGACCTAGCTGACTACCTTGTTCGTGCAGGCGTTGCTTTCCGTGATGCACATGAAATAGTGGGCCTATCTGTCGCATATGGTATTAAGACCTCAAAGGATCTCTCGGATATGAGGTTAGACGAGCTGCAGCAGTTCTCCGACCAGATTCATGAAGATGTGTTTGACGTGTTAACGCTTGAAGGTTCAGTAAGTGCCCGTAATCACATTGGTGGTACTGCGCCTGTCCAAGTGCGAGCAGCTGTTGAGCGTGGGCAGGCACTGCTTGATTCGCGTAGCGAGTAGCTCAATATCACGAAGGTCCTTACTGGCCTTGGCCAGTCAAAACCCCGTCGCTCACTGCGCCGTGTTTTTATGAAGCGTTGAACAGCCCTAGGGCGTCCTGAGGTGTTTATGAGTGCACGTGTTCGTGTTTTAGCTGCGGGAATTGCAAGTCTGCTGTTGACGCTGGGCATTGCTCGTTTTGCCTACACGCCGCTGCTGCCGATGATGCTAGAGCAGACTGATTTAACGCTTTCCGGCGGAGGGTGGTTGGCGGCTTTTAATTATGGGGGTTATCTCTTCGGCGCTTTAATTGCGTCCCGCGTTAGAGATCTTCAGACCAAGGACCGTCTCTACCGTCTCTATCTAGTCTTAGCGGTGCTAACCACCTTTGCAATGGCATGGACAGAGAGCATCTATATCTGGGCTATATTGCGTTTTATCTCCGGTCTAAGTACCTCTGGTGGTATGTTGTTGGCCAGTGCGCTGGTTCTAAATTGGCTTATGCGCAACCGCTATCCGGCAGAGTTAGGTGTCCATTTTATGGGCATAGGTGCCGGTATTGTCTTTGTATCGCTGGCTGTTATGTTGATGCAATTTTACCGACTTGATTGGTCTTTACAGTGGGAGCTCTTTGCCGCTGTTGGTATGTTGCTTGCCTATGTTGCTTGGTTCTGGATGCCACGGCCTAAGGCGGTAGCACTTGGCACGGATAAGCCCCTTGTTGACCATCCGCCAAGTGCTCAGCTTGCACGACTGCTACTGGTATCATACTTCTTTGCGGGTATCGGATACGTCGTCAGCGCGACCTTTATTGTGGATCTTGTTGAACGTCAGCCTGGGCTCAGTGGACAGGGTGCCTTGGCGTTTACACTCGTCGGTTTGGGTGCTCTGCCTGCTGTTCTGGTTTGGGATCGCTTAGCACGCCGCTTTGGCTATTTTAGTGCGCTGATGTTGGCGTATCTGGTTCAGATTGTGGGTATTTTATTACCTTTGCAGGGGTCACTTATCGCGGCTGTCATAGGTGCGTTCATTTTTGGAGCCACTTTCATTGGCTGTGTCTCTTTAGTTCTGACGCTTTCAGGGCGTTTCTACCCCAGTTCGCCTGCCCGGCTTATGGGGAAAATGACACTGGCCTATGGTGTGGCACAGATTATTGGACCCGCAGTGACGGGCGAATTAACTGAGTACCTAGGCAGTTATGTCTGGGGCATTGGTTTGGCTAGTTTGGCTGTATTGATCGGTGCAATCATCAATGCACGGCTGATTCCGCTCGAGCAAAATGAGCCTGCGCTGGCGCGAGGGTAGTGAGTAATTACATACTACCCTGCGCAGTGATATCGGTTTTAGGTGAAACTAATATCGACTAGAAGGTCAGCGGCAATCGCTTCTAGGGCCTCTTGTAACTGTTCAATATCAACCGTTGGTGGAACCATGACGCGGCCCTGTGCTTTAAATAGAAGCTCACTCGACATGGAACCAGGCACAAGCTCAGTCGCGAGTTTAATTACATTGACCTGATGGTGCGCTAATACGCTTGATATATCGCGGACTATGCCGGGCTTGTCATGGCCCACTAGATCGAGCACGACTTCGCTGTAGCCACTGCTATCAGCATCAGCAGAGCTAAGGTCGCAGATAAGGTTGATACCCTGTGTGCTCAGTGCGGTCAATGCGCTGCTAAGGGCTGCGATATCCTGCTCGGCCACCTGTACGACTAAAATACCGGTAAACTTGCCGCCAAGACGCGACATTGACGAGTCTAGCCAATTGCCGTTGTGTGCCGATACGGTTTTTGAAATAAGGTTGACGAGACCGGGTTTGTCGTCAGCCATAAACGATATTACGAGCGATGTCATGCAAGGCTTCTCTTGTTCTATGTTATGTGAAGTTAAAGACTAGCACTTTGTCCGCGCGGAGGGCATAGACGTTGAACATAATCGCAACACTTGGGCCTATTTTTCTTCTGCTCATCATCGGTTGGGGGCTTAAGCGTGCCCGTTTCCCAGGCGATGCTTTTTGGCCTCTCGTTGAGCGCCTTATCTATTTTATCTGCTTCCCTGCACTGTTAGTTGTCCGCCTAGCGGATGCACGGTTTGAGGGAGAGGCTGCACTCAATTTGGTATGGTCGGTTGTTATTCTGGTATTCATGGCGGCTGCATTGCTGCTGTTGTTACAGCGCTTTTGGCGCTTTAAAGGAGCTGTATTCACCTCAGTTTTTCAAGGTGGAATTCGTTTCAACTCCTATGTCGCGCTGGCCGTTGCTGCCGGCCTGTTACCGGGTCAGGGTGTGGTACTCGCCGCTATTGCCGCCTCAGTGATGATTCCGATACTCAACCTTATGTGTGTTTTGGTCTTTGCGACCTATCAAGATAACAAGCCTTCGCCTAAACGTGTACTGCTTAATGTTGTACAAAATCCACTGATCCTGAGCTGCGTGCTGGGTCTGGTTTTAAATTTGGGTGGCGTTAGCCTGACGCCCATGCTGACACAGGTGCTGGAGTTGCTAGCCCAGATTGCGCTTCCACTGGGTCTACTGGCCGTCGGCGCTGCTCTGCAGTTAAAAGGTCTAGGTGGCGCTAAAGCACCCCTATTGCTCGCGTTTATCTTTAGGTTATTCCTTATGCCAACAATTGCCCTAGTCGCGGGTGCACTGGTTGGATTGCCTGAAAGTGCACTTCAAGTGTTGTTAGTTTTTGCTGGCGTTCCGGCAGCCTCATCTGCTTATATATTGGCGCGTCAGTTAGGTGGCGATGCCCCTTTAATGGCGGCTATATTGAGTGCCCAGACGCTGGGAGCAATGGTCAGTTTGCCCTTAGTTTTGGCTATTGGATTGCAGGTTTATCCGAGTCTGTTGCTGGTGCTTGGGAACTAGGTATCACGAGTCGCTTATGATCAATGTTTAGCCGTTGTATATTAGGTTCTTCTGTGGGGTTATGAAGTGAGTTTCAGCTACTAAGCTTAAGAAAATAAAACCAGTTGGGGTGATCCCTTAAGGTCATAAGTGGCCCTGATTAGGCCTAAGTGTGTCTTAAAAACGTCTAAAGTCGTTATAATTTTTAGCGAGTTAACTTGGAATCTTGCTGTAATAACTCGATTCATTTGATAACTCACTGAAATAAAGTAAAAAAATCTCCCGTGGTATGAACTTTTACTAAAACAAGTGGTCTATTGGATGTCGTGGCTGTGAATGGCCCACTCCTAACTCGGAACACTACTGATGAAGAAGAGTCCTGATCTAATCTTACTTATGCTGATCGCCGTCGTTGTTGGAGTATTTATGACAGGTGTGTCGCAAAGTGATTTACAGATTACCTCGCTGATGCAAAACATCTTTAACAGTTAACAGCCATAACGCTGTTTATCGGTTACAACACCTCTGAGCGGAACATCCCAGGGCTCTAGGTATAGGTGTTCTACCCGCTGAAATTCATGCGCTACACCCAATAAACTCGGTCCTCTAAGTCCCCGCTTTTGCAGCGTAAAGGCAAACGTGCGGTCATAGTATCCTCCTCCCATACCCATTCGATTCGCCTCTTTATCGAAAGCGACAAGCGGGGTCAGTACGAGGTTAAGCGCCCAAGCAGGCACCCCTTTATGCTTAAACTTAGGTTCAAGTATCTTATATCGGTTCGCGATCAGCTGAGTGTTCGACGTGTAAGGGGTAAACCATAAGCGGTTATGTTTTATTGGGTGTAACACGGGTAGATAGACTGACTTTCCCAGTCTCCAGCACAGTTCTATGAATGGTTGCAGATTAATCTCACCGTCTGAGGCGAGGTAAACCGCTATGCGATTAGAACGCTTAAATGCGGGAATTTTTTGTATCTGCTGACAGAGTTTGCGACTTGCAATGCGTTGTTGCAAAGGTGAGAGCGAGCGGCGCATGGCGCGAATTTCGCGGCGTAAAGCTTGGCGTGTACCAAGCGAACTCGGAGGATTTCTAGACGGGTTATTCAAATGAGGCCCCAGAGTGCCGGTGGTGTTCTTGGCCCTGAACCCGAAGGTTCAGAGTGGAAGCAAGAAGAGACGTATTAGGCTTTCCGTATACGGACATGCTCACAACATCTCTAACCGGCGTCCGGTGGTATGATTATCGGCTCGAGGGACTTGAACATCTGTCGAACACTCCAGGGTTGCACCTATTATATATCGGCTTGTGTCGATGTGGCTAATGATTCACGGACTTGATTTCTATCAGAACGTTGTAAAGCAGCATCCATTTTGGTGGCAAGTCTACTCAGCTGTTCTTCAGTATCGATGGTGTTGGACTGACCCTTCTTCATGAGCTCGTGTGCAATGTTCAGCGCCGCCATTACAGCGACCCGCTCTAGGCCTAGAAGTTTGCTCTGGTCGCGAATTTCGCGCATTTTTCCATCCAGATAGTCAGCAGATGCAAGCAGTTCTGCTTCTGCACCATCTGGGCAGCTTATTGCATACTCCTTATCGAGAAGTTGAACGGTGACTGTTCGAACAACACTCATTTAGTCTTCTCCAAGGTTTTTAGTCGGTTCAGCATCGCCTCAACTTGGCTGCGTGTTGCATCATTGCTCTGCACCAAGCGTGCGCGCTCATCTTCAAGTCTGCTGTTACGAGTGCGTAGTTGATCATTCTGCTCTTCAAGCTGCTGTAAGCGTGTAATCAGTAGATCGAGTTTCTGTTCGAACGCAGCGAAATAGTGGTCTGTCATGAACGCTTCCGACAATTGTTATGAGCTAATACTATCAGTCCGGGGAAGAGGGTCAATCGCTCATCAGCATAAGTATCTTTATTAGGCTACTGACGCGGCGCTGGCGCTGGTTTAGACTAGTCTGCTTACTGAACCTATGCGTATATTGAGGAGCCAAGGTGTCCACTGAACTCGCGTCCCCTGATTTTGATCAGCTCGCTAATCTGCTTATCGACGAGGGAGCGCTCGCTTACTCGCCGTCTGAATTACACGGTGTCATCGTCGGCCAGATCGCTGCAGGTCAGCGTTTTGATCAAGTGAGCCTCGCTGCCTTTTGCATTCAGCAGTTGGATATTGATGGACTGGCGCAGAGTGACTCAAAAAAACAGCTGAATCTGCTCTATTCGGATGTGCTTAAACAACTGGAATCAAGCAGCTTTGAGTTGGTGCTTCTGCTTCCCGATGATGAGCATAGCCTTGCACAAAGAGCTGAACAGCTTGGGTTTTGGGTCACCGGTTTTCTTGCGGGTTTTGGCCTAGGCGTTGGTCAAGGCGACCTAAAACTGGGTACAGAGGCGCAAGAGAGTTTAGGTGATCTTGTGCAGATATCACAAATCGAGTCTGACTCTGACAGTGAAGAGGATGAAGGGCTATTGATGGAGGTAGAGGAGTACGTGCGCATGGCGGCTATGCTGTTATTTACTGAATGCAACACCTCTTCGGATTCCGCTGGTAGCGACAATGTGCCAACTTTGCATTAAGGATTGTTGATGAAATTAGATCAGTCAGTTTATCAAGATAGGCGCGCGAAGCTTATTGCTGCAATGCCCGATGACAGTGTTCTAGTTGTTTCAGCGGGTGGTCTCAAAACTCGAAATGCAGACGCTGAGTACCCCTTTAGACCCTCTAGTAATTTTTATTACCTTACCGGGTTTAATGAGCCTGATTCTTTACTTGTTTTAAGCAAACGATCAGACGTTCAAATTGTACTTTTTTGTCCGCCGCGTGACCCGGATATGGAGATCTGGACGGGCTATCGTGCAGGGCCAGAAGGTTGTGTCGAGCGCTTCGGCGCAGATCAAGCTTATAATCTTGATGAGATTGATGCGCGTCTTCCGAAGATGATTGATGGTGCGCGTCAGTTGCTGCATCCAATTGCCCGGGATGAAGCGTTAAGCCTGCGTGTCAAAGGTTGGTTAGATGGTCTTGGTCGCGCTGTTCGCAGCGGTGCTGTATTACCCGCAACAATTGCTGATTCGGATCGATTAATCCATCAGCTTCGACTGTTCAAGAGTCAGAAGGAAATTGAATTAATGCAGCGAGCGGCCGATATTTCTGCTGCTGCCCACTGTGCAGCCATGCGTGCCAGTCATGCGGGTTGTTTTGAATACCAACTAGAGAGCGTCATTACCAGCTACTGCGGCTCTCAAGGCGCCCGTTTTCAAGCCTACACACCGATAGTAGCCGGTGGCGCTAACGCCTGTATATTGCACTACATCGACAACGACAAGCCCATAAATGATGGTGACCTGGTATTAATAGATGCAGGCTGCGAGTTAGATAACTATGCCAGTGATATCACCCGCACCTTTCCTGTTAATGGGCGCTTCAGTGCAGAACAATCCGCACTCTACGCTCTGGTTTTAAAAGCGAATGAGGCTTGCATTGATGCTGTTCGTCCGGGTGCTCGTTGGGATGAGATACACGACTTGTCAGTTAACATTTTAACTGAGGGTCTAGTGGAACTAGGGCTGCTTAGCGGCGATGTTAAAGCCTTGATAGAGTCAGCGGCTTATCGTCGTTTTTATATGCATAGAGTGGGTCATTGGCTTGGCATGGATGTACACGATGTGGGCGATTATCGTGTTAATGGTGAGTGGCGTACCCTTGAGCCCGGTCTTGTAATGACTATAGAGCCCGGTATTTATGTTGCGCCGGATGACCATACAGTGGAGTCGCGGTGGCGTGGAATCGGCATTCGCATAGAAGATGATGTGTTGGTGACCGAGACGGGCGCGCATGTGTTAACACAAGGCGTGCCAAAGGGGATCGCTGAAATCGAGGCGCTGATGCGTAATGTCGACTGATTCTATTGCTCAATCCTTTGATTTAATCGTGTGCGGTGGAGGCATGGTCGGTGCCTCTCTTGTCGCGGCGCTGTTGCCCAGTGCCGAGCGCTTAGGTCTACGCATCGCATTGATCGAGCAGAACCCAATCGAGCCAACGGCGAACCCCCAATATCAACCCAGCTTTGATGCACGAAGTACTGCGTTGGCAGCAGGTTCGCGAACCTTGCTAGAGGCTATGGGGGTGTGGCCAAGCTTAAAACAGCATCTTACATCGATTAAAAAAATAGAGGTCTCGGCCCGCGGTCAGTTCGGTCAGACGCAGATGGATGCTCTACAAGAACAGGTGCCTGCCCTAGGGTATGTGGTTGAAAATCATTGGATGGGACAGGTTCTTATGAGCCAGTTGCGTCCCTTTCTCAATTCAGTGGTTAATCTTTACAGTCCGGCTAAGGTCCTATCGATAAAATCCGCCTCACCCGTTGGGAGTGTAGAGATAGAGTGCGATGGGCAACGGCAAACCCTTTGCGCTCCGCTTGTGGTTATGGCCGATGGGGGGCGTTCAGATCTTCGAGCCGCCATGGGAATAGAGTATTCGCAGCGCGACTACAAACAGCATGCGCTAGTTGCCAATATCGCATTGGATCGACCCCATTTGGGTGTTGCCTATGAGCGCTTTACTGAGGCGGGCCCTATAGCACTTCTTCCGATTGAATCGGCGGATGGGCAGGCGCGCATGGGTTTAGTGTGGACGCTTGAAGATGATAAGGTAGATGCCCTAATTGATGCAGATGACAGGTCGTTTTTACGGCAGCTGCAACAAGCCTTTGGTTATCGTGCCGGTGCATTTACACGGGTTGGTCAACGCTATACCTACCCTCTAAAACGCGTGCTGGCAGATGAACAGGTGCGAACGGGTTTGATCGTTTTAGGTAATGCGGCTCATTCGCTACACCCAATAGCCGGTCAGGGATTTAATTTGGCTGTTCGCGGTGTTGCCGAACTGGCTCAGTTGATTATAAAGCGTAAAGAGGCTGGGTTACCCCTAGGTGATCTTGCCGTATTGCAGGATTTTATTGAAAAACGCCGCCGTGACCAACGCAGAACTATTGTCTTTGGCGATACCGCACTTAAGGTCTTTATGAGCGCCAACCCTTTCATTAGGCTAGGGCGCTCAATTGGTTTGCAAGCGCTTGATATAGTCCCAGCTGCTAGAACGGTTTTGGCGAGAGCGGCTATGGGCCTTGATACGCCAGCTGCGAGATTAGAATCAGATGACTAATTTAGCTGACTCATTCAGATCGCTCGTTTTGATCTCTTATGTGGACAAAAATGCGAATACATAATGCGGAAAAATAATGCCTACAAATAATAGAGTTAGCGCGAATGAGCGTGCTAACTCATTTAGCGAATCTATTGAGCCAACAGACCTTCTCATAGCGGGCGCCGGTATGACAGGGATTGCGTTGGCATTAGCGCTAGCAGATCAAGGGTTCAGTGTTGAGCTAGTCGACCCACAGACGGTTGATTGTGAAAAACTAAACGCAACAATTGCCAATACCCTAGATGATCTGCCCGGTGCGCGCGTCAGTGCACTAACGCTAGCTTCAGAACAGTTGTTACGTAAATTAGGTGTGTGGGATGCTCTAATGAATACGCGTGTTGAACCTTACACACGCATGTTTGTTTGGGACGGCGAAACACGAGGTGAGATTGGTTTCGATGCGGCTGATCTGCACGAGCCATACCTAGGTCATATCGTAGAGAATAAACTTATTCAGGCAATACTGCTGCAACGAGCCGTTGAACACGGCAACATCCGACTGAGCTTTGGTACCCGTATAAAAAGTGTTGAGTTATCGCAGACCTCGCAACAGATTGTGTTAGATGATGGCACTGAGCGTCATTGCGCTTTACTGATAGCGGCTGATGGTGCCCATTCTCCCACACGGCGAATGGTCGGCTTAGGCACGCACGAATGGGATTATGCACAGCATGCAGTCGTCGCCACCCTTGAATTGAACGAGTCGCACCAGCACTGTTGCTGGCAGCGATTTACAGAGGATGGCCCACTGGCGCTGTTGCCGTTGAAATCTGAAGAGAATCGTCTTGTTTCGCTGGTCTGGTCGACTTCACCTGAGCATGCTCAAGCGCTGGTCGGTATGAATTCACTGGATTTAGCGGGCGCTATTACGCGTGCGAGCGACAGGGTGCTAGGCGATATTGCTGAGGTTCATTTCGCACAGAGCGTCCCTCTAAGACAGCGGCATGCGCAAAACTACGTTAAAACGGGTGTGGCACTGGTTGGCGATGCTGCTCATACGATTCATCCGCTTGCAGGGCAGGGGGTTAATCTTGGGTTTCAAGACGTAGGCGCCCTAACGGATGTTCTTATCAAGGCGCGTAGCTTGGGTGAGTCGCTAGCGAGTGAGCGTGTACTGCGGCGTTATCAACGTCAGCGTATGTTGGATAACCTGCGCATGAGTGCAGTGGTGCAGGGCTTTAGGCAGCTGTTTACGCCTCAGTCCGCGATTGTTGAGTATATGCGTGGGGTCGGTATGCGAACCTTAGATCAGTGCGCACCGGTCAAACAGCATCTAATGCTAGATGCTATGGGGCTACGGGGTGATCTTCCAACCTTGCTTAGACGCCCCGTTTAATTGGTTATCTAAAACCTGTAATGTACAAAGATTGATCTGCGAGGGCGTTAATGTACAATCCACAACCCCTTAGATGCTGTATCAACACTCTCTGAAAGGCACAAGTTTGATGGGACACAAAACCGCGCTATACCAAAGCCACCAAGAGATGGGTGGTAAAATTGTCGATTTTGGTGGCTGGGATATGCCACTGCATTACGGTTCTCAGGTTGAAGAGCACCATTACGTGCGTCAGGATGCGGGTATGTTTGATGTCTCGCACATGACCATCGTTGATTGTACCGGACCTGATGCACGCAAATTCTTGCGGTACCTGTTAAGTAATGACGTTGTTAGACTTCAAAAACAGGGTAAGGCTTTATACACCACCATGCTGAACGAGCAGGGCGGGATAATCGACGATCTAATTGTCTATCTAATGACTGAGCCGGGTAGTACGGCTGAATGGTATCGTTTAGTCGTTAACTGCGCTACGCGTGAAAAAGATCTATTGTGGATGACAGATAAGGCTGTTCCCTTCGAAGTTGCATTAATTGAACAGCCTGATTTATCAATGGTTGCTGTACAGGGGCCACATGCAATTGCGAAAGCCAGCGAGGTTCTTGGCGAATCGCGCACCAAGCTAATCTCGGGGCTTGAGGCTTTTCAAGGTCAAGAGCACGAAGGCTGGTTTATCGCGCGTACGGGTTACACCGGCGAAGATGGCTTAGAAATTATTGTGCCCGCTGATGAGGTGGTCTCATTTTGGCAAAGACTGTCTGAGGCAGGTGTTAAACCCTGCGGCCTGGCTGCACGCGATACATTACGCTTAGAAGCCGGCATGAACCTGTATGGCAACGATATGACGGAATCGACCACACCGCTCGAATCGGGTATTGGCTGGTCGGTTGCATGGGAGCCGACTGATCGGCAGTTTATCGGACGCGAAGTTCTCGATGCCCAACGTGCAGCGGGAGCTGAACAGAAATTAGTCGGTCTTGTGCTTGAGTCACGAGGTGTCTTGCGCGGTCATCAGAAGGTGATTGTTGATGGTCATGGTGAGGGTGAGATAACCAGCGGAAGCTTCTCACCTACGCTTGGATTTTCAGTTGCTTTAGCGCGTGTACCTGCAGGTACCTCAGATAGTGCTAAAGTAGAAATGCGTGGTAAAGCGGTGGATGTACGAGTTGTTCGTCCTCCATTCGTTAGAAATGGTAAACAGGTCTTTGCCTGATAAACAGATATAGGTGAATTGAAGATGAGCAATGTTCCCAGCGAACTGAAGTATGTCAGCAGCCACGAGTGGATTCGTGACGAAGGTGATGGTGTCGTGACGATCGGTATCACCGATTACGCTCAGGACTCTCTCGGCGATGTTGTATTTGTTGAAACGCCTGATATCGGTGCTGAGGTGTCAGCTGGCGATGATGCAGGTGTGGTTGAATCAGTTAAAGCAGCCTCTGATATATATGCACCTTTAAGCGGCACAGTCGTTGCGGTCAACGAAGATCTAGAAGACGCACCCGAGTACGTCAATAGCGACCCTTACGGCGACGGATGGTTCTTCAAGCTGAAAATTAGTGACCCAGGTGAATTAGAAGATCTGCTAAGTGCAGAAGAGTACCAGGAGCACTGCGAAGAGGAATAAACCCTCGCGCGGTCTGAATAAACCCCGATCTTTTAGCGACTCTTTTGATGTCGTTAAGTGTTCGGGGTATTTGTTTTTTTAAGAGATAGAGTTGATGGAAAAGAAACCCCTGGTTCTGCGTGCAGGCGCAGATAAACGACTACGCGCTGGTCACGTCTGGATCTACAGTAATGAGATCGATACAAACGCTTCAGCGTTAAAAGAGTTTGAGCCGGGTGAACAGGTGCAAATTTTGGACTCGTTTGGCCGTCCGCGAGGTGCGGCTTACATCAACCCTAATACGCTAATATGTGGCCGGCTTTACAGTCGTGATGCAGCCCAAGCCCTTGATAAATCGTTGATCGTTCACCGGCTAAATATTGCCCTCTCTTTACGTCAGATGAATTTTTCTGAGCCCTGCTATCGTCTGGTATATGGCGACTCGGATGGCCTTCCAGGTTTGGTTATCGACCGCTACTTCGATATTTTTGTCATTCAAATTACAACGGCCGGTATGGAGCGTGTGCAGCATCTGGTAATTGATGCGTTGAACAAGGTGTTCAAGCCTAGCGGTATCTTGTTACGCAATGACGGTAAGTTTCGTCAGACTGAAGGTTTAGATACCTACGTGGAAGTGGTGCAGGGGAATATTCCAGATTTAGCGCCGTTGCGTGAAAATGGTGTTGATCTTCTTGCTCCGCTGATGACGGGTCAGAAGACAGGCTGGTTTTACGATCATCGCGAAAACCGTGCGCGTATGCAGCAGATGGTGAAGGGTAAGCGCGTGCTTGATCTCTTCAGTTATATCGGTGGTTGGGGTATTCAAGCCCTGGCAGCTGGGGCTGCTGAGGTTGCCTGTGTTGACGCGTCTGCTGGCGCACTTGAGATCGCCGTAGAGAATGCGCGTTTAAATAACGCTGAACACAAATTGCGCGCCCTGCAGGGTGATGCATTTGATATCTGTAAAGCATTAGTGGCTGATAAAGAACGCTTTGATCTAGTGGTAGTGGATCCGCCAGCCTTTATCATGCGCAAAAAAGATATTCGTAACGGTGAACGTGCCTACTCGCGTATTAATAACTTCGCCATGCGTTTGTTAAATAAAGGGGGCGTACTGGTTTCTGCTTCATGCTCTATGCACCTTGAGACCAACAGCCTAGTGGAAATACTGCGCTCTAATTCACGTGAACTGGACCGTCAAGGGCAGATATTTGCACAGGGTTATCAGGGTGCGGACCATCCAATACATCCCTCTATTCCTGAAACGGAATATCTAAAAGCCTATTTTATGCGTTTATTGCCTAACGAGTAATAATTCACGCTCTGGTTATGTAAAACCGCCAAGCCTTTGCCACACTCTATATGTGAAACATAAACATAATAAGAGTGTAGAAGTGAGGCGGTTATGATCAAACATATGGTTATTGGTGACATTATGGATGGGTCTATAGTTCCCCTTCGTCCAGACATGTCATTAGCTGAAGCGGTAGATCACATCCTGGAGTCCGGTCATATGGGCTTGCCCGTTGTTGATGCGGGTGCAAGCCTAATCGGTTTTCTGTCTGAGCAAGATTGTCTGAGCTACCTTGTATCGAGTAGTTACTATGCAGATAACCGCACAGAAGTTAACGACATCATGTTCAAAGAGCCTTTAAGTGTAAATATAAAAGACTCAGTTCTTGATCTTGCGCAATCGATGCAAACAGGAAAACCAAAGAACTATCCAGTGTGTGATCAGGGGCGTTTAGTTGGACTAGTAACACGTTCAGCCATTATGCGTTCGTTGAACCATGCATTGAAAACCACCAAGGTAGCTATTTAGCTACCTTGTTTGCGGTTAAGGCTAACTGAAGCTAAGCCGTTCTTATATCCCGTCAGATTGATGACCAATCGATCGCGGCTTAACACTGCGTGTTAATGCGCTCCTACATGGGAATTGACCATGTAGGAGCGCATTGCCGCAGGCAAGCCGCGACCTCAGTTCTAATGTTTTGCTCT
>Ga0209136_1001083_pt1 | contig 18388 bp, 18 predicted proteins | sample SaaInl0LU_22_DNA_FD_184640 | JGI IMG/M metagenome (GOLD analysis project Ga0209136, IMG submission 184640) | Marine microbial communities from expanding oxygen minimum zones in the Saanich Inlet - ESP_90LU_22_DNA (SPAdes) (version 2) | ecosystem: Environmental > Aquatic > Marine > Intertidal... | reverse complement strand
CACGAAAAAACATAATGGAAACTCAAATTAGCATTACGATGTCATTAAAGGGTATTAACCCATCATACATTGAAAACATATTAAAAATAAATTGGGTTAACCCAACTATTTGAACTACTCCACCGTGGTGGTTTATTCTTAATTATACGGATAACCTTACCCCCTTAAACTTTTCTAAAATCATCATTCAATATAAAATAAATCATCTACTCGACAATCCAATTCTTTTGAAAGTTTCAAACACAATAATATAGAGGGATGAAACCTATTGTTTTCAATAGAATTGATTGTTTGTCTAGAAACACCAATTTTTTTTGAAATATCTTCTTGTGTATATCCAGACTTTGTTCGATATAACTTTAAATTATTTTTCATGAGTTATAGTGTTTGAATAGTCTGAATTTAAATATTAAATTAAATAAGAGAATTATTAAAAATAAGTTGAACACCAATACAATCATATAGTTAATATTAAAAACTAAAAAGGTAGATATAATTATTAACCCAAAACTTATAAACAGAGATAAGGACAAACTTTCTAATCTAATTCTTGAAATTAATTCATCTTCTATTTTCTCTTTACTAAAAGAGTTTATTAAACCAGAAACAATAATTAATAGGGTAAAAATTTCGTCACCTAACCCATTTTCTATCCAACCAAAACCTGTTGGTTCTGAACCAAACCATTCATAAGAAAAAATTGAAAAAACGTTGACAACAAAAATGTCTTGTATTCTATCTGTCAAGAGTAAAAATAATCCAACTAGTATTGACAAATAAAAAACCACACCACTTGTTTTTTTAAACTTATTACTAAATAAATAACTCATATTATAATTTTTATATTTCAACAAATGTAAAGTATTTTTTACATAATGACAAAAAAACTTTACATTTAATTAAAAACTGATTTTTAATTTAACTCCTCAATGATAGGTTGAGACACCTCTACGATATCTTTTCTATTCATTCTTTCTTCACGAATTAAACCTTTCTTATAAATGGAGTGAACATGGTTGTTCTTAAAGATACTTCCACGAGGTGTTTTTAACCCCTCCCCATTGAAGATTTGAGATATCTTTCTGTAACCAATAGGGGAAAGAAGACACTCTTTATATTCACAAATTCTGTTGAATAAATACCGTTGATATTTACTATAATTTGATTCCCAAAGTTTAGTGGTAGTAATTGATACTGAGAATCTTATATTGATTTTAGAGGGGTAAGGATAACCGTTTGTTTTTTTTACTCCACCGTCACAGATTTCGCAAGATTTCTTGGTTGATCTACATTTCTGTCTAACATCACAGCTATATGGTATGACAATAATTGTAAAGGGATGGTTGTAAGAAGTGGAGACAGTAATTCTAAGGTTTCAGGAATTTCAATCACATGGTCTGCAATATCTCTAACTTGTGAATCTCCTTTAGTCACCACAGCAATAATTTTTCCTTTTCTGGATTTGATTTCTTGAATGTTGCTCACTACTTTTTCATAATGCCCAAATTTGGTAGCAATGACCGCGATAGGCATATTTTCGTCTATAAGCGCAATAGGACCATGCTTCATTTCAGCAGCTGGATAGCCTTCGGCATGAATGTAAGATATTTCCTTAAGTTTCAAAGCGCCTTCTAGTGCTACAGGAAAATTAAACCCACGACCTAAGTATAAAAAGTTTTTAGCGTCTTTGTAAATTGCTGCAATTTCTTTTGATAATGTTTCCGATTTGAGTGTTGCCTCAACTTTTTCAGGGATGGTCTCTAGTTCTACAAGATGCCTTCTAAAGTCAGAGCTAGACATGGTGCCTTTGGCTTTTGCCAATCGCAACGCAATCAGTGTTAGAACCGTAATCTGAGTTGTAAAAGCTTTGGTAGAAGCCACTCCAATTTCTGGGCCTGCGTGGGTGTAAGCTCCAGCATGGGTTTCACGGGATATAGAAGATCCAACGACATTACACACTCCAAATACAAATGCACCTTTTTCTTTTGCGAGTTTAATAGCGGCAAGTGTATCTGCTGTTTCTCCAGATTGAGAAATGGCAATGACTACATCTTTGTCGTTAATCACAGGGTTTCTGTACCTAAACTCTGAAGCATATTCAACTTCTACAGGGATTCGCGCTAAGTCTTCAATAATATATTCTGCAACTAAACCAGCATGCCAAGAGGTTCCACAGGCTATAATAATGATACGATTAGCGTTTAGAAACTTGCCCATGTTGTCTTCAACTCCAGCCATTTTTATAATGCCTTCGTCAATTAATAAACGACCTCTGTAGGTGTCTTTAATAGCGTTTGGTTGTTCAAATATTTCTTTTAACATAAAATGGTCGTACCCTCCTTTTTCAATTTGTTCAAGATTTATTTTTAGTTCTTGAATGTAGGGACTGACAATTTTATCGTCTTTAATATTTCTTATTTTTAATGGCTTATGTAAGCGGATGACTGCCATTTCTTCATCTTCCAAATACAACGCATTGTTCGTATACTCTAAAAAAGGAGAAGCATCACTAGCAATAAAAAATTCATTTTCGCCAACACCAATTGCTAGGGGACTTCCTAAGCGGGCTGCTACAATTTCGTTGGGTTTTTTAATATCAAACACTGCAATTGCGTAGGCGCCTACAACTTGATTGAGTGCGACTTGTACGGCTTTCCCAAGTTTTAAATTACTATTTTTTTGGACGTCTTCAATAAGGTTTACTAATACTTCTGTATCTGTATCTGAAGAAAATTTATAACCTCTTTTTATGAGCTCTTCTTTTAAAGCGCCATAGTTTTCAATAATGCCATTATGGATGATCACCAAATCTCCAGAATTAGAAAAGTGAGGGTGTGAATTAACATCGTTTGGAACGCCGTGTGTTGCCCAACGTGTATGTCCAATTCCTAAATTACCTACGGTATTAATTTGTTCAGAAACTTTGTTTTTTAAATCTATAACCTTTCCCTTGGTCTTAGAAAGTTTGACTTCAGAGCCATTATAGAGTGCAATTCCAGCGCTGTCATAACCTCTGTATTCTAAACGCTGAAGTCCTTTTAGTATTACGGGGTAGGCTTCTCTATGGCCAATGTATCCTACAATTCCACACATATGATATAAATTTTAGTTGCTAGATTCTGAACTGGGTTCAGTATAATAAATATTAAGTTTCGCCCTTTTTGTAGGGTCTGGGGAGTTATTTCCGTGAAGTATAACGCTTTTTGGAGACAATATGGTTCCTGTTGGGATGCCTTCTATAATAGTATTACCTATATCAATTCCGTTCTGGAATCCTTTTGTAGCTGCAGCTCCTACATTGGAAGAAACAACAAGTCCAAGCTTCACATTTGTGGAGTCGTCTATGATGATATTATTCAAATGCTCTGTCAATCTAATTTTATACTTCTTTTGTTCTGTGCCGTCAGCATTTGTTTCAGTGGATAGAGGTACCAAATGTGTAAATTTAGAATCAGAAGAACTGGCATTGACTGTTTGGTCTAAAAAGAAGTCAGCCATTGGGAGATTATTGTCTAAATCGTAGAGGTAAACCCTGTTAGGAAGGTCGGTATTTGACTGTATTGCATCAATATAAAACTCTAAGTACGCTTCGTTGATCAAACGCTTAACGGTAACTATGCCGTTGTTAACTTCTCTGAATTCGTTCAATTGCTCTTCTTCTGTGATCCCTTCTTGGTCAGCAAACAATTCAACAACTGCCATAGAACCTTCTCCACCTTTTAGATACAGGAAGTCATCGCCTTCATCATCTGTTGAGGAGTCTTCAATGGTTTGTAATACAGAAGTATTAAAATCATTATTAAAAATATTTATGCGATTCCCTAAAAAACTCATTTCATATTGCCCTTGAGCAGTAGTGGTTGTCTCCACACCATCTGCAGTTGTGGTTTGCTGGTATGAGTAGTATATTTTCACATTTGCATTTGAAGACGAAAAGTCTAATTGGATTAGGCTTCCTTTTAGAGGAGTTGAATCTTTTGGCTCTACCTTAAAGTACAGCCCTCTAAAGTATTCATAAAAACTATTGGCGTCACCCAGAACTTCATCTTCTTCTTTTGAAAGAATCAACTCGTCCCAAAATTCTGCAGTAGTAGGGGTGGTAATTCCATCTTCCATCTCTCCACCAAACAAAAGAACTCTTAAGCTTGGCAGAATCGTACTTGTAACTTCTAATTCTCCGGTTTCTTCATTTATTTCCGTCAAATCCTTAGAGATTGAACTTGGTAGATAATCGTTATCATTATATATTAACTCTCCTTCAAGATCGGAGACCCCTAAAGTTTCACCCTGCGTTAAAGAGCCGTTGGAATAATAATTTTGTGGAGCATCTAAGTCTGCGTTTGGATCAAAGGCTCTGAGGTAATAATTGTTTTTAAAAATAGATAGTTTTATGGGGTCGCTTCCATATAAAGAATCAAGCTCGTAAGTTGTTGTATCTTCAGAAGTATCTGCGGTATTTGTGTAAGGGATTGTTAATACGACAGAATCTAAAACGGTATCGTCTCCAAAAGATGGGGTAAAAGTTTTTGGGGTCAATTGCCCTACAAAATCAACTTTAGTGCTTCCAAATATAGGGTCGTAATAGTAGCCTAAAAGATTTTCGGCAAGCCCATTAGATTGGAAAGAAGTAATTTTTTTATTGTAAGTAGTTATGGGGTAAGTACTATTTTGGATTTCAAAATCTGGGATTCCTACAATTCCAGTTCCAATTTCAGAAAACTCATTATCACAAGCCTGAACCATAAAAATCAAAGTTAAAAAACAAACAGATTTAAATGATACGGAGTTAAAATATTTCATATTAAGGGGCTAGTTTTAAGATTTGTGTGTTATAAAATTCAGTATATGCCTCTGCAAAAGCTTCTGGGTATTGAAAATCCAATACAGGCTTATCACAGTTATCAATATAATCTTCTAATTCTTTTGGGAGTTCTTGAGAACCTTTTATCAATCCATCTGAAAAATCAACTGCAACCTTCATTAAATTTGAATAGCTAGGGGTTTTTAGTTTATTGATGTGAGTGTCCTCAATTTCATCAAACTTTATTTTGTCAATCATTCCCGTATTTAGCGTATCATCAAAACTTTGATTGTAAATTGAGGTTACAATTTTACTTTCTTTAAATAGAGGTTCATCTCTATAATATTGTTTTAAATACAACGGCAATAAAGAGGCCAACCAACCATGTACGTGAATGATGTCTGGCGCCCAGTTTAATTTCTTTACAGTTTCAATAACCCCTTTTGCAAAAAATATAGCACGTTCATCATTGTCTTCAAATAATGTGCCATTTTCGTCGGTAAACGTTGCTTTTCTTTTGAAATATTCTTCGTTATCAATAAAATATACCTGAATACGTTCCTTTGGAATTGAAGCAACTTTGATTATCAAAGGCATGTCTAAGTCATTGATCACTAAGTTGATCCCAGAAAGACGAATCACTTCATGTAGTTGATGTCTTCGTTCGTTGATATTCCCATAACGCGGCATGAAGATTCGTATTTGCCCACCTTGTTTGTTGACCATTCTAGGGGCTTCAAACGACATGGAGGAAATCTCTGTTTCAGGTAAGTAAGGAACAACCTCGGACGAAACGTATAATACTCTCTTATCTTTCATATGTTCTAGGGTTTTAGCGTTATCAACAAAAAACACGCAAAAATACAAAATTTTATGCAGATTAATAGTAATACCTTAAGTTTGCACGCTGTTAATTATTTACTAAATGCAAGTTTACACAACTAAAACTGAATTAAGCGCCTTTATCAACAGGGAACATAACCCTGTTTTTTCGCTAGGATTTGTTCCAACTATGGGAGCACTGCATGCGGGTCATCTGTCTTTAGTAAAAACGGCTATGAATGAAAACACGCTGGTGATTGTTAGTATCTTTGTAAACCCAACTCAGTTTGACAATCCACAAGATTTAAGTAAATACCCTCGTACCTTGACAGAAGACATTAAATTGTTAGAAACACTTTCTAAAACAGCAATTGTAGTGTATGCTCCCACAGTAGATGATATCTATGGAGTTCAAACAACAGCAGAGCGGTTTGATTTTGGAGGCCTAGAATTTCAAATGGAAGGGAAATTTAGAACAGGTCATTTTGATGGGGTTGGAACCATAGTGAAACGGTTGTTTGAAATCGTAAAACCTACGCTTGCTTATTTTGGCGAAAAAGATTTTCAGCAACTTCAAATAATCAAAAAGATGGTTGAGACATCTCAACTTCCTGTAACTATTGTAGGGTGTCCAATTGAGCGGGAACCCAATGGTCTCGCTATGAGCTCAAGAAACAGTCGTTTGTCTGTTGAAGAAAAAGAAACAGCAGCCTTAATTTATAAAACACTGCAAACTGTTAAAGAAAAATTTCAACTAGAATTTCCTAAAGATATTTCCCACTGGGTAAGCACACAGTTTAGCAACCACCCATTATTTGAGTTGGAATATTTTCAGATTTCAGAAAGTGAAAACTTAACGCCTATTCAGCAAAAAAACCAAACCAAAACATACCGTGCATTTATTGCGGTCTTTGCAAGAGATGTTCGATTAATTGACAATATCGCTTTAAATTAATTACCTTTGTTCTTATGCAAATACAAGTTGTAAAATCTAAAATCCATCGTGTAAAAGTAACTGGAGCCGACCTTGATTACATAGGTAGTATTACTATTGATGAAAATTTAATGGATGCCGCAAATATTATTCAAGGTGAAAAAATCCAAGTAGTCAATAATAACAATGGGGAACGCCTGGATACTTACGTAATTCCTGGCCCTCGAAATTCAGGAGAAATCACACTTAATGGAGCTGCAGCTCATAAAGTTTCTATTGGAGATATTCTAATTTTAATTACCTATGCTTTTATGGATATTGAAGCCGCTAAAGTATTCAAGCCATCTTTAGTATTTCCAAATGAAATCAATAACTTATTAAACTAATTTTTTTGAACAACCAACTTAAATCAGCTCTAAAAATTAGCATTCCGCTTTTGTTTGGGGCGGTATTGGTTTGGTATTCTTTGTCTAAAATTTCAATTTCTGAATTGTTAGAATATTTTAAAAATGCTGATTATTTCTGGGTTGGACTTGGTGTTTTTTTTGGACTGCTTAGTCACTTATCGCGTGCTTACCGCTGGAGATTTCAGTTAGAGCCTATGGGCTACAACATTAAAATTGGGAATAGCATAATGGCTGTTTTTATAACCTATATTATCAATTACACCATTCCAAGAGCTGGTGAAGTTGCAAGAGCATCCGTACTCACTAATTATGAAGGTGTCCCTTTTGAAAAGAGTTTTGGAACTATAGTATCAGAACGTCTTGCTGATATGTTGGTGATGTTAGGGATTATTTCTATAGCGCTTTTTTTACAGTTCGAATTTATATCCACCCAATTCTTCGAAAAAATTCAAAAATTAGATATTTCTACAAACCAAATTTTGGCATTTACTATCGCAAGTTTTTTTTTAATTGTTTTTTTTGTAATACTTATTCAAAGAGGGCAATCTAAAATTGCCATAAAAATAAAATCGATAGTTAGTGGACTTCTAGAAGGAGTCACCAGTATTTTAAAAATGAAGAAAAAAGGGGCCTTTATTTTTCATACACTCTTTATTTGGGGCATGTATGTGCTAATGTTCTATGTTACCTCTTTTTCTTTAGCAGAAACAAGTCAGCTTCCATTTTCTGCAATTTTAATCGGCTTTATTTTTGCGAGCTTCAGTATTGCAGCCACTAATGGGGGCATTGGTTCTTATCCACTCGCTGTTTTTGCAGCGTTTTCTATGTTCAATATTCCTGAAGATCCGAGCATTGCATTTGGATGGATTATGTGGACGTCTCAAACTCTAATGATCATTGTCTTGGGTGGATTTTCACTATTCTTTTTACCGATTTATAACAAATATGGATATAAAAAATAGGCGAAGTATTAGTGAATTTTAAGAATTCTGGCACGTTTCAAACCTTGTGCTTAACCTATCGTTTGGCACTTCGGAATCCCCTACTTTTTCATCCACGAGCCGTTAATAACAATACCTCAAAAATTTTAAGACTCTTTAGCTCGTCGCTAACGTAAAATGGAGTAATTTTAAAATTATTATCATCTAATTATCAAAAACAAAATTTTAGTCAAAATTAAATGAAACTATACTCAATCTTTTTTATCAATACAATACTCGTTTTTAATGTATATTCCCAAAAAAACACGGAAGATAAGAGGTTATTATTTGGATTGAATTATGGTCAAGCTTCTCAAAATAAAACTCCTCTTAATGACCAAGATTACTCATATAATAATCAATATTTCAAAATTCAAATTAACTATTTATTATTAAACAAAAATAAAATCAGTTATGAACTTATCATAGAACCTAGTTTATATCTATCCGAGCACCAGCTTTTAAATAAATACTTTATTCAACCTCACGAAACCCCCGATTATTTAAGCCTAAGAGAAATATTTACTCAAAAAAGAGCATTCAATGAATATGTATTAAATATTGGGATTATTATGAGATATAAAATATTTAATAATTTTAGCTCTTACGTATTAGGAAGTATAGGACCAATGTTTTCTGATGAAGATACAGAAAGATTAAGAAAAGGGTTTGCATTCTCAGATATTTTTGGTTTAGGCTTTTCATACGAACGAAAAAAAGTAGTATTTGATTTACGTTTGACCGTTAGACACAATTCTAATGCTGATCTTTATTTACCTAACGGAGGGCATAATAGTATAGGAGTCGAATCAGGAATTTCGTTTCGTCTAAGATAAAGTTGTCAACAAAGTATATCCAAAACAAACTGCGGAATAGTATATTTCGTTTTAGGTTATTTTCTTAACTTGGCAATACAAATATTTAACTATTGTATATGAAGTTTTTTGTCCTTGCAGCTTTGCTATGCTTGAATCTAACCCCTTCTCAAACAATCTATGAATCGGTAGAATCTGGGTTTTTAGGAACCACTCGTGAATTAAAAATTCAACTCCCTCGTAACTACGAAGACAATCCCGAAAAATACTATCCTTTAATTATAGTTTTTGATGGAGATTACCTTTTTGAAGTTGTCGCTGGAAATGTTGATTATTATTCTTATTGGCAAGACATGCCCGAAGCCATTGTCGTAGGAGTCAATCAAACTGGTTCAAGGGAACAAGATTGCAATATTTCTTTAGAAAATTATATGCCTTCAAAAACAGGCGCTCAATTTTATGATTTTATAGAAAATGAACTCCTAATTTATATGTCTGAAAATTATCGAAGCCTTAATTTTCGAGTGGCTGTAGGGCACGGTGAAACGGCCAATTTTATGAACTATTTTTTATTTAATAACCGCCCTATTTTCAATGCATTTGTAGCTTTGAGCCCAAGCTTTTCTTACACTATGGAAGAGAATCTTACAAGAAGACTGGGTCTTGAAAACACCTCCAAAATCTTTTATTACTTATCGACTGCAGATTTAGATATCAAGCAAAACAAGAAACAGATTGAGGGTCTTAACACCAAAATTTCTAACTTAGAAAACAAGAATCTTGTTTATGCGTTTGATAATTTTGACGATGCGAATCATTATACTCTTGCAGCCCAGTCCATTCCAAAAGCCTTACAAAGTATATTTTTGGTATTTCAACCTATCAGTAAATCGGAGTACAAGGAATATATTTTGACGTTAGAAACATCACCTGTAGATTATCTCATTGAAAAATATGATACAATAGAAGATTTTTTTGGCATCAAAAAACAAATACTGGTCAACGATATCAGAGCTATTGCGGCGGCAATTCAAAAAAATAAACAATTTGAATATTTCCAAGATCTAGGAAAAATAGCAAGTAAGCAACACCCATACACTGTTTTAGGAAGCTTTTTCATGGCACGCTATTATGAAGAAACAGGAAAGCCAAAAAAAGCAATGAACATTTACAAGTCTGCATACACACTTGAAGGGGTAGACGGCTACACAAAAGAAGATATGTTTGAAAGAGCAAATCAAATTAAACAAGAATACGGATACTAATGGCTAAAGTAAAAACCACTTTTTTTTGTCAGAGCTGTGGAGCTCAATCTGCTAAATGGCAGGGGCAATGCACCTCTTGTAAATCATGGAATACGATCACAGAAGAATTGATTCAGAAACCCGACAAAAAAGACTGGAAAACAGGGAATCAAAGTGTACAAAACCGTATTTCAAAACCGTTAAAAATATCTGAAATTGACACCACCAAAACCGTCCGAATGGACACGACGGATGGAGAATTAAACCGAGTTTTAGGAGGCGGAATTGTTCCTGGGTCATTGACACTTTTGGGCGGTGAGCCTGGCATAGGAAAAAGTACGCTCATGCTCCAAGTATCTTTAAAATTACCTTACAAAACTCTGTATGTTTCTGGTGAAGAAAGTCAAAAACAAATTAAATTGCGAGCCGAACGCATTCAGCCCTTGAATGACACCTGTTATATTCTTACAGAAACCAAAACACAACACATATTCAAACAAATTGAAGCCCTTCAACCAGATGTAGTGATCATTGATTCAATTCAAACCTTACAAAGTGATTACCTTGAAGCCTCTGCAGGAAGTGTTTCTCAAATAAAAGAATGTACAAGTGAACTGATTAAGTTTGCTAAGGAAACTGCAACTCCTGTAATTTTAATTGGACACATCACTAAAGATGGCTCTATTGCAGGGCCAAAAATACTGGAACATATGGTGGATACTGTCCTTCAATTTGAAGGAGATAGAAACCATGTCTTTAGAATTTTAAGAGCTCATAAAAACCGTTTTGGCTCTACCCATGAATTAGGAATTTATGAAATGCTAGGCACTGGTCTAAGAGAAGTTACAAACCCCTCAGAAATTTTAATTTCTAAAAAGGATGAAGCTTTGTCCGGAAATGCTATTGCAGTTACTCTAGAAGGGGTACGACCATTATTAATAGAAGTTCAAGCCTTGGTAAGTACGGCCGTTTATGGGACTCCACAACGTAGTGCGACCGGATTTAATGCCAAACGACTCAATATGTTATTAGCCGTTTTAGAAAAACGCGCTGGCTTTAGACTTGGGGCAAAAGATGTATTTTTAAATATTACAGGAGGAATTAATGTAGATGACCCCGCGATTGATTTGGCGGTTGTTGCAGCCATTTTATCTTCTAACGACGATGAGGCTCTGGCCAAAAACTTTTGTTTTGCTGGTGAAGTTGGCTTGTCTGGAGAAATCCGACCTGTGCAACGTGTGGACCAACGTATTTTGGAAGCAGAAAAATTAGGTTTTGAAATCATATTTGTTTCCAAGCACAATAAAATAGGGCTCAAAAATACAGCCATCAAAGTTCAGTTACTGACCAAAATCGAAGACCTAGTCGAGATTTTAGGCTAGTTGAAACCAAAAAAAAACCAGACATATGCCTGGTTTTATAAATTATTGAATGGAATTAACAGTGTTCGTTATACGCATTCATTAAGTTTTCTGCAATCAATTCTGCCGGTCGACCTTCAATATGATGACGCTCAAGCATGTGCACTAATTCTCCATCTTTAAACAAGGCCATACAAGGCGAGCTTGGAGGAAAAGGAATCATATGTGCTCTGGCTTTATCAACAGCTTCTTTATCCACTCCTGCAAAAACCGTAACGGTTTGAGCTGGTCGTTTATCATTTTCTAAGCTCATAATTGCTCCTGGACGGGCATTGGCTGCTGCACAACCACAAACTGAGTTGACCACTAATAAAGTAGTCCCAGATTGTGCTAAAGAAGTGTCCACAGCTTCGGCGGTATGTAATTCTTCAAAACCGACTTGCGTCAAATGCTCACGCATGGGTTTTACTAATTCTGCTGGATACATGTATATTTATTTTTAATTAAAGCACAAAGATACACATTTGTAGGTCAATTTTATTCATTTTTAAGAATGACAAATGTTAAATTGACTATAATTTTTTTTAAAAATCAAAGTAGCTATCAATCCGTCTTGTTCTTTTTTGTAGGTTTGATTTTTAATTTAAATAGCACACATATTTATGGGGTTTTCAAAGTGGATAGGAGCTACAATCGGATGGTCATTTGGAGGACCAATAGGCGCAATTATTGGAATGGCAGTAGGAAGCTTATTAGACTCCTCTTCAAAAGGACGAACAGTACACACACAAACTCAACAAGCCACTCGCTCAGGAGATTTTGAAGTGAGCTTACTGATCTTAGCGTCCATCGTTATCAAAGCAGATGGTAAACAAGACCATCGTGAATTGAATTTTGTTCGGGCACAATTTGTTCAAATGTATGGTAAAGAACGGGCCAATAAAGCATTTAATATATTTAAAGAAATATCTAAACAAACCAATATTTCGACACGACAAGTTTGTTTACAAATTCGTCAAATGATGGACCATGCATCCCGACTTCAGTTGATCCATTTCTTGTTTGGTATTGCAAAAGCAGATAACCATGTAGCCGATTCAGAAGTTGAAGCGATTGCTCTTATAGCTTCCTATTTAGGAGTGAGCCCAAGAGATTTTGAAAGCATCAAAGCGATGTTTTATAAGAGTTCGGATAACGCTTATAAAATTTTAGAACTCGATTCGAATGCCACGATGTCTGAAATTAAAGCTGCTTACAGGAAAATGGCCAAAAAATACCATCCCGATAAAGTGTTGCACTTAGGGAAAGAACATCAAAAAGGTGCCGAAGAAAAATTCAGAAAAGTTCAAGAAGCCTACGAACAGCTTCAAAAAGAAAAACAGATTTAGTAACTTGCCCAAAATTTGAAAAATAAATATGGATCAGATCATTTCATACCTTAGTAGCATAGACCCAATTTTAGCAGCGTTGTATGCTTCCCTATTCACGTGGATTGTAACGGCCTTAGGGGCATCACTTGTATTTTTCTTTAAAGGAATGAATCGAGGACTTTTAGATGGGATGCTTGGATTTACAGGGGGAGTTATGGTCGCTGCAAGTTTTTGGAGTTTATTAGCTCCAAGTATTGAAATGAGCTCTGGAGAAGGCTTTGTCAAAGTGATTCCTGCTGCTGTTGGTTTTGGTTTTGGTGCTTTATTTCTATTTGGACTCGATAAAGTGTTACCTCATTTACATATTAATTTTAAAGAAAGCGAAAAAGAAGGAGTCAAATCGCCTTGGCATCGTACTACTTTATTAGTACTTGCTATTACACTTCACAACATCCCAGAAGGGTTGGCTGTTGGGGTTCTTTTTGGAGGTGTTGCTGCCGGAATTCCAGAAGCAACTATTGGGGGTGCTGTGGCATTAGCTCTAGGAATTGGGATTCAAAATTTTCCAGAAGGATTGGCTGTTTCAATGCCATTAAGGCGTCAAGGAGTGAGTAAATTTAAAAGTTTTTGGTACGGGCAATTATCAGCTATCGTAGAACCCATTGCAGCTGTTGTAGGTGCTGTGGCAGTTACCTTTTTTACTCCCATTTTACCCTATGCTTTGGCATTTGCAGCGGGGGCTATGATTTTTGTAGTGGTGGAAGAGGTGATCCCCGAAACACAACGTGATAAATATACTGACATCGCCACGCTTGGTTTTATTGGTGGATTTATAGTGATGATGACTTTAGATGTTGCATTAGGTTAGCATCCACAACTATCGTTGCCACAATTACCGTTCTTTTTTTTGGACTTCCAAAGCTGTTTACGAAACACATAAGCAAGCGCTAGAATCAAAATAGATGCGATTATAACTGTTTGAAGGCTGTCGTTCATTTCCTTATTTTATAAATTGAAACGCAATTAAAGCACAAATATAAGCGATGGCCGTCATTCCAATCAGCTGAAGAATTGGCCACTTCCAGCTTTTAGTTTCTCGTTTTACAATCGCCAATGTACTCATACATTGCATTGCAAACGCATAAAATAGAAGTAAAGAAATTCCCGAAGCGAGTGTAAATACTTTCGTGCCATCGGCATACGTCTCGTTGGCCATTTTGGTTTTAATAGTATCTATGTTTTCCCCTTCACTGGCACTTCCTACACTATAAATTGTTGCTAAAGTCCCCACAAACACTTCCCGTGCAGCAAAAGAAGCTACTAATCCAATACCAACTTTCCAATCATAACCTAGAGGTTTGATCATGGGCTCAATTGTTTTACCAATAATACCTATATAAGAGTGTTCTAGTTTAAAAGCCGCAATTTGATCGTTCCGTTCATAGGAGGTTTGATTGGTGGTTGTTTCTATATAAGATTCAGCATTATTGAATTTATCACCGGGGCCATACGATGCCAACACCCAAAGAATAATGGAAATAGCTAATATGATTTTCCCTGCTTCAAATACAAACGTTTTTGTTTTTTCAATCACTGTAATAAGTACGTTTTTTAGTAAAGGCAACTTATAGTTGGGCATCTCTACTACAAAGAAGGTCTTATGCTTTGTTTTTAAAATTCTGTCGAGTATATAAGCCGAAAAGATCGCCATTCCAAATCCAAGCAAGTACAATGCCATTAAGGTCAGTGCTTGATAACTTAATCCAATAATAGACCCCTCAGGAATCACCAAAGCGATAATGATAAGGTAAACGGGCAAACGTGCCGAACAGGTGGTAAAGGGAACGACTAGTATGGTGATGAGGCGTTCTTTCCAGTTTTCAATATTTCGGGTAGCCATAACGGCAGGAATGGCACAAGCGGTTCCAGAAATTAATGGTACTAAACTTTTTCCACTCAATCCAAAGCGTCGCATCACGCGGTCCATTAAAAACACCACACGACTCATATAACCACTTTCTTCTAGAATAGAAATAAATAAAAATAGAAAGGCAATTTGAGGAATAAATATGACGATGCCGCCAATTCCTGATACAATGCCTTCCGCCACTAAATCAGTGACCATTCCGCCACCAGGAAAGGTGTCTTTGACCCACCCAGCCAAACTCGCAAAAGTAGTATCGATGAGGTCCATAGGAAACGTCGCCCAGTCATAAATCGCTTGAAAAATGGTCAACAAAATTAAGAAAAAAATCACATACCCCCAGACTTTGTGAATGAGTAAACGGTCCAGTTTACTTCTTAAGCCAGTAGCTTTGGAGCGGTCAATGGTTTGCCCCTCTTTTAAAATCGCGTTGATAAACTGGTAGCGTTTGATCGCTTCTTTTTGTTGTAATCGTTTTAACTCCTGATTCGATTTTGTTTTAAATTTTGAAATGTCTAACTCCTGACGGGTGATTTTTCCAAAATTTGCATCTTGAGTAATGACCAACCACAATTTGTAAACATCTTGGTTAGGGAAGGCTTTTTGCAAGCTTTCAAAATAGTCTTCATCAATCGACGTGGTATCCAAACAGGACTCCGTAGAAATGGTTTTATAACTTTCAATAAGCTGTTTAAGTTCCGTGATACCACTATTTTTTCGCGTACTTACTAGGGCAATTTTGGTGTGGAACTTCTCTTCTAACAGTTTTATATCTAGAGTTATGCCTTTACGAATCATTAGATCACTCATGTTGATCACTAAAATAGTGGGAATTTTGAGGTCTTTAATTTGCGTAAATAACAGTAAATTTCGTTTTAAGTTTTCGACATCACTTACAATAATAGCAACATCAGGATAGTCTTTGTCATTTTTATTGAGCAATAACTCAATTACTACGTTCTCATCCAAAGAGGAAGCGTTAAGACTGTACGTTCCTGGAAGGTCTAAAATATGAGCTTTGACGCCACGCGATAATTTACAAATCCCTTGTTTTTTGTCAACCGTAATACCAGGGTAGTTTCCCACCTTTTGATTCAGGCCCGTCAACGCATTAAACACCGAAGTTTTTCCAGTATTTGGATTCCCTATTAGCGCAACGTTTAGCTGTTTACTCATCTGTTTTTTCGATTACAATCAAGGAAGCAGTTTCTTTTCTAATGGCTAAAAAACTATCATTTACATTGAGGTACATAGGATCTGCAAAAGGTGCTAGCTGAAGTAAACGCACTTCATTGCCGGGAAGGCACCCCATTTCTAATAACTTTAGTGGGATATCTTCAGAAGAACTATCTGTAATGACACCTTTTTCTCCTTTTTTAAGATCTGCTATGGTCAAGCGCATGCTTATTTAGATTCATTTTAAAGAAGCAAAAGTACTAAAAAGATTAGTTTATATACGATGCTTTCAAAATTTTTATATCTTCAAGAAGGCGTTCAATTTCTTCGGACTCGGTTCCATCGTAAAAACCTCGAATTTGTCGTTTTTTATCAATCAACATAAAATTTTCGGTATGAATCATATCATAAGGACCTCCATCGCCAGCGTCTTTCACTGCCAGATATGATTTTCGTGCCAACTCATAAATTTGTTTTTTGTCACCGGTCACTAAATTCCATTTGGAGCTATTAACTAGCTTTTTTTTGGCGTAGCGTTTAAGCTGTGCAACAGAGTCAATTTTTGGTGTTACAGAGTGCGATAGTAACAAAATTTCAGGATCTGTGATGGTTTGTTTTTGGATTTCGTACATGTGATCGGTCATAATGGGACAGATAGTTTGACAGGTTGTAAAGAAAAAATCAGCAACATAAATTTTGTCTTTGTAAAACTCTTGAGTAATGGTATCCCCATTTTGATTGATTAAGCTGAAGTCCGCAATACGATGGTATTTTTTTTGATGTTGAATGGTGCTGTCTACCAATTCATAATTTACTTGAGCGGGTTGATAGATGGGCAGTACTTTCACCGGATTTAGAATGTTGTAAAACAGAGTAATAATAATGCAAGACAGTACAAAGAGTGTGGTAATGAATAGTTTATATTTCTTAAAAAAGGCATTCATAGCATGGTAATTGTGCTTACAAAAGTACAATACAGAACAGTAAACTTTGAATATATTTGTCTAAAAATGAAGCTCGTGAATAAAGTTTTTGTTTCTAAACTGAAAACTTTACATTTGTTCACTTAATCCTACACATATTACATGGAATTTGTTATCAAAATATCACAGTTTTTATTAAGTCTTTCGTTATTAATTGTCCTGCATGAATTAGGCCATTTTATTCCGGCAAAATTATTTAAAACGCGCGTTGAAAAATTTTATCTCTTTTTTGATGTTAAATATTCATTAGTCAAAAAGAAAATAGGCGAGACTGTTTACGGTATCGGTTGGTTGCCTTTAGGCGGCTATGTGAAGATTTCTGGGATGATTGACGAGAGTATGGACAAAGAGCAAATGGCGCAAGAGCCACAACCCTGGGAATTCCGTTCAAAGCCGTCTTGGCAACGTCTGATCATTATGCTTGGGGGTGTGACGGTGAATTTTATATTGGCTGCAGTCATTTATATTTTTATGGCATTTTCGTATGGCGATTCTGACATTGACGCGAAAAGTATCAAAGACGGATATCTGATTACAAATCCTTTACTGATTGAATTTGGTTTACAAACAGGGGATAATATTACAGCAATCAATGGTCAAGAGATTGTTAAGTATTCGGACTTAAAAAAGAATCTATTATCGGCACAGCTGGTGAGTTTTGAGCGCGATGGTGAGTCCATGAGCGTGACTTTTCCAGAAGATTTTTTAGGGCGACTAAGCAGCAGTAAAAGCCGTTCTTTTTTTGAATTAAGACGGCCCTTTATTGTTAGCAGTATAGCGGAAGGTTCTCTAAATGCAGACAAAGATTTACAACAAAACGATTTGTTGACCAGTATCGATGGAATTTCTTTTAAGTACTTTGATGAATTTGAGGCTTTGGCTGCAAACTTTAAAGGACAAACGGTAACCGCCACTATTTTAAGAGCTGGTGAATCGCTTACTAAAACCCTTCAAATTGATAGCGATGGGAAATTAGGACTTATTAGAGGTGCTAACTATTCTACCATTGAAGCGCTAGGCTACTATAAAGTCGTTGAGAACTCTTATTCGTTTAGTGAGAGTATTGGGGTTGGTTTGAACCAATTTACTTCACAAATGTCGGCGTATTGGATGCAATTAAAACTTATTTTTTCACCAAGTACAGGTGCTTATAAAGGGGTTGGTGGTTTTAAAGCCATATTTGATATTTTCCCAGACACGTGGAGCTGGCAATCGTTTTGGGGTATTACCGCCTTTTTATCGATTATGTTAGGAGTGTTGAACCTCTTGCCAATTCCTGCTTTAGACGGTGGACATGTCATGTTTTTACTCTACGAAATGGTCTCTGGACGTAAGCCAAGTGACAAGTTTATGGAGTATGCACAAACGGCTGGGTTCTTTATTTTGATTTCACTTGTATTGTTTGCCAATGGAAATGATATTTTTAAAGCGGTATTTGGTTAAATATTTTTAAAATTCTATTTGGATAGAATAAAAAATACTATATATTTGCGCTCGCAATAGCGAAAACACTCCTCCTTAGCTCAGTTGGTTAGAGCATCTGACTGTTAATCAGAGGGTCCTTAGTTCGA
>Ga0209136_1001080_pt1 | contig 18408 bp, 35 predicted proteins | sample SaaInl0LU_22_DNA_FD_184640 | JGI IMG/M metagenome (GOLD analysis project Ga0209136, IMG submission 184640) | Marine microbial communities from expanding oxygen minimum zones in the Saanich Inlet - ESP_90LU_22_DNA (SPAdes) (version 2) | ecosystem: Environmental > Aquatic > Marine > Intertidal... | reverse complement strand
TATTCGTGTTTAAGTGGAGTGACCATTTCAGCGCAACTAATATCATCTGTTTTGATTTGAATGTGAATCTCGTAGTAATCAGGATGATCTATATCATACAATCCACTTGGTATGATATAAATGATTTTTTGAGAACCTGCGTGAATCACGTCAACGTCCACATACTTTTCAGTAGTTTCGAAATGAACCACAATGCCCGTTTTATTTGAACCTACAACAACAGACTGTACGAAATCTTCGACTGTCTTAGTTTCATCATTCACTTGCGCAAAGTGTACACTCATTAATTCTGCTTTCATTACACCACCTCTATCAGTTCACCGTCTGTTACTTTGAATTTGAATGTTTTCCCACTGTATCGAGAACACCCACGACCACCGTCAATCATGCTACCATTGCTGAACCACTTGTAATCATGACGACAAGAACTGTACTGACATTTACCGTTATCATCTTTTACCGTTATGATAAGACATCCTTCAATAGCATCAGCATTGGTGATATACGTGCTACCGCCATTTACCGAGAAGATACCGAAGTAACGATTACCAAATTCAGGATGAGGTGTGTCACGATAGAAGATATCCATTGGTGTGTCTCGACTTGGTAACTCACTGGTCATAACATACTTTACTGGTACACCATCTTTTTCAGAGTACATCTTTTCGACTTTCTCTATGTCGAACATTGGTTCATGTTTAATATTCATTGTTACTTGTCTCTTGAGTAGATGGACAGTAATGAGGAGGTGTTTGAGATATACTCTAGCTTGAGATTGTTGTAGATTTCAAACATTTCTTTGTCACGGAGTAGTTCAGCATACTTGTTTTCTTCAATACATAATATTGTCAAACACTCGTCACTGTAATCTTCAGTGAATCCAATACCATCGGTCAAAAAGTTGGTAAACTCAAATGCGATGCTTTCGTTATTAACGTTAAAATCTATTTCGTGGTAAATCATAATATACTCTCTCTCAATTCAATATATGCATTATACTTGTTATGATAACGTATGTCAACACCTTTTTAACTATTTTTCTCCAAATACTTCAGGCGCCCATCTTATGCTCTTACCATACTGGCTTTCAAACTGATTAATGAGTTCGTCATAATCTAACAGTACTTCTGTTTCTAAGTCATCAAGGTACTCGGACAATGCGTTCCAGTCTTCTCCGTGCATAATCTTTACACCATACTCATCCCAACCGTCATAACCTTCTTTGCTATCGTCACGAATATCAATACGACCGCCAGCGTAGTTTTCAGTCAGACCACGTTCTACATACCAATGATTTGATATTGGGCCCATGAAGTTTGTGCTATATGTAATCATTGTTACCACCAATCTTCGTTTTCATCGTAACGACCAAGTTTCTGGTCAATCTCAGTGAGTTCATCTAATGACTCTTTAGTTACTTCATCCGTAAAATCCATTTCTATCTGCCACATCATACCTTCTTTTCTTAGCATATCTAGTATGAGACTAGCAGGTATTCCGCCCCAACTCATAACTCATATTCTTTCATTTTCTCGCGATAACGCATTACGTATAAGTTCTTTGCCTGACGTTCTTCGAGAGTTGTATTTTCGTACCAACCTTCCGCTTCAAGTTCCTCAACTACTAATCGAGAGACTTCTTTTGCGTAAGGTTTAAATTCTGGGTTAAACGGTGGTGGTGGATTAGCGTGTTCATATTCAAACATTTAATATATTCTCTTTTTTAATTCAATATATGCATTATACTTATTTTCATAATGAATGTCAACATTTTTTTCATCAAATTAGGTCTTGGTTATAGATTGTCTAAATAGATGTGTATTCGAGATGGGGTGAGTTTGCTTGCTATATTATCCCCCCGTTTGGTTCAAATATTATATCAGGCAGACTCTATGATGTCAATACTTTTTTTATTATAAATAACTACTATGAAACATGATATTTTTGATTTTGGGTTTACCACAGTAGACGAAACAGAACTAGACGCTGCGCAGCAATTAGAAACTGTCACTTCAACTGTGGACGAATACCAAGCGCGCTTAGACAATCTATATAATGCGGTACAACCATTGCTAGCAAATTTAAAGAGTAATCCCGAAAAGGAATATATCTTGTGGCCTAACCGTTTAGAAAAGATTGAAGAATTTGAAACCTATATTCAAAACATTTACAAGGGAAACTAACCGATGTTTTTTAACCTAGAAAACGAACTAATCCTACGTCAGAAGTTAGATGGAGAATCTCTCTATCAATTCGTCTATGGCGCAGAGAAATCTACCATTGATAGTAAAATATCTGGTAATATAAATGCTGAAACACGCGACCAAGGTGTATACCTTGAAACTAGACGTGATGGTCTTAACGTAGTACATGAAATAATTAATCGTGTACCTATGTTACTTAACCTATTACAAAACCGAGAATATAAAAACATTTTGTTTGTCGGTCACTTTCATAGTGGACAACCGAGCTGGGTATTAGATGAATATCAAGACCGCGTTGTAGATATACTACCAGAAGACCGTAAGGCAATTGCTGACCAAAATGTCTTGGTTCAGTTCTTACCTATATTACATAAGATGATGGGATATAAGGGAAATTTCTCTGTATGTGTCCCACCTGAACCTCAACATCGTGGTCTTGTACATTCAATGTATAACATGGTCGGTTGTGATAGTTTACCCACTACGGTTCAATATAGACATGGAATGACCGCAGATGATTTCGGTATCACTGTAGAACCTACCGGTAAGTTTGACGCCGTCGTATTTTTGGGATGTCCTAAGAAGTCAAGTGAGGTATCTTTCTCCGCTAGTCGAGTAGAACAATTGTTCGCACCCTACTGTACCGAAGATTTTGACCTAGTAGATTTATACTATGGCGCACCAGACGCTGCTAAGTGGAAGAATGGTGTAAAGAAAGATATTGCCACAGACCTAGACGTAGTATTGACTACTCGTGCTACATGGGACTCTGCCGTCAAGGTTGATGGCGTAAGTCCCGAAGAAGTGGAAATATTGAAAAGAACTGTCAAAGTATTCTAACGAATATCCCGACAAGGATGGGGGACTCTTCGGAGTCCCTTTTTTTATATCCAGAACAACAGTAACCCAATTATACCGCACCAAATCAAGACATTAGGATAAACTCCCCAACATGTTTTGAAATCGTATAATGTATCACATACGAATTGTCGTGCTTCACCTACTAAATTAATCATAGAATCTTTCATCACTTACCTCCAGTTATCACAGTCACATTATCGGGTGCTTTGAACTTTAACCCACCATGGCTATGATACACAAAAAATTGTGTCTTGTCAAACTCTTTAAAGAACTTAGACCAGATGGGTCTCCAGTTACTTGCCATGCGATGGGTGTTCAGCGCACTTCTATCACTCTCTAAGAAATTATCAGTAAAACTTCCTAGGTTCATATCGAACATAGAGTCGAATCCGTATAGGTGTACCTCATTTGCTTTCATAACCCTACACGCATAGTCTACCGCCATATGTCCGCAACTATAATTAGTCGCAGCCTGTGTTAATGTATGTCCAGGCAGTTGAGCATATACTGGTATGTGAGTATGAAATCCTTTTATGTTTTGGGCATACTTCATATAAAAGGCTGGTTGCATTTCCATCCACTTACGAGGACGTGTACCAAGAATCCAATCATACATATCTAGTTCAACAGACCCCTCAGATAATGCTTTCATCATCTTAAAATCTACCATACAAGAACCATATACTTCTTCTTTGTCTAGTGCTATAGGAGGCATATTGCATACTAGTAATAGACCTTTGGTGCCGCGCTCGAACATAGACGCATTGTCACCGTTCCCTAAAACATTTACTCTCATTTTATTCCTCGTACTTCTTGGCGTGACCTTCTGATATCATCAGTAGGTTTAGATTAATTGTTTCATTGACTATAATAACCCCTAATATACGACCAAACTTACCTTTGTCATCTTTCTGGGTTTGTAGTTGAACTATGGTTCCTTCCGGTGCATATCCCTCAGCGAACCGCTTGGCCTCTTTACCAAGTGCTTTTTCGGTAAGGTCTCGAGTGCGAGACTCAGGAGCATCAATACCCCATAAACGAATGCGCTGGTTATGATAAATAATACCGAACCCAAGGTCAATGTCAACATCAACAGTATCGCCATCAACCCATCTTCTAATCGTCGCCTGATACACATAATAAGGTGTCCTTTTACTTATCACCGAATAGCACCCCGTGATTTTTCGATTGCGCGAGAACCGAACCAGAATGAAATTATAGCAGCGAAGATGGCCTTGGTGTCATCATCCCAAAGTATAGTAATCGCATCACTAAAATCAACACCGCTTTTTAACGCATCTATCAGTAATGTGATTTCTATTGTAGCGAACAACACAAAGAACGAATACGTGATAACAGGTCTTACGGATTTTTGTAAACCCGCAATGAATCCAGTCCCACTCGATATTGTAGTGTCATGCGCCAATAGTGCTTTTTGTTCTTCGTGTAGTCCCATCTCTTGGAACTTTTTGATTTCGTGGTCGTATCCGGCAGCGGTAAGTTCTGCCATCTTCTCCATCTTTTTTAATTCAAATTCTTGATTACGTTTTGATTTGAAATGGTCTGTTATCGCAGGAACAACCGCAGTCGAAAACCCAAGAATAGAACCAATAAGTCCGCTTAACATAATACTTTACTCTCTCTGCTAGTTATACCAGTAGTCTTTAACCCACTCCTGTGGCTCATATGTGCGCACGGGTGTGGTTACAGTCTCTGATAATGATTGTATAATACTTGGTCTCCCATGAAAACATATTATGGAAACATCTTCTATGTTATTGGGGTACACATCGTATTTATACGATTTTAATCTATTGGGGAACATATGTTGTAGTAGACTACGATTAGTTATCGCCTGGTTAAGGTATTCACCATCACCTCTATACTGACCAACCACGGTGTCTCTTTTCAAATAAAACTCTTTATAAACCCAATCCATCGAGTCCGAGTTCCATGCCATAACCCCACTCTGGAGTTTATCTTTCAGATATGGTTGACGTTGCGCACCTAGGTCTTCTATTCCCATGAACTTACCACTATATTCTAGCAACCAGTCTATGTTGCCTACAATCAAAGTATCTAGGTCTAGGTATACTATTCTACCATAGATATCCCCATCAAATAATTGTAATTTGTTCCACCAACCAGTAAGTCCGGGCTTCAAGAACTTAGTATCAACACCCTCTATATGCCTATCACTCAGGCATACAAATTTGTGACGCACTGTAGTATTTCTTTCTACACCGGCCTTCAGATTGTGAACGTACTCCTCAGAGAACTTGTCTCCCCAAAGAACGCAACATACGGTTACCATTAGTCAGCAATCAACTTAATATCGTCATAATCAATTACAGCGCACTGAACACCATCTAATTCTACTGCCATCGCTTTACCCCAATCAAAGTAGATTGTGCTACCCGCTGAGATAGTTTGGTGTTGTGCGACTTCAATGCTCATACCAACCACTGTTGCTGGTTTATGACCGGTAGGTTTCACACCTGATATAATTAAACCACTTGAAGTGGTGGTGTCTTGTTCTTTCTTTTCAGTAACTAATACGTTATTATGTAACACTTTCATCATTTTTCCAATTAATAAAAAAGGGGGTAAGATATTCACCCCACCCCCTAATTTATATGTTTACTAACTACACTTCTGTTATATTATAATCATCATCATAGTTATGCTTTGCCAGACAACCAGTGAGATTTTGTATAGTGGTAAATGTATCTTGCGCCTCTGCTGCCCACGGATAGTATTCCTCTAACCAATCGAAACGTTGTTTTGATAGATAAATGTCTGTGGTCATTGCGTGAATTGGCGCAGCTGCTATCAGTCGTCGCGCACCTTCAGGTGTTACGATATAAGCATGAGCCCCGGGAAAGTAAGGTTTTGATGTAAGTTGACCCCACCCAAATGATGGTGTATTGAATCTACCGTATGAAGGTTTTCCTATATTACCTACATATTTGGGGAGCGTCGTAGGAATATGTGTGGTAATTACTGCGTCATGTTCAAATATAATGAACGGTTCATCATGTCGAACACACATCTTCCATAATGAATAGTGTGAAAGGAATGCGGACAGAGAATTTTCCAGTCTTGAATATGCCCCCTCAAATCTTTTGATAGGAATTAATTCACTATCACATATACCCTGTATATCATCTCTGGGGGTTATTGCGTCAAACTTGACAACATCTACACCGAATTTTTTTGCGGACTGTATACATCTATCAGCGACCTGCTCGGACTTCTCATGGTCTTTAATGGTAATAACAAAAGCTTTCATATAATTCTCATGTAAAAAAGGCGAGTATTACCTCGCCCTTGGATATAACTAATCAGACTTTACAATGACGCGACGAACGCATCTACATGTTCCGCCTGTTCTGGAGTAATCCATTCAGCGTAAACATCAACTTTTTCTAAGTACGTTGAGTCTGGATTAGCACGTAGTTCGCGAATCTGTGACTTACTAACTACCTCATTGATGTAGTCTAAATTAGCAACAGCGTCTTTTACTACTTCGTCACCACACACCGCTTTAGGGGCAAGGTGGTCTATCAGTTTTGTAAGTACCTTTTGAGGTTCGTTTACTAAATCTTTATATTCGATAGTAAAATTGTATTTAATAGCGTTAGCAGATACTTCGAACTCTTTAATAAGACTATATCCCAAACTAGATGCGATGAATTCATCCCATGATAGGTCGGTACCAACTGTTTTCCAGATATTCACTAACACATCTTTATAATCACGCTTGACTCTAATTAAGTTGTATGTGGATAACACGCCTTGGTCTATACCTGAAATGATAGAGTGCAATGAATGAACATCTTCTACTGGAGCAAACCCTAAGTGAGTGCTATGTAACACATTCCATCCCAAGTCAGCTGCGTGGATGGCAGTATTAACACTGTCGTGTAAAGGTTTTTCTGCTAAACCTAAGTACTGTCCATATAAGTTTTGAAGTAAATCAGTTCCAGATTTGAAACTACCTACCGCAAAATTGTCGCCTAATACTTTTACGTATATCTTAGACATTTTTTAATTCCTCGTTAATTCTTTGAACGTTCAATGTAATTTCCCTCACCGCAATTATTACAATCTCTGGCCAGAGTTAAAACGGTTTTGGTTGATTGTATTTATAACTATTCTTTATTCGCGATAATCGTTAAGAGTGAAATTAGTACCGTGCATCTTCATTAAATCTCGCTCATGATTCGTATATACTAACACTTCTGGGTCATCTACTAAGAAGTCGCAACTCTTACAAAAGTCCGGATAGTCTCCGGTACGATGTTGTTCCCGAAGTTTCTCATACTCGTCGCCAAAGAATATATCTATGATATCATCTTTTGACGCATGACCTAACACAGCCTCTTCATCTCGACCTAACACTTGACAACAGGGGTGAACCGCACCAGTCTGTTTGTCAAGACCTCCCGCACGTATCACTACGTCAGGTGAAAATGGTCGACCGCATGTCTTTTTATTACCTTGACGTACACCGGTATCTGATATGTCTTGAACACCCGACCAATTATGCATCTTCCAGATTTCAGTCTTAACACCTAGTTCATCAACTAGCGTCTTGTACCTGTTCAATTCTTCTTCCATGTTGTCGTTGTCAGTAATCAAGTGATAAGTTGAAACCACACATTCTGATTCAGACTCCTTTACATACGCAACCATATCTTCGATGTTCTGTCGAATCTGTGCGTAGTGACCGCCTACCGCGTTATGCATCCACTTGGAGTAATCTTTTTCATCAGACCCAATGAATGAAAATCTATAGAAGTCAAGTCCGGCGTCGACACAATCGCGCATGTACTGACCAGTCATCTTGAATCCATTAGAGAAGATGAAACATTTCGCACCATACTTCTTTACTACCTTGATGTACTCCGGAAGATTCTTAGCCATAGTAGCCTCACCCGAACCATCTAAATTTACCACTCGTAAACCGTGTTTCGCGCAATCAGCGACATACTTCTCAAATTCATCGAGTTTCATGATACGACGGAAACTTTTATGTCTACCGCCTTCACGTAAGTCCTGTGGACACATTGAACATGAATAGTTACACCCGCCCGCAACTTCAATTACGGCACGGTCAATCTGAAATGTTTCTCTTGTCATTTCCATAATATTTATCAAACCCCTTTTCGTATTTAACTGATTTTGCCTTTGTATGACCTAACAACACATCTATGTTATCTAACCACCACCAGACATTTTTATCTTTATATTCGTGCTGAGAATGTAACCTAAGCGCATTAGGTGTATGATATTTAGTCACCCCCTCTGAACTCACTACACCAAGTGGTCGGGCGAAGTTTTTAGCAAGATAATGCCAAATACCATCGTAACATAATACCAACCTCGCTGTAGAGATGAGGTACATCGCTTCAGATACCGGAGTCCTGTATGATATCTCATGACATTCAAACCCCTTGTCCCGTAACAATTGTATTGCGATGTCCCAATCTTCTTTAGTGAATAACCTTTTCCAAGTACGCGGTTTTTCAGCATTCCAAGTTGGTCTCCAGAAAACTAGACGATTTGGTACAGTTTCCCGCATGGCGTCTTTGCGCATAATCCAATTGTTTTCAGGAATTTTACCACCATCTTCATCGGTGTATTTTCCTGACTGAAACCAAAACCTGGCCTTTTGCCTCTGTATTGCTGCCACTCGACGCTCACCGTTTTTTTCCAAAACAACATCATCGGAGTACTTCCAATCACTATATCTACCTTTAGCATTATATACATGATGTACTTCAACACGTTCTTTGTCGTGATAAAAACTGTGGATGTATTCTAGTCGCTCAATAATAGTTTCTGGGTCTTCGAAGTGATGATAATAGTCTTCATCGTGTTCCCAATGAAACTCTAAGTTAATCTTTCTAATATTGTGGTCAGCGGCATATCGGTGACACGAATTGAGTGCCCACATAAAATCACCGACGCCAGGCGTTCCTCTCCAAGTTACTAACTCTGAAGGATTCATTTACTTTTCTACTTTTTTAATATTACGAGCAGAACCAGTAGATGTATATAATCCGAACCATGCCGCACCGGCACCTACAACAACAGAGATAAGACCCGCCTGGGCTGGGTTAGGGTCAGATATAGTCATAAACCAATGTACCGTTTCTAATAGAAGATACATATACACACCTATAAACATACGGGGGAATATACGGTATGCGTCTAACACATCGGAAAATTCTAGGAGAGCCTGAAAACGACTCTCCTTACTTTCTTTATTCGTAGTATCAAATTCTACTTCTAATTCAATCTTTTTGCGAATTACTTCTTCAGCCATTAGAATACCTTAACACCATATTTTTGTTCCCATAACTCAGCGTCATGTTCATCGTTGACCATAGGTCGGCCTCGGATATTTAATGATGTATTTAGTAACATCGGAACTCCAGTTCTCTTATAGTATTCCTCGATGATTTTGCGGAATACTGACTCACAATCTTTCTTAACAATTTGAACTCGAGCAGTACCGTCGACATGAGTAACTGAACTGTATGGGTGTAACGCCTTTGACGTAAACTGCATATGTTCATTCATAGGCCCTTCAAAGAATTCGTGCGCATGTTCTTCTAATATAGCAGGAGCAAATGGTCGATATTTTTGTCTACGTTTGATACCATTCACGGTATCCTTTACATCAAAACGTACATCAGCAATCAACGAACGATTACCTAGAGCACGTGGCCCAAACTCTGCTTTACCGTTAGCGATACCACAGACCTTATGTTCCATTAAATGGTCAACAACTTCATTAACATCTATTTCCCGTTTAATATCATACCCACAATATGGTGACCAGTCAAGTTTATCTTTACCAGTCGCCTTTGCCCAAGACCTTGCTGCTGTACCTAAACCAGAACCAGCATCAGTAGGTGAACAAGCAATATGAACTTCATCAAACAATTCAAACAAACGTGAATTGATTACAACGTTCTGAGCACAACCTCCAGAATAACATAACTTCTTACCATACTTGGCAGCTTCGGTCATTATCTGCATAATGGCATAATCTGCGAAGTCTTGTACCGCACGTGCGGCAACTTTATCTTCTACTGCCTTTACTTTCGCCCGTAATTTTTCACGGAAGTGTAGTCGGTCTCTTTCACGTTTAGATACACTCATATCACCGATAGGAATACCTTCTGCTAACTCAGGCGCCTCATCTTCTAAATCATCCCACCAAGCAATTAACCAATCAGTGATTTCTTTAGATTCCGGTGACGTATCATGATAGGCAGATAATCCCATCACAACATATTCATCCTCAAGTGGGCGTAACCCTAGGAACTTTGTTACGGTTGTATACACAAGACCGACTGACTTTGGATATTGCCATTCTTTAATAAGATTGAATTCACTATCCATAATGGTCGCGCACTGAATCTCACCAACACCATCTATTGACACTAATACCGTATCTTCTTTATCATCCCAAGGACGAGTATAGAAAGCGGCTGCGCAATGAGATTCGTGGTGTGAGTGATGTACATCATATGTTACTGCGTTTGGTACCACCATCCGTTTAAAAGTTTCTTCTGCGGTATCAGGTCGTTTTTCTAAGTGCTTTGTAGAACCCGTTACTCCATCGCCACCCCGCATATCAAACTTAACCGTGTGGTCTTCGTAAAAAGAAACGTGGTCGGTATCAGAAGTCATATCCCATAAAATTTCGGGAAGTTCTTCATCGTTTTTCTTCTTTGTGTATCGCTCGCCATGAGTGGCAAAGTCGAGTTTTCCAGATTCGTCTATAATAGCAAATCCTGCGTCGTGATAATGTTCACTAAATCCAACGTATTTCATCATTCACCTGTAGATGTTTAATGGTTAAAATAATTATGTGAAACTATTTATACCGCCCATAAAAAAGACGCTCCTAAGAGCGCCAAGGGGGGAAAGGGGGGTATTAAATTAGTGGTTGTCCGTTAATACTAATTCGGATATTGGTGGGGTCACCATACATATAAGTTGTAGGTTCTTCATCAAAATCATCTTTCTCAACATCTAGATAGTAGTTAATAACTCGTAACATCGACCGAGCCAATAAAGGGCATTCGGCGTGTTTATGTTGCGTGACTAGATCTCTAATTACCACATCGTTAATCTGGTCGTCAGTTAGTTCAATGTTCATAGGTATTCCTTATTGAGTAATAATTTCATAAATTTCTTTCCAGTTCTGTACACGTATTGCGTTCCCTGCGTAATCAGCGTTGTGTTCATGCGCCATCAATATACTTTTAAGACCGACTTTAAATCCAACATCCGCATTTTCTGGTTTATCTTCAACCCAATAACAATTAGTACCCATATATTCCAACAGCACTTCATCTTTATCCGCACCAGTATCAAGGTACGTGTATTTCTCAAACACAGTAGGCCCGAATAATTCAATAAGGTTTTTAGTGCGCAAGTGTTGAGAATAGTTGTCGTTACTTAAACTGGTAATCGCATGGAATATATAGCCGTGGTCTTCGTGTAATTTCTTAACATACTTAATAGCATCAAACAACGGTGGTATCTTACGAATCGTGGCAGACTCGTTAAACATACGAACTAACATTCGTGACGTTGATTTATCAATGTTATAACGCACCGCGATGTCATATACTTTACTGTTGACCAGTGTAAACCCATGACGTTCCATCCATTGATTGAATGCGTAGACCCAATCTAATAAAACACCGTCACAATCTACTAATATCACTTTTTCTTTCATCATATAAAAAATCTCTCTATTTCGTTAAAATACGCAGGTATTATATAACAATTTAGAGAGACTGTCAAGGGCTTATTTTAAAAATATGTTATTTATTTCAGCTGCGTCTTATAACGTTTATCGTTCCAGTGTTTAACCATATCCAGTTTCCAGTCACCGCCTGTGTAGTGACAGAATTTCGCGTTATCGAAGAACTCTTGTTCAGTTGCGTAATGTGGACTGTCGTTCCAAGTAGTATCAATAGTTTCAACATCAAAGTCATGTTTCATAAACTGTGCTGAGATATACGGTTGGTCGTTCATTATCGACATATGGAAGTCTCCAGTATAACACCAGTCTTCCCATTTGTCAAACATTTCTCGAGCTCTGAGACGTGCTTCTTTAGTCCATAAGACAACACCAGTATTCATAACCATTATCTTAGACGGACGGTTAGGCGGCATTACAGGGACGATAGGACAGCCATGCATCTCGAACTTACGACAGAAGTTCATATACACATTTTTATCACCATCCCAAGAATTATATCCACCACCGTTAGCTGTCACGAAGTCGGATTCAAGTACACCATATACCTCGGCACCACTCTGAACATGGTCAAAGATATTATCTTCTGTATTTACTACAATGTCTGTGTCAACGAATAATAGATTATCATATTCATCGAACATTGGGTCTAACCATACTCGAGCACATTCATGTAGTAAAGAAATATTACATCCATGACCTTTAGTCGTCACGCGTTCATCCCAATATAAGTGGTCTGCCCCAATCTTATCAGCATACTGTTTAAATGATTCACGAGATATCTTTGCGCATTCCTGATATAAGTCCGCGCGTTTCCATTCACCAATGTCACCACGACTATTAACTTCATCAGTGTTCGTGGTAATCATATATTGTACTATAATATTTTTAGACATTCTCTAATCTTTCCATTAATCGTTCTGCGCGATTCGTTACTTGTTTATACCAACGGGAATCGCGACCTTCGATGGCAGCGGTTTTCCAGTCACCATTATTAATTGCGGCATTCATCTTCTTAAACTTAGATAATCTAGGGCGTCCCATATTAAACATCATGTTAACCAAGATTTGTTGGACTTCGTCTGGTAGACAAGAGAACCCGTCTCCGTATAGTACAGTACATTCGGAGATTGCGGTATCGAGGTCTTGGTCGAATGCCTCCGCAACTCTTTCTGGGGAAACTTGTGTTCCGACCTTAGTGCCGAACTCGCCGTCACTTTCCTTGATAAGGTGACCCACACCGAACGTAGGATAGTTGAGATGGTCGAGGTAAACCTCATATACAACTCCCTCATCAATCTTCAGTTGTTCAAATACTTTTTCGCGATTCATTGGTTTATTTTTCTTCTTTAATGAAGACACCATCGACCATTTTTCCTTTACGGTCTTTGATATCATCGTACGCCACAGCCAAACACTCCTCAAGGGTAACTCCATTTCGTTCTGCGATATTAATCAACACAACCATAATATCACCGATGTCGTCTTTAATATCCTGTTGTTTACATATATTGTCTGACAATTCACCGCATTCTTGGATGAGTTTCATGAACTGGTCTTTATCATTCGCCCCGTCAATTAGGTTACGGTCGTGGTGCCATTGTACGGTCTTTCCAATTAATTCATTAATTAACATTATATTTCCATTATTAAGTTTTGATAGTATTTGCTTTACCCGCACCTTTTTTGATATTTCCTAGATGCTCCTGCCAATCCTTACCCGCAATAGTGAGAGCAGATTTGGTTCCGGAAACTAGGCCTGGTGCTGAGTCTGAGGGATAGTAGCGTTCCCAACTCGGATTGTCTTTACGCCAATCGTCATATTGAGAAATCCGGAGATACACGATTTGCGTCTCTCCGGTTTCGTTGTGCTTGAAATCATACTGTGGCATTATATAAACATCCTAAATTTTAATCATTCATTACGACAAGAATCTCACTCATACGTTCTTGAAGAGATGCATCACCTCCTTATCAGTAAGTTATAAACCCTATGTGTTTCCCTGCCTTGTTCGTTGTTCGCGAACAGAGTACACGTTCTGATAGTGAATTTTGCTGTCGTTCATGTACGACATATAACTGCTTCTCTAAGTTTGACATATGATATTCCTTATTTAAGTTTAAGTAAGTAAAAAACGAATCATGATTTGATTAGATTAGGATAGGCCTCCTGTATGAGTTTTTTGGTGATGTAACGACACGGTGGTTTCTTTGCCACCATCTTTAGTACGTACTCGGCGTCTGTGGGGTGCACAGATTCCAGTAGTTGTACGAATTTGTTTTCACGTTTGAATGAGGGTAGACTATCTCCCCGACCACCTTTAATAAACGTGCCGAACTCTCGATGTCGTTTCAAGAGAGTTGAAGGTACTGATTCTGGTTTGGATTCAGTAAATGGTGGTTTACCTTCGGGTAGATTGAATACGAGTGAGTCATCGAAGGTTCCGCGTAAAATATCTAGGAACGCCCAATGCTCTGAATATTTTTTCAAAACATCTAGTCGACTATTACGGTCGGTTGCTTTCTTGTATTCTTCAAATACCTCAAACACTTCTTTTTTGATTTGATGTGCCATAATTTATACCTTGCTTATTGGATAACACTTATATGTTTTTTTCTGAATAATTATATACTCACCGTCTACACATTCGAGTAGAAATTTCAGTAGTGTATATTCGTACTGTTTGACAAGAAGAGTCTGATTTGCTATAGCAATCTCTTTTTCTCCTACCAATACTATATATTCATCTATTATCATCGCTATTAGTACTATCCAAAATAATGAACATACCGATACTAATAGTAATGTGTTTCTGATTGTGTTTAACATTATAGGCACCTCTCATATTTTATTTATACACGAGAGGTATTCTATTAATATCCGCCTTTATTAAACCATCCATTACCTTTGAGTTGAAAACCACCACTCTGAGTAATTACTTTAACTTGATTGGTATCTTCATCACAGACGACACACCGGAGTTCCATCTCCCGTTCGGTCTCACTCATACTCATGCGGATGTCTGTGACAACATCGCATTTCTCACACTTGTAACTATAAGTTGGCATTACGCGTCGCCTTATCCCATTCTTCAGGAGTCACATCATTGAGTCTACGGTCAGAGGTATTTCTAGATCGAAGAGCCTCCTTCTCATAGGAGTAATACTCACCAAGACTATCTTCGTATGCACGCCATAGTCTCTCAAATTTTACTGAGTATAATTCCCTAACACCCAACATCAGATTCATAATCTTGTCAGCGTGTTCGGCCTTCATACCAATAAAGAACTCATCGTCACCGAAATATTTGAATAGTACGTCAATATCATCTACCACTCTCCAACAGTCCATGATTTCTGTTTCTACTTCTTGCATTTTATTCATCATCATCCCTTTCATTTTTAATTTTATTACCATAATAATCATGAGTACCATTACGATAGTTTCGTTTGCGGTCTTCTAATATTTGACTAGATACGTATACCGCGTAGATTAAAAACATAACTAGTATAATAGCACATATTGTTTGAATTATCTCAATCACAATATAATCTCCTAATGCTTTAGTTCAGGTAGGTTTTCTGCCACACAACTCGACACTTCATCGCGCACCATATAATCATAGTCCGAACCAGAACATTCCATAGCGATTTTACGGGCATCTTCATGAGATTCTGCTCCTAATACGTATGTCTGACAAAAAGCATTATAGTCATTATCCCATTCTTCTACTGTAAAGTATTTAATTTCACTCATAATAATTTACTCGGTAAGTAATTGAGCAGCGGTCTTATTACCATACTGCTCTGGATTAAACTGCTGAAGTGCATATGCGCGTTCAAATTCTTCGGGGAAGTAGATGATAGCCAGACCCATGACTTCTTCATGCGTAAGTCCTACCGCGGCAGTTGTAAATTCTTCTAGTGCCAAACCAAAATTACTCATTTTACTCATATTATAATCCTCTCAAGTTGGTATTGTAAAAATCTTCATCGACACAATAGTGTCTACCCCTGTCCTTATTAACAATAGGAGCAGACATTTTATCGACATAAAACATAATTACGTAATATAAATCAAATATCATCTATTAAATCCCACATATCCACCGTTTCAATCCTACTTACTGCTATGTCAAAATATTCTTTATCTAGTTCAATCCCGATAAATTCTCTATCTAGGTTTTTACATGCTACACCTGTAGTGCCACTACCCATTGTAAAATCTAAGACCTTTTCTCCCGCGTTGGTGTAGGTCTTAATAAGGTATTCCATAAGCGCAACTGGTTTTTGTGTTGGATGTAATCCTCTATCCACCCTTGAGCTAAAATCTAACGAACGCCCTGTTGTTGGATTTTTATCTGTGTAGATCTTTCCTGAAGCATTGCACGAACCGCGCAAAGGTATTGCCCCAAAATCGCGAGTATTCTTACCTGCCTTTATTGGTTGGTCTCGCAACGTTTTGATAGGGTAATAGTTCGGCATTTTTCCATTGATACTAAAAACACAAACATCCTCATGGTCTTTTAGTGGTTGCCTTTTAGCTTGAACAAAATTACCTGCAAAATGCTTATTCCAAACCCAATTGTAACAGTATCCTTTCATATTTGAACTTATTAGCTCTGTGGTGAATGGTTGTGATGCGGTCATCACTATTGCGCCATTGGGCTTAATAATACGATTCAACTGTTCCCACATTTGCTCGAGTGGAATGACTGAATCCCATTTACAGGCTGTTGTACCATAAGGTGGATCGGTCAATATCATATCAACCGAACCGTCTGGGATGTCTCTCATCGCTTCGAGACAATCCCCATTAATTAGTGTTGTCGAGTTACTCACTATGCTACCGCCATTTCAACCGCAAGTTCCGCAGCTTTCTTTTTCTTGACTTGGTTGGCACCAAACCACGCAGAAGTCATTCGACCATCGGCAGTACGACCCAACTGGTGGTCAGTTAAGTAGGTAACAGAGTTGAATGCCTGCCACCATGAACCACGACCGTACTCAGCGCCTGGCTGGGTTTCTAACAACTCAAACGCCTTCTTCGCATTTGGAGCAAGGTCATTGTAAGTCTTAACTTCAGCCGCAGGAGACTGTGAAGGGAATAGAGAGTTATAGTACTGAATCAGAGTATCAGTAGTGAACTGTCGTTTTGATAACAACTCTGCCATTACTTTGTATTGGTCAAACTTCTCGTGGGCAAGACCCATAGTGACTTTAACCTGTTCAGCATCGAATGCCTTACGGTGGTTAATCTTAGTTGAGTTGACCGAAGTACCCTTCAGAGCAAGAGCGAGACTGTTCATACAGGTCACTCGAACCGGAGTGAATCGAACGTCAATTGACTTACCGTACTCATGTGGGTTAGAGAATAGAAGGTAGGAATCAACTTGGTCACCGCCAAGGATGTCGAACGACTCTTTGACCTTAGCCATTGCGTAGACCATCTTACCGTCTTTCAGAGAACCAGCAGAACTCATTTCCATATCACCGGCAGAGCAGTAATCATTGAAGAATTCGAATGCCTGTTCGTTTTGAACTGGATTCCAGTTACCACCAACCTGAGTCAGTACTTTAGAGTCAGTAGAGCGGACGAGTGCCTCCATACCAGTGGCAATTTGCTCACCGTTATGGTTTACGAATGATGGGATTTTCTCAACTGTCCAGTCGACGCCTGCTTTCTGCATCATCTGGATAGGGGTTAGGTCGTTGGATACCTCGGTACCAATACCCCAAGGACATTTACCAACAGTAGCAGAAGTTTCAATTTGTAATATGTTATTCATAATATAATCCTTAATTAAAAAGTTTTTTCATTTCAGAGAAGATTTTGTTGTAGGCATTGATTTCATAACACCAGTCATCGTAGAAGTCGTCTTGGTCTTGAAGTGACAACAAACGTTCTTTCATTTTAGACATAGAATCTAGTAAGTTGCCATTACCACCCATAACTATACGTTTAGCTTGTTCGAACGGCATATCTTCACGGTTATAATCATCAATATAAAACATAATATTCTCTCTCAACTCAATTTATACCGCTAGTGTATCACATGTTTTCATTACTTGTCAACACTTATTTTCAAAATTAATTAAACTTTTTGAACTCCATCATTTCGAGTTCGACATTATAGTGGTTGTAAGCCTTCTCATATAAGTCATATATTCTATTACGTTTTTCACGATTCAATACTAAAGTCGCACCAATGCGTCTTGCTTTTAAGTAGGCGATACGATTTTCACAAGTACGTAGGATGTTAACCTCGAACTCTAATTGTTCATTTTCTAATTCACCGCAATACACACGGTTTAGGAAACCGACGAAAATTTGTTCATGTCTATCAATCATCATAATGTATTCTCTCTCAATCAATTAGGTAGCTATTATACTTCTTTCGAAAACAAAAGTCAAGGCTTATTTCTCAAATGTAACTCTGTGGTTCCAAGGTAACTCTTGTCCGACTTGAACCTCGTACCAATAATTTTTCTGAAGGAATTCTAACTCTTCTTCATTCATCTCTACTTCGAAGTAATGTCTAACAAGTCC
>Ga0209136_1001074_pt1 | contig 18473 bp, 20 predicted proteins | sample SaaInl0LU_22_DNA_FD_184640 | JGI IMG/M metagenome (GOLD analysis project Ga0209136, IMG submission 184640) | Marine microbial communities from expanding oxygen minimum zones in the Saanich Inlet - ESP_90LU_22_DNA (SPAdes) (version 2) | ecosystem: Environmental > Aquatic > Marine > Intertidal... | reverse complement strand
CACCAGCTCAACCCCGATTTGCTCGGCTCTGGCCTGGGTGACGTAAGGGTCGTAGCCAATCAAATTCACATCAAAACCAACTAGTCTGTTGGCCACCAAGGTCCCAATCCGACCAAGACCAACAATTCCGATGGTCTTCTCGTAAAGCTCAACGCCTGTGTATTTAGACCTCTTCCACTCTCCCTGCCTCATGGAAGCGTGGGCGTCCGCAATATTTCTGGAAAGTGACAAAATATGAGAAACGGCTAGCTCAGCAGCGCTCACAACATTGGATGTTGGAGCGTTTACAACCATTACTCCATACTCTGTAGCGGCCGGAGTATCGACATTGTCTAGACCAACACCCGCTCTTGCAATCACTTTAAGCTTTGGTGCCGCGGCGATGGCTTCTCTGTCCATTTTCGTCGCAGACCGAATCAACACAGCGTTTGCTTCTTTCAATGCAGAAAGTAAGGCTTCTCGGTCTGCACCGTCGGTGTGACGAATGTCAAACTCATCACCTAACGCGTCGACTGTTGCTGGCGATAGTTCCTCGGCGATCAAAACTACTGGTTTTGCCAATTTTTCCCTTAAATGGTCCTCAGATTGACAAGCCTAGCGGTTATCAATTCGAAGCTACTTGTCCAAGAAAGCCGATTGCTAAGTTTTTTCTTAGCGAGCGGCGCTTCCCTCGCTGTAATCGTCTTTGTTTTCAATCCAACTGAACAGTTTGCGAAGCTCTCGTCCTGTCGCTTCAATTGGGTGAGTCTCACCCTTGGCGCGCAGACTCTGGAACTCAGGTGCACCAGCATCCTGGTCAGCAATAAATCTTTCTGCAAACTTTCCGTTTTGAATGTCTCCCAAAACTGCCTTCATGTTTTCTTTGACCTCAGGAGTGATAACTCTTGGTCCTGACACATAATCACCGTACTCAGCAGTGTCGGAGACACTCCAGCGCTGCTTTGCAATTCCACCCTCATACATCAAATCAACAATCAACTTGAGTTCGTGGAGAACCTCAAAGTAGGCAATCTCCGGCTGGTACCCGGCCTCTACCAAAGTCTCGAATCCATACTGGACCAACTGTGATGCTCCACCACACAAAACCGCTTGCTCGCCAAACAGATCTGTCTCAGTCTCCTCAGTGAACGTGGTTTTGATGGTTCCGGCGCGAGTTCCACCAATTGCCTTTGAGTAACTCATTGCTAGATCAAAAGCCCCACCAGTTGCATCCTGCTCAACAGCAATCAGGTTAGGAACACCCCTGCCCGCCTCATATTCGCGGCGAACGATGTGTCCTGGTCCCTTGGGTGCAACCAAGAAAACATCAACGTCGCTTGGTGGCTTAATGAATCCAAAGCGAATTGCGAAACCGTGACCAAAGACCAAAGCCTTGCCAGCTGTGAGGTTCGGCTCAACAGAGTTGGTGTACAAATCGCGCTGGGCTGGGTCTGGCGCCAAAATTACGATTACGTCTGCCCACTTCACAGCCTCATCAGGAGTGTGAACGGTCAATCCCTTTTCCTCGGCCTTTGGGCGAGACTTTGAACCTTCTAATAGGCCGACAACGACATCGACGCCACTGTCTTTGAGGTTTAGCGCGTGGGCGTGGCCCTGTGAGCCAAAGCCGAGTACCGCAACCTTCTTATTCTGAATCAGACTCAGATCAGCATCTTTGTCATAGAAAATTTCTGCCAATGTTTTGCTCCTTTATTTACTGGCCTATTTGATTCGATCGCTCATGGATTTGGAGCCGCGGCCAATTGCAATGGCTCCTGACTGAACGAGTTCTTTCACTCCGAAAGGTTCTAAAACCTTCAGGAAAGCTTGGCATTTAGCACTGTCGCCGGTAATTTCAATAACCACCGAATCGCTCACTACGTCTACGACCCGGGCCCTAAATAGATTCACTGCCTCAAGGACTTGACTGCGGTTATTGGCCTCAGTTCTAACTTTGATCAACATGTGATCTCGAGAAACCGAATTGGAGTTTTCCAATTCGACAATTTTTACCACGTTTACCAACTTGTTCAGCTGTTTCGTAATTTGTTCGAGCGGGTGACCCTCTACCGAGACAACGACGGTGATTCGACTGAGTCCCTCTATTTCACTGGTTCCTACTGCGAGCGACTGAATGTTATATCCGCGTCGAGCAAAAAGCCCAGCCACACGGGTCAGCAAACCTGGCTTGTCTTCAACTAGCAGGGAAAGGACGTGTTGCGTCATTCGTCACCCTCCCAAACTGGTCTTGCATCTCTTGCATACTGCACGGCGTCGTTACTGACTCCCGCTGGCACCATTGGCCAAACCATAGCATCGCGGCCGACAATGAAATCGATAACAACTGGTCGGTCATTGGTCTCAAGTGCCAGCTTGATAGCCTCTTCAGCTTCCTTTTCATTGGTTGCTCGAATAGAAAGGCAGCCATAGCTCTCGCCTAGTTTCACGAAGTCAGGAACCATCTGAGTGTCTGTTCCTGTGTGTAGGTCTGTGTTTGAATACCTCGAGTTATAAAACAGGGTCTGCCACTGTCGAACCATGCCTAGGGAGCTGTTGTTGATGATCGCAACCTTAATCGGGATGTTGTTGATTACACAGGTTGCCAATTCTTGGTTTGTCATCTGGAAACAGCCGTCCCCATCGATTGCCCATACATCTCTGTCGGGCTCTCCCACTTTGGCACCCATGGCAGCTGGAACGCTGTAACCCATGGTTCCTGCTCCGCCGGAATTCAACCAGGAGTTTGGCCTCTCGTAATCGATAAATTGTGCTGACCACATCTGGTGTTGTCCCACACCCGCGGCAAAGACTCCCTCTGGTCCAGTCATCTCACCAATTTTTTGGATAACCCACTGAGGAGCCAACGTTCCATCTTCTTGCTCTTGATAACCAAGCGGATATCGTTTTTTCAATCCGTCAATGAACTGCCACCAGTCGGCGTAATCAGGCTTCTTGCCAGCAAGTTGCTTTTCAAGCTCTGCATTCAGCATTGCTATAACAACTTTGGCGTCACCAACAATTGGGACATCTGCGTGTCTAATTTTGCCGATTTCGGCCGGATCAATGTCGACGTGAATAACCTTTGCTCCGGGCGCAAAAGTAGAAACTTCGCCGGTCACTCGATCGTCAAATCTTGCTCCGAGAGTGATCAACAGGTCGGCTTTTTGCAATCCGGTCACCGCTGGAACTGTTCCGTGCATTCCTGGCATGCCAAGATGCTGTGGATGTGTGTCGGGGAAAGCTCCCCTGGCCATCAAAGTTGTCGTAAGGGGCGCGCCGGTTATCTCTGCCAGCTTGGCAAGCTCCGCATGGGCCTCCGCACGAATAACTCCACCGCCGACATACAAGATTGGCTTCTCGCTTGCAAGAATCATCTCGGCAGCAGCCTCGACCTGTCTTCCGTGAGGATGTGTCACTGGTTTATAGCCTGGAAGGATGTCTTTCTGGGGTGGCCAGCTAAATTCAAATTTTCCGTTTTGGGCGTCCTTGGTGATGTCAACCAAAACAGGGCCTGGCCTGCCGCTGGTTGCCAGCTCCACCGCAGCGGAAATAACGGCAGGAATGTCAGCAGCTTTGGTAACCAAGAAACTGTGCTTGGTAATCGGCATTGTGATTCCAACGATGTCTGCTTCCTGAAAAGCGTCCGTTCCGATGGCATGCGAATTAACCTGACCGGTGATAGCAAGTAATGGAACGCTGTCCATGTGCGCATCCGCTATCGGGGTTACAAGATTTGTTGCTCCAGGTCCACTGGTGGCAATACAAACTCCTAATTTCCCAGTGGCCGATGCATACCCTTCCGCAGCGTGGCCCGCGCCTTGCTCGTGACGAACCAAAATGTGTCGAATTTTCTTCGAATCCATCATCGGGTCGTAGGTTGGCAAGATTGCCCCGCCGGGCAGGCCAAAAATATCAGTGACACCTAGCTCTTCCAGCGAACGCACGATAGCTTGGGCGCCGGTCATTGTTTCAGTCATTTGTTCCTCAGCCACAGTAGGCACCGACAGATGCGGAGCCAACAATCTTTGAATACTTTCCGAGCACTCCCTTGGTGTATCTCAAGGGCAACGGCTCCCAGTCTTTCTTGCGGGCAGCCAACTCAGTCTCGTCTACGAGTAGCTCGATAGAGCGTTTGGCGATGTCGACGCTGATGATGTCACCATCGCGCACAAAAGCAACTGGACCTCCGTCCACTGCCTCTGGAGCAATATGACCGATACTCAGTCCGGTTGTGCCGCCTGAGAATCGACCGTCTGTCAATAGTAGGACATCTTTACCAAGTCCCGCACCTTTAATTGCTCCGGTAACAGCCAGCATCTCGCGCATTCCTGGTCCACCCTTGGGACCCTCGTAGCGAATAACTAGCACGTCACCTTTTTGAATTTCACCGTTGCTAAGTGCATCCATGCAGGCTTTTTCGCGCTCAAATACTCTCGCTGGACCCTCAAATCTTTCAAGGTCAAAACCAGCTGTCTTAACGACAGCACCCTCAGGAGCCAGTGAACCCTTCAAAATATTAATTCCACCGGTTTTGTGAATGGGGTTGTTCATTGCCCGAATGATTTTTCCATCTGGGTCGGGTGGGTTTATGTCGGCTAGATTCTCCGCAACGGTCTTTCCCGTCACCGTAAGTGCATCTCCGTGGATCAAACCAGCATCCAGCAGTGCCTTCATCAAAACTGGCACACCGCCGACTCGATCGACATCATTCATTACATACTGACCAAAAGGCTTTAAGTCTCCAAGGTGAGGGACCTTGTCTGAAATTCTGTTGAAGTCATCCAACTCCAAATCAACCTCTGCCTCCTGGGCAATTGCAAGCAGGTGCAGAACAGCATTGGTCGAACCCCCGAATGCCATAAGTACTGCAATCGCGTTTTCAAAGGCTTTTTTAGTCATGATCTGTCTGGCAGTGATGCCCTTAGAAATCAAATTCACTACAGCTTCGCCGCTGCGGTGAGCCCAGTTATCGCGTCGCCTGTCTGCACTTGGTGGAGCAGCAGAACCAGGAAGGCTCATTCCCAGAGCTTCACCGATACTTGCCATAGTGTTTGCGGTGTACATTCCACCGCAGGCTCCCTCGCCCGGACAGATAGCCTTTTCTATTCGATCTAAATCCTCTTCGCTCATTAGCCCCGCTTTGCAGGCACCCACAGCTTCGAAGGCGTCAATGATTGTCACCTGTTTTTCTGTGCCATCGGTGAGCTTTACCCAACCCGGAGCAATTGAACCTGCGTAAAGAAATACATTGGCAAGGTCTAATCTGGCGGCTGCCATCAACATACCTGGCAGTGACTTATCGCAGCCCGCAAGAGTCACTGATCCGTCGAGTCGCTCAGCGCTCATGACTGTTTCGACACTGTCGGCAATAACCTCTCGAGAAACTAGCGAGAAGTGCATTCCTTCGTGGCCCATAGCAATCCCGTCTGAAACCGAAATTGTTCCGAATTGCATTGGGTAACCCTGGGCTTGGAACACACCCTGCTTAGCGGCTTCGGCAAGACGGTCAAGACTTAAGTTGCAAGGAGTGACTTCATTCCAACTGCTGGCGATACCGATCTGCGGTTTGGACCAGTCTTCATCGCCCATTCCAACTGCTCGGAGCATTCCTCGGGCGGGAGCTCGCTCGATTCCATCGGTTACATCTCTACTGCGAGGTTTCATGTCGTTTGCCATTCGATTAGTCTAACCAAATTCAAAAGGGGTAGCCTTTCAGAGTGGTTGAAACAGATACGACCAAGCAGCCAACTGGCTTGGAGCTCTACTCAGAAGCGGCGCAAAAAAGTGCCCGTGAGGTTATCTATTCCTACTCAACCAGCTTTGGCTTAGCTACCCGACTTATTGAGCCAGAGGTCAGAAAGCATATTGAGAGTATCTATGCGATGGTGAGGGTTGCTGACGAAATTGTCGACGGCTCTGCAGCTCAGGCAGCTATTACGGAGTCGACTCTGAAGCCTGAGGCCGAAATCAAAGCTTTTGAGGCCGAATGCTACAAAGCAATGGAACTGGGCTACAGCACCAATCTGGTTTTGCACTCATTTGCGGTTACGGCTCGGTTGGTTGGGATTGAAAAAGGCATAGTAAAACCATTTTTCGACTCCATGAAGATGGACTTAACCGATAAAGAGCATGATGAAAAAAGTTTCAAGAAGTATGTCTACGGTTCTGCTGAGGTTGTGGGGTTGATGTGCCTTCGGGCTTTCGTTCACACAAAAACCTATTCAGCTGAACAGTTGCAAATTCTTGAAGAGGGGGCGCTTGCTCTGGGAAGTGCATTTCAGAAGGTGAACTTCTTGAGAGACCTGAGTGCTGATTTTTCAAAGCTTGGAAGAAGCTACTTCCCCGGAGTAAACGTGAAAAATTTTGACGAAAGTACCAAGAAAAGACTGGTGGCCGATATTGAATCGGAACTGGACAAAGCTCGAAACGCCATACCTCTACTGCCCAAGTCGGCCGCCAGGGCAGTCAAGGCCGCTTGCGAATTATTCGGAACATTGAACAAAAAAATATCTAAAACTGCTGCGGCGGAACTTATTCTCACTCGAATAAGTGTTTCAAATGGCAAGAAGTTTTTAATACTTATCCAAAGCTACTTAGGAGCGGGTCGTTGACACAAAAAACAGCTGTTGTAATTGGAGCCGGCATTGCGGGGTTGGCATCCGCCGCCCTGTTGGCTAAATCCGGCATGAAGGTCACAGTTTTGGAGTCCAGAGACAGCATTGGAGGGCGAGCTCACCTCTGGGAAAAAGATGGATTCAAATTTGACATGGGTCCCAGTTGGTATCTGATGCCGGATGCCTTTGATCAGTTTTTCAAACTTATGGGGACTACAGCTGAAAAAGAACTGAACTTGGTAAAGCTAGACCCCGGTTACAAAACAATTGTTGAGGGCTACGAGGAACCCATAATTGTTCGGGACTCTCTAGCCAAAAACAGGGAGTTGTTCGAGGGACTGGAGACTGGGGCTTCTAAAAAACTGGACGAATATGTTGCGAGTGCGGAAAATGCATACGATCTCAGCATCAAACACTTTCTTTACACGAATTTCAAAAACGCGAAGGGCTTCACAAACCCTGAGGTGCTCAGGCAGGCTGGAAAATTCGTTCAATTACTGACCACATCGTTAGATAGCTACGCGGGTAAGTTTTTCAAAGACGAGAGGCTCAAAAAGATACTTGACTACCCTGCGGTTTTCTTGGGTGCGAGTCCATATGAGACCCCCAGCATGTATCACCTGATGACACATGTGGACATGAACATTGGGGTGTTTTATCCAAAGGGTGGGATGTATACCTTGATAGAAGCAATTGAACGACTGGCTTTACAACATGGTGTGCAAATAAATACGAACTCCGAGGTCACAAAAATTCTTTGTAATGGCGACCAAGCAACTGGTGTCATGGTTGGCGACATAAAGTATGACGCCGACGTTGTTGTCGGTTCTGCTGATCTGCATCATGTTGAGACCAAGTTGTTGCCTCGACACAAACAGACCTTCCCGGAGAGTTACTGGTCAAAGCGCAAGCCGGGCCCGTCAGCAATGCTCATTTACTTGGGCGTGAAAGGGAAAATAGACAATCTTGAGCACCACACCCTGTTCTTTACTCAGGACTGGGAAGGTGGATTCAAAGAGGTATTTGCCAAGGCCGATGGCAAGCGAAGCATTCCCGAGCCGGCAAACATGTACGTTTGCATGCCCTCCAAAACAGATTCATCAGTGTCGCCCAAGGGTTACGAAAATGTCTTTATTTTGGTTCCAACCGCAGCTGATCCAAGCCTTGGCAGTGGCGGAATCAATGGAGCTGGGGACGCTTCCCTAGAGGCTCGAGCAGATAAAATCATCGATCAGCTGGGTGAATGGGCAGGCGTAGAGGATCTGCGTAATAGGGTCGTGGTCCGTCGAACAGTTGGTCCTCAAGATTTCGTGAACGAATTCAATGCGTGGAGCGGAACAGCGTTGGGAATGGCTCACACACTGAGACAAAGTGCGTTCTTCAGGCCCCAAAACCGCTCCAAAAAGCTCAAGAACCTTTTCTACTCCGGACACAACACGATTCCCGGTATTGGATTACCCATGTGCCTTATCGGAGCGGAGCTTGTTTATAAGCACCTGACTGACGACAGCTCAAACGGCCCAATTGAAGCGGAGCTAGAGACTGTGGACGCTTGGAAGGGGCTGAGTTGATTGGAACTGATTAGTTTTGGTTATCTCTTTGCCCTGATTTTCTCCATTATTGGAACCAGTCTTATTGACAGAAAACATGGATTAGCCCTATTCGTGTCACCGATTGCCACAATTGTGGCGGTGTCCGTTGGGGTGGCAGTGTTTTTAGCTTGGGATCTGTTGGGAATTGGGCTGGGAATCTTTTTCATTGGTCCAGCCGAGCATGTTTCAGGCATCTTGATCGCACCCGAGCTACCCCTGGAGGAACTGTTTTTCCTTATTCTCCTGAGCTACTCAACACTGGTGGTTTATCGTTTAGCCGAAAAGAGGCTCAGGTGACCTACGTTATTTTGACCATCTCTGTGCTTGCGATTTTCGCTCTCTATGCCTTGCTTATGCGCAAATGGCTTAAGGCCAAACCGCTAATTGTGGCAGCCTCTGTGATGCTCCTGCTCACTCTGGTGTTTGACAACCTAATTATCGGGACAGGAATTGTTGACTATGACCCCGAGAAGATTTCTGGAGTCAGATTGGGCGTCGCGCCCATCGAAGATTTTGCCTACACCTTGGTCGCATTGGTTTTGATACCAAGCTTGTTCAATTTTCTCCGCATAAGGCTATGAAACCTGTAGTAGCAATAATCCAAAGCTCCAGGCCAATCTCCTGGGTCAACACGGCATTTCCCTTTGCCGTTGCCTATTTGCTGCTCACCGGAGAATTCGATCTAGTTTTTTGGGTCGGCACGCTCTTTTTCCTCATTCCCTACAACCTGCTGATGTATGGAATCAATGATGTATTTGACTACGAAAGTGATTTGGCGAATCCTCGAAAAGGAGGGGTCGAGGGAGCTCTTTTGAAACCGGAACTTCACAGACCAGTCATGGTTTCCGCGCTTGTGTCCAGCCTTCCTTTTTTACTTTTTTTGTTCTGGGTTTCCGATTTTCTCGGAGATCTAATTCTGGCAGTCACGATATTCACCGTGGTCGCATACTCGCTGAAGGGTCTTCGCTTTAAGGAAATACCATTTCTGGATTCGGTAACCAGCGCTTCCCATTTCACGGGACCTTTGATTTTCGGGATTCACCTTGGAGGGGCTGACCCACTCAATGGGCCTGCACTGCTTATAGTCCTGGCCTTGTTTTTCTGGTCTATGGCATCGCACGCATTTGGCGCAGTGCAGGATGTGAAAGCGGACAGGATTGCAGGAATTGGTTCTGTTGCAACAAGTATTGGAGCTCGCTGGACAGTTCGGTTTGCTTTCTTCCTCTATTCAATTGCCGCACTGCTTTTGGTGATAGCTGGCGATCGAATCACCCTGGCGGCAATTGCACTTATCCCCTACCTGGGCATACTAATTCCCTACTGGAATCTCTCTGACGAGGATTGTGAAAAAGCCAACTGGGGCTGGAAGAGCTTCTTATGGCTAAATATCTTCGCCGGCGCGGTAGTGAGTTTGATAATCATCGAGATTGTGCAAGGGCGCTGATTCGTTCAACTGCACTTTCAATCATTTCTGGGTAGCACCCAAGATTCATCCGAGCAAATCTAAGGTAACCCTGGTCGTCTATTGAGTGATCACTACCGGCGACCAAGGAGACCTTGGCATTTTCAAGAATGTGTTTCGCTGGGTTGTCGATAGCCATGCCCTGCATGTTTATCCAAGCGAGATAGGTCGAATGCTGTTGGTAGGTTTCTGCCCAGTCCTTTTCAGCGAGGAGAGAGTTCAACAGCTGAAAATTAGATTCAATCCTCGAAACCGTTTCCGCTAGCCACTGATCGGAGTCACTAAAGCTTGCGATCATCGACGCAATACCCAGGATTGAAGTTCTGTAGGGAACAGCCATCGGAAGCGTCTTCATGACATCCTCCTTCAACTCCTCGGACTCGAAAGCTATTAATCCACCCTTTACACCCGCGGTATTGAAACTCTTCGAGCTCGAGGTGATTGTGATTCCAACTTTTCTAGCTTCATCGCTCACCGAAAAGAATGGAGAAAAGCTAGCGCTTGAGTGGGTAAGTGGTGCGTGTATCTCATCTGCTAGAACAACCACCCCGTACCTCTCGGCCAATTCAGCAATTAGCTTCAGGTCTTCACGGGAGTGAACGGCCCCAACTGGGTTGTGTGGCGAACAAAGTAGATAAACATCCACGCCATCTTTGAATCGATCCTCGATTGCACCCAAGTCAAGAACCCAAGATTTGTTGTCAAGTCTCAGTGGCGCGTCAATAATCTGATTTTTCGACTCCAAAATCCATTTTCTAAACGAGGCGTAAATTGGTGAGTTCACCAACACCTTTCCCCCGCTGGGTAATAAAGCTCTCAGTAGTTCGACTCCCGCCACGCCAACATCTGTAACAGGAGATACCATGTCCGCATTTGGTCTAAACCCCCAGTGGCGCTCAGAAAAGCCGCTATAACAATTGCCCAATTCTGGCAGGGGGAAGGCGTATCCAAGATCATCATTTTCAATCATGGAAATAAGTGAGGACTTGATTGCGGCACTAATCGGAAAATCCATCTCAGCAACGTGCATTGGGATAACGTCCTGGGGAAATCTTCTCCACTTGACGCTTCTGCGGTTTCTAAGCTGCTCTAGTCGGTCCGTCATCTCGGTGCCCTCACATTAAATTTTCCAGTCGTTCCCAGATTACAAGTCTTGCAAGTTTCTGCCCTTCCATTGACAAAGTCAGCAGGGAATAAGACCTGGGGGAATGAGCTTATTAAGCAAATGAGCAAATTCGAAAATGGAGCTACAGCGCCCGCGTTCACTCTTCTTGATAGTGAGGAGACTGAGTTCTCCTCCGACTCCTTCAAGGGAAGAAAAACCATCCTTTATTTTTATCCTGCAGCCGGTACTCCGGGATGCACCAACCAAGCCTGTGACTTCAGGGATAATCTAAACTCGCTGAGCTCACTAGGTTACTCAGTAGTTGGCGTGAGCCCTGACAAACCTGCAAAGCTTGCCAAATTCAAAGATAAAGAGGGTTTGAATTTCCCGATGCTTTCGGACCCTGAAAATGAGGTTCAGAAACTTTATGGAGCCCATGGTCTCAAGAAGATGTATGGAAAAGAGTACGAGGGAACGATTCGATCGACCTTCGTGATCGACGAGCAAGGAAAGATTGAGCACGCCTTCTATAACGTGAAGGCCAAAGGTCACGTTGAGATGCTAAGAAAACAGCTGGGTATATAAATTAAGTAGGGTGTCTCGTATGAATGAAAAACCCAAAAAAGCAAAAAAGCCTGTTCAGCCAGAAGACTCCCCCAAAGCGCTAGCCGGCGCGAACCTCGGCATCGGCTTGTCCGTGCTTTTGGTTGCAGTAGTGAGCGGCATATTTGTGACCAGCAATATTGATGTGCAGGGTTACGGTCCACAGGATTATCTGGGAGTTGTCGGATTGACCATTTTGGGTCTTTACCTAACCATCAAGGGTTTGCGTGGCCGAAAAGAAAAATAAGTCGATAACTAGGTAGCATTGGAATTAGCGGAGAGGGATTTATGGACGCGCATGAGATGACAGTAAATATGAATCTGTCTACCATCTTGATTGCAGTGAATGCGGTTGGGATTATTGGGTTTTTCGGCCTAGTTCTTTACCTAAGCGCCAATGCAATTTTCGGGAAAAAGAGCTAATAAAAGTACGCCCCCCGGGACTTGAACCCGGAACCCACTGATTAAGAGTCAGTTGCTCTGCCAATTGAGCTAGAGGCGCATCAGCGTAAAAGCTTAGCACCAAACACCACTCACGCTAAGGGCGAACTAGCGAACCTATTCAATAATTTTGAATAGGGTTTATTTATGGGAAACGAATCAATTTTTGCCGAAGAGCTGATCCCTGGCCAGCTCGCTCCAGATTTTGTGATTCCCAATCAAGACGGTTTGATGAAATCCCTGGATGATTTTAGGGGTAAGGGCCTGATTCTCTACTTCTTCCCGGCTGCGGCCTCTCCGGGATGCTCAAAAGAAGCGAGTGATTTCGACGAAAACCTGCAGCGATTTGAGGAGTTGGGTTATCAGGTTGTCGGTATATCGCCAGACAAAGTTGAGCGACTTAAGGGATTTCACGAGGTCCTGGAATTGAAGTTTGACCTGCTGAGTGATCTGTCTACAGCAGTTCACCGTCAATTTGGTGCATGGGGAGACAAAAGTGTATTCGGAAGACTCTACAAAGGTGTTTTGCGCTCAACAATGATCATCGATGGTGAGGGGAAAATCACACATGCAATGTATGGGGTGAAATCCACCGGGCACGTTGAAAGTCTCTTGAACCTGCTGAGCAACTAGACCTCCTCGGAGATCTGTCTTCCGAAATTCCTACTCAACAAAATAATCAGTGCGACGATTGCGGGGCCGAGCAAAACCCATCCCCAGAAAAGGTCTCCAGGAATAAGCGCCAGGCCTAAAATTACTGTCAAGATTTCGGCTACTACAGCGCTCGAAAAAGCCCACCGCCTCTTTTGATAAATACCGCTAGATGTCGCGGTCAACCAACCAACTGCTGCAGCCATGACCAGCAGTAGTGAGATTGCACTTACCAAATCGTCACTCCCAAGGGTGAAAAATTCATAGGCCCAAATGCCGGTTAGCACTGCGACCCCGAGGGTCTGAAAAGAGACAATTGCCAATAAAGCAACCAATTGAGCTGACCGCATAATTTCTCTCTATCTATTGCTTTCGGAGTGTGACTGTGAAACCATTTTCAACGTTACTTTGCAAACGGCAAAGTCGGCAAATACCGACGGCGACCAAGGAATAACAAAACATATGGACATGTCTTGGCTAAATGAGGCTCGATGCCTCAATGAAGATCCAGAACTCTTCTTCCCTGTGGGCAACACCGGGCCCGCTTTGGAGCAAATTGAACAGGCCAAAACAATCTGCAGACAATGCGATGTCGCAGCACAGTGTCTTGAATATGCAATCCGTGAGAATCAGGACACTGGCGTTTGGGGTGGCCTCAGCGAGGACGAGCGTCGTTCGCTCAAGCGCAAATACGCCAGGGCTCGTAGAGCAGGCTAAGAGGCCTCATCAGTAGGGAATCGAAAGTTTCACTCGTGTTCCTCCGCGTATCGGCGCAGTCCAAGTGATGGTCCCTCGAAGCTCGCCCTCAACTAAACTGCGAATAATTTGAGTTCCGAGACCGGAACCCTCTTTCCCTTCAGGCATGCCGATTCCATCGTCTGTGACTTCAATATCTAGCCTTTGGGAATCTCGACTTACGGTTACTGTAACCACGCCACTTCGATCACTCAGGCCGTGTTCAACTGCATTCGAGACAATCTCAGTCAAAGCAATAGCCAGAGGAGTAGCCCGCTCGCTCGGGATGACACCGAACTGCCCCTCAATCTTTGTCTCCACCGTTGCGTGGTAAGAGGCGAAAAGCTCTCCGACCAATCGAAGAATTTGCTGGAAGACGCTGTCAAATTCAACATCCTGCTGGCTGACCTCACTCAGTGCCTCGTGCACCAAACCGATTGCATTTACACGTCGGAGCGCTTGCTGCAAGGAATTCTTGACCTCTTCACTGTCTGATTTACGCGCCTGAATTTTCAATAGCGATGAAACTGTCTGCAGATTATTTTTCACTCGGTGATGAATCTCTCGAATAGTCACGTCTTTAGTAATCAGCTCCCGCTCGCGATCTCGCAGTTGAGTGACATCCCTGACCAAAATCAGTCCGCCGATGCGCTCCCCCTCTTTCTTTAGAGGTATGGACCGTATTGAGATGGTCGCATTCAGGGTGCTTAGATCACTTCTCCAGCTGTCTTTTGCGCTAAGTACCAATGGCAGCCCTTCGTCCACCTGGAGCAGCGAGCTGGTGCCCTTGACGGCCAGCTCAGCGAGAATCTCACCTTCCAATTCCCCTTCAATACCTGCTCGGTTGAATGCACTGAGTGCGTTAGGGCTGGCAAAAGTGACCCGTCCCTCAGCGTCGACACGAATTAGACCGTCATTTGCTCTGGGGGCCCCGCGTCTTGGGCCAGTACCGGCGTCCCTGTTTGGGAAATCTCCACTAGCAACCATATTCAACAAGTCATTTGCGCAAGACAAATAGGCCTGTTCCAGCTTGTTCGAGTAATAGCCCGAGCGATTAGATGTGTGTCGGGTGATGACCGCGACTAACTCTGCATCGCCGGAAATAACGGGTATTGCGGTTAGCTGGTCAGGGTTGTCATAATCCCGGCTTCCCGCGGAGGTGCTAACGGCTTTATTTTTCCATGCCAGCTCTATTTGGATTTCCCAATTGCGCTGAGGGTAATTCCCCGTGATGTCTCTATAAAAGCGAGTAGCGGCCGATGAGGGACGAGCATGTCCAGCAGCAATGAAACCTTCTTTGGTGGGGACCCACATAACAAGATCGGCAAATGCAAGGTCAGCAATTAGTTGCCAGTCAGCCATGAGCGCCTCAAGCCAAACGACAGTTGATTCATCAACAGAGGTTTTTTGCCAGAAATTGGTCACACCCGAATTCTATCTAGATGCTTACAGCCTGTTTTCAACCAAGCTTGCAACTAGCTGACTGATTTGGCTCCTTTTTGAAACCTGACCAACAGCCAATGCTTTTGAAATAGCCAGCACGAGTTCGTCGTCATCCTCAGCGATTCCAGCCAAAGGCGATCCGGTCATGTCCGCAATCACGGATTTCAATCCCCTTTTCCCTCCCGAACCCAAGCTTCCAGGGCGATAGTTATTGGCAACTAACTCCCCCTGAACCGGTAGCCAAAATAGTTTCGCTATCCCCTCGGGGTCGGCCCTGAATACTCCATATACGTAATCGCTCAGTGAAATTATTTGCTTTTGCAACCCAAAGGCATGCGGGTTGAGGGATTCTGTGATGAGGCCTCCCATATCAATTACCAACTCATCGAACCAAGAACGCAAAATCTCAAGAAAGGCCTCTACTGAATCAAGTTCGAGACTGCGAAATCTCCCCTCAGTAGGAAGGCCTGCAAGAAAACTCAGATTCGAAAAATCATCACTAGGAACCAATAAATCATTTACATTGGCAGGAGTTAATCTCTGTTGGGAGGCTAACCTCAAGCCCGCCTGCAGACCACTCGGGTAGTTATCAATCGCCAGGTAAACCATCAGTGACGGATCAACCAAGTCGTGGTCAATCAATAGGGTTTTGCGTCCCGCAAGTGCAAGCTGCCTGGCCTGCTCGAGCGCAAAGGCCGTTGCTCCGCTGGCCCCCGTGCCCCAAAAGGCAGTCACTTTTGTCTCGGAGTCCAAGTGTTGCTTTTGCTTTTTCATGTTGCGGGCTCAATTAGGAAAACTCTGTCATCAGCAGCCAAGGATCTTAAGACCTCAGGAAGGGTAAGTTCAGGAACTGTTATTTCCACATATGGTTGCTCATCTGCGAACAGGCCCTCGCTTGCCTCAACGTTCATCAGTCTCCCAAGCGATATTTGCACCGCCGGATCAAGGTCTTCGAATTGCTGTCCTCGGACTACCCAGATGGCAACCTTGTCACCGATCTCGAGACTCCGAGGGATTGGAAGTTCCGGCATAAACCGAATTACAGTTAGGCCTTTAGGCGCAACCTCTGTTATTTGCGACCTGGCTAAGACCTCCCCCTTCGAAATGGACTTGGCAAGGCTCGACCCCTGCGGAAATTCCTCGAATGGAATGTAAGAGTCCTGAGCTTTCCCAAGATCTATTGCAGCAGCTTCGAAGTTGGCAATTTCAAGTACCTCCCCCTGGGCAAGATCTCGTTTCGCAATCAACATCTCTGGCACGGGGCGTGCTAGCTGCAGAAAAATCAGTGAAAGCAAGGCAGCTGTCAGTCCAATAGTTATAAGTAGCAATGGACTCAATCTGGTCCTCAGTCTTCGCAATCTCATTTGGAAAACAAACCACTCTTTTTATGTTCCGCTCTTTTGTTTTCCACAGCCAGCCCAGCTACCGAACAGTTATCCACAACCACTAATGGGGGACTAGTGGAAGCGGGCATTTTTTGACTATTTTCAAAAATGCTCCAAACGAAAGGGGGGTCTCGTGAATGAGAAAACACAGAAAAGAGACGGGGCAAAACAGATTGTTGCCCAACTAGGACAGGTATACGCAGACATACTCAGCGGCATGCGAGGGCCAGAGCAATTATCAAGGTGGCTCAATGAGGAAACTTACTTACAGGTTTCCAATGAACATACTCTTCGCCACAGGGCCCGAATGCGAAGCAAACAAGCGAACCAACGGGAATTCTTTAGGGTTCTAAAGGCAGAAATTTTCCCAAGTTGCAAAAACACAATAGAGGCCGTGATTTTGGTGAAATCTCATAAGTCAATACACGCGATTACTCTTCGAATGGACGTAATCTTTAGGCGTTGGAGAGTGACCCATATCGAACTCATTTAGTTTTTGAAAAAAGAGCTCCCTGGTCCAGTCTTCGGGGGTTTCTTGGCCGCTGCTCTCCTCTGAGCGCGGTTTAGATTCGACCCTCTTGCTGGCTGAGGGCTTGCTTTGCTCTCTTGAACCTTGTCGCCCTGTTGAACCCTTACGCCGCCTCCCTCAGTTGGCGCACTCAGAGTGAGCTCACCCTGCTTAGGTTGATCAAGCTCCGGAGCCTTTTTCAATTCAACCCTGAACATGGATGACACAGTTTCTTCCCGAATACCGGCCATCATCTCAACAAACATTGCGTGTCCTTCACGCTGGTATTCAACCAACGGATCGCGCTGCGCCATTGAACGGAGCCCGATGCCTTCTTTTAGGTAATCCATCTCGTACAGGTGGTCGCGCCATTTCCTGTCCAGCACGCTCAGAATCACTCTTCGTTCCAAATCTCGCATGATGTCCTCGCCCAGCTCATCTGTCCTGCGCTGGTATGCGAGTTTGGCGTCGCTGATGACCTCTTCTAGTAACCACTCTCTGGTCACCTTGGCCCGCGAGCCCGCCTCGGCCATAATCTCGTCAATTTCGAGACCTATTGGATAGATTCGCTTCAGCTCTTCCCAAAGTTCTTCCAGCTGCCAGTCTGCATTTCCCGCTGGTATACGGTCTTCCACAATTAGTTTCAGCGAACTCTCCAAGAAATCCATAATGGTTTCTTGGATGTCGGTGCCCTCCAAGATTCGCTTTCTATCGGAGTAGATCGCAAGACGCTGATTATTCATAACATCGTCATACTTCAAAATGTTCTTACGGATCTCTGCGTTTCGACCCTCGACCTGTGACTGAGCGGATGCGATTGCTCTTGAAACTACTCCAGATTCAATTGCCTGATCATCTGGGATTCCGCCTCGATTCATAATCGAAGCAGCTGCTCCTGAGTTGAATAAGCGCATGAGGTCATCTGTCAACGAGAGATAGAACCTGGATTGACCGGGATCTCCCTGACGACCTGAACGTCCCCTTAGCTGGTTGTCAATTCGTCGGGATTCGTGTCGCTCGGTTCCCAAAACATACAGACCGCCAACTTCACGTACTTTGTCGCCCTCAACATTCACCTGTTCGGTAACTCGCTGGAAAATTGCATCCCACTGAGCCTCGTAAGCCTCAGGGTCCTCATTTGGATCAAGCCCCTTGGCTTTTGCCTCAGCCACGGCTAAAAATTCAGCATTTCCACCGAGCATGATGTCAGTTCCACGGCCCGCCATATTGGTTGCAACCGTCACTCCTCCAAGCCTTCCGGCTTGAGCAACAATTTGTGCCTCAGAAGCATTGTTCTTGGCGTTTAGGACCTCATGGCGAATGCCCTGCTTTGAAAGCAATGAAGAAAGGTATTCGCTTTTTTCAACAGAGGTGGTTCCAACGAGTACCGGTTGTCCAGTTTTGTTGCGGTCAACAATGTCTTCGACCACCATTTGGAATTTGATTTCTTCATTTTTGTAAATCAAATCCGACTGATCTTTTCTAACCATCGGCTTGTTTGTAGGTATTGGAACTACCCCAAGGCTGTATGTGGACATAAACTCCGCGGCTTCAGTTTCCGCGGTACCTGTCATTCCAGAGAGCTTGTCGTAGAGACGGAAATAGTTCTGAAGAGTGATAGAGGCCAGGGTCTGGTTCTCAGCCTTGATCGGAACACCCTCTTTCGCCTCAATGGCCTGATGCATACCCTCGTTATAACGTCGACCCGGCAAAATTCTGCCGGTGTGCTCGTCCACGATCTGAACTTCGTCCCCGACGACAACGTAATCCTTGTCTTTCTTGAACAGCACCCTCGCTTTAATTGCATTGTTCAAAAATGAAATTAGAGGGGTGTTCTGCGCCTCGTAGAGATTATCTATGCCGAGGTAATCCTCAACCTTCTCGATTCCCGGTTCCAGAATTCCAACGGTTCTCTTTTTCTCGTCTACTTCAAAATCCTCATCAACCTGCATCTG
>Ga0209136_1001067_pt1 | contig 18564 bp, 15 predicted proteins | sample SaaInl0LU_22_DNA_FD_184640 | JGI IMG/M metagenome (GOLD analysis project Ga0209136, IMG submission 184640) | Marine microbial communities from expanding oxygen minimum zones in the Saanich Inlet - ESP_90LU_22_DNA (SPAdes) (version 2) | ecosystem: Environmental > Aquatic > Marine > Intertidal... | reverse complement strand
TGTTGAGAAAATCAAAGAAGCCGACGGTGTTGTCAAAGGTGTGGTTATCGAGGTGGTTAAGGGTGGCTTGATCGTAGACATCGGACTCCGTGGATTCCTGCCAGCATCACTGATTGAACTTCGCCGCGTGCGTGACTTAGCACCTTACTTAGGTGAGGAGATGGACGCAAAGATTTTGGAGCTCGACAAAAACCGCAACAACGTGGTGCTCAGCCGTAGAGCTCTTCTAGAAGAGTCACAGTCAGCCTCTCGCTCCACACTGCTGAATGATTTGGCAAAGGGCCAGGTACGTACCGGAACAGTGTCCTCAATTGTGAACTTCGGAGCATTCATTGACCTGGGTGGCGTTGACGGTCTAGTTCACGTGAGCGAATTGAGCTGGAAGCACATCGACCACGCGAGCGAGGTTGTCGAAGTTGGACAGGAAGTCACCGTTGAGGTACTTGAGATTGACAATGACAGAGAAAGAGTCTCACTGTCACTAAAGGCAACCCAAGAAGACCCGTGGCAACTATTCGCAAGAACGCACGCTATTGGCCAGTACACCCCTGGAAAAATTACCAAGATTGTTCCGTTCGGAGCATTCGTGCGCGTAGCAGACGGCATCGAAGGTCTCGTTCATATCTCGGAGCTCTCCAGCAAGCACATCGAGCACGCCGACCAGGTCGTGGATGTAAACCAGGAAGTCTTTGTCAAGCTGATCGATATTGACCTAGAGCGACGCAGAATTAGCCTTAGCCTGAAGCAGGCCAGTGAAGAAATTGACCCCGAGGGCAACGACTTCAACCCTGTTCTTTACGGTATGAGTGCTGAGTATGACGACAAGGGCAACTACAAGTACCCCGAGGGATTCGATCCTGAGACCAATGAATGGAAATCTGGACACGAAGAGGCGCGCACCAAGTGGGAGGCCGAGTACTCCCAGGCGCAGCAGCGTTGGGAACTACACAAGACACAGGTTAAAGAAATCAACGCTCGTCTAGCTGAGGTTCCAGAGACTGCACCACAGCAAGCAGAATCCAAAGAAGCTGAGCCAGGAACCCTCTCTGAGGATGAGTCATTGGCCGCTCTGAGGGACAAGCTCAGCCAGGGAGAGTAGTTTCTCCAATGGCAGATCTATTGGTCGCACTGACCGGCGGAATTGCCAGCGGAAAATCAACAGTTGCCACAGTTTTCGAACAACTGGGCGCCACAGTCTTTGACTCCGATCAGATAGCAAGGGATGTGGTTGAGCCCGGGACTGTTGGACTAGAACAACTGCTTGATCAGTTCGGCAGCGAAATCCTCGCAAACGAAGAGCTCGATAGAGCCAAACTTGCCGAGATTGTATTTGCCGATGAGAATCAGCGCATGAAGCTTGAAGCTATTCTGCATCCTCTAATCCAAGCCGAATCGAAATCTAGGTTCGATGACTCTGATGGCATCGTGATTTACCAGATTCCACTGCTAGTTGAATCTACAAGCAATTATCAGTTCGACAAGGTCATTACCGTTGAAGCATCTGAGGAAACAAGAATCGCACGGCTTTTGAAAACACGCTCAATGTCTGCGCTCGAGGCAAAACGTCGAATCAGTGCTCAAACCGATAGGTCGGCGAGAGAGAAAATTGCGGACTATGTAATTGACAGCGACTGCGACATTGAACAACTCGCATCTCAGGCTGAGGAAATCTGGAACAGTCTTGTCGAAATTAGAAACGCCAATTTGGGGTTTAGCTAAGGGTGGAACCTCGCAGAGAATATAAGCCCTTCAAAGTCGTAAGCGACTACGAGCCTAACGGGGACCAGCCTAAGGCAATTGCAGAGCTTGCTAAGCGTCTCAACGACGGTGAAACGGACGTTGTGCTGCTGGGTGCCACCGGTACGGGAAAAAGCGCTACTACCGGATGGCTTATTGAGACCCTTCAGCGTCCAACATTAATTCTCGCCCACAACAAGACATTGGCTGCCCAATTGGCTAACGAGTTCAAGCAGATGTTTCCAGAAAACGCCGTTGAATACTTCGTTAGTTACTACGACTATTACCAACCAGAGGCGTATGTTCCTCAGTCAGATACTTTTATTGAAAAAGACGCCACAATCAACGAAGAAGTGGAGCGTCTTAGGTACTCAGCCACAATGAGCCTTCTGAGCAGGCGAGATGTAATAGTGGTGTCGACCGTGAGCTGCATTTATGGCTTGGGGGCCCCAAAAGAATACCTGGGGCAGGCTGTTGCACTGCACGTCGGTCAAAACATTGATCGCGATGAGCTGATACGTCAGTTCGTGCACATCCAATATCAGCGCAACGATATCGATTTCTCAAGAGGTAACTTCCGTGTCAAAGGCGACACCGTGGAAATTATCGCTGTCTATGACGAGCAGGCAACGCGCATTGAATTCTTTGGCGATGAAATTGAGAAAATATATAACATTCATCCGCTAACGGGGGAGATACTAAACGAGCTGGACACAGTGGCAATTTTTCCCGCCAGCTATTACGTTGCCCCAGCAGAGCGAATGGGCAAAGCCATCGAAGCTATTGAAGAAGAGCTCGAGGTCAGACATAAGGAACTTGAGACTCAGGGCAAGCTATTAGAGGCCCAGCGAATTAAAATGCGCACAAACTTTGATCTTGAGATGATTCGCGAGCTTGGTTTTTGTTCGGGAATTGAGAATTACTCAAGACACATTGATGGTCGTGAAAAGGGTGAGCCCCCCAGTTGCCTTTTGGATTACTTTCCCGACGACTTTCTAACAGTTATAGACGAATCACATGTTGCTGTGCCGCAGATAGGCGGCATGTACGAAGGGGACGCGTCTCGAAAGCGCACGCTAGTCGAGCACGGCTTTAGGCTCCCTTCCGCGCTGGATAACAGGCCACTTAGGTTTGATGAATTCCTTGAGCGAACCGGCCAAACTGTCTACCTGTCTGCCACCCCTGCAAAGTACGAGCTGGAAAAAAGTGATGGTTTTGTTGAGCAGATTATTCGCCCAACTGGACTTGTAGATCCCAAACTTGTCGTCAAACCCGCAAAGGGTCAAATCGATGACCTGCTAGAAGAGGTTAGGAAACGGGCGGAAGTTAATGAACGGGTTCTGGTAACAACTCTTACCAAGAAGCTTGCTGAGGAATTAACAGACTTTTTCACCGAGGCGGGAGTCAGGGTTCGATACCTACACAGCGATGTCGATACTCTCAGAAGAGTTGAGCTGCTAAGAGAATTAAGGCAGGGAATTTACGATGTGTTGATCGGAATCAACCTTCTTAGAGAAGGCCTTGATCTTCCAGAAGTCTCACTCGTTTCCATTCTCGATGCCGATAAAGAGGGGTTCCTACGGTCAACCTCCTCACTAATTCAGACAATTGGGCGAGCAGCTAGAAACGTCAACGGCGAAGTGCACCTTTACGCTGACCGGGTCACCGATTCAATGAAGCGAGCCATCGACGAGACAGAGCGTCGCCGAACTAAACAAATCGAATACAACAAAATTAATGGCATAGACCCAACGCCACTCAGGAAACACATTTCTGATATCACCGACCAATTGGCTCGAGAGCAAGCAGACACTGAGAGCTTGCTTGAAAGCTTGAAGTATGAGCCCAAACGTAAGAGCTCCTCGGAACCTATGAGAGGACGAACGTCAATCGCCGGTGCTGGAAAGACTCAGTTGTTAGAAACTATCTCGGAGCTGGACGCGCAGATGAGAGCGGCAGCCGATGAACTACAATTCGAATTGGCTGCGCGCATTCGAGATGAAATCAGCGAGCTCAAGAGAGAGGTCCGGCAGATGGAATCTGCGGGACACGCATAAGGAACTAATGCACATAGATAAGCCGACTGGGAACGTTCTGCACGTCAAGGGTGCCCGAGTGCACAACCTGAAGAACATTGACCTCGAATTGCCAAAAGACAAACTTGTTGTCTTCACAGGGCTCAGTGGTTCCGGAAAGTCATCACTCGCATTCGACACAATCTTTGCGGAGGGGCAAAGAAGATACGTTGAGTCTCTTAGTGCCTATGCGAGACAGTTTTTGGGACAAGTGGATAGACCTGATGTTGATTTCATCGAAGGATTGTCGCCAGCGGTATCAATCGACCAAAAATCCACTAACCGAAACCCAAGATCTACTGTAGGCACGATCACTGAAATTCACGACTACCTGAGACTGCTTTGGTCAAGGATTGGTACACCGCACTGCCACCATTGTGGAGAGGTTATCTCTCGTCAAACACCGCAACAGATTGTCGACCAATTGCTGAAGGAGGAGTCGGGCACCCGCTTTTTGGTTCTTGCTCCTATTGTCCAGCAGAAAAAGGGAGAGTTCGCCGATCTTTTCTCATCACTGCAGGCTCAGGGTTACGCAAGGGCAATAGTCGACGGTGAACAAGTTGTTTTGGCCGAGGCAAAACCATTGAAGAAGTCATTCAAGCATGACATTAGCGTGGTCGTCGATCGAATGGTCATTCGTGAAGATGTTTCCAATCGACTCACCGACTCTGTAGAGACGGCACTGAATTTGGCCGAGGGAAGAGTGGTGATTGATTTTCTTGATGCAGGGAGCTCCAGAACATTTAGCGAAAACCTCAGCTGCCCCAATCAGCATGAACTAGCACTTAGTGACATCGAGCCAAGAACATTTAGCTTCAACGCTCCCTTTGGAGCCTGCCCAGAATGCTCTGGTCTAGGGGTCAAGATGGCGGTAGATCCGGATCTTGTCATTGGCGATCCCGGGAAGAGCCTCACTCAAGGTACCATTATCCCTTGGTCTACGCAGGGGAAGGGTTTATATAACTATTTTGTGCGTCTACTCAAGGGACTAGCGGACGATCTCGAGTTCGACCTCGAAACTCCTTGGGAAAAGCTGCCTGAAGAAGTCCAACAGGCAATTCTTTACGGAAATGACTTCAAAGTTCAGGTCAAATGGCGGTCTAGATATGGTCGCGAGATGCGTTATACCAGTGGTTTCGAAGGTGTCCTGCCTTACGTTGAGAGAAAATACAGCGAAACCGACAGCGACTACATGCGCAGTAAATACGCTGGTTATCTGAGAGAAGTGCCTTGCCCAGAATGCGATGGGGCCAGGTTACGTCCAGAGGTATTGGCAGTTAAGGTTTCCGAACATTCCATTCACGATGTCGTAAAGATGAGTCTCATCGAGTGCTTCGATTTCTTTGATTCCATCGTTTTGAACGAGAAAGACGCCAAAATCGCAGGCCAAGTGCTGCGAGAAATTCGTGCAAGACTCGAATTCTTGCTGTCTGTTGGGTTGGGATATCTCAACCTTGAAAGAAGTGCGGGTTCACTTTCGGGTGGTGAAGCCCAAAGAATCAGGCTGGCTACTCAAATTGGCGCAGGCCTCACGGGCGTACTTTATGTGCTTGATGAACCAAGCATCGGCCTTCATCAGCGGGACAATAGAAGGCTTATTCAGACACTGGAGAGACTTCGAGACCTCGGCAACACTCTGATTGTTGTAGAGCACGATGAGGACACCATACTTGCCGCTGATTGGCTTGTGGATATCGGACCTACTGCCGGAGTTGAAGGCGGGCAAGTAGTTCACAGCGGCAGTTACAAGGCAATCCTAAAAAACAAAGACTCGCTTACCGGCAAATACCTAAGCAAGGAACTTGAAATCAAGACCCCAACTAAGCGGAGGAAGCCAAAGCCAGAAAAACTTAAGGTTGTTGGGGCCAGGGCCAATAATCTCCAAAAAGTCGATGTAACAATCCCGCTCGGGGTACTTGCTGCGGTAACTGGTGTAAGTGGCAGCGGTAAGTCCTCTCTGGTTAACGACGTTCTGTACAGGACCCTCGCCAATAGCCTGAATAAGGCCAAGCTTGTTCCAGGTAAGCACACCAGGATTGAGGGCGTCGAAAATTTAGACAAGGTCGTTCACGTAGATCAAAACCCGATTGGACGGACCCCAAGGAGTAATCCGGCTACTTACACGGGAGTGTTTGATCACATCAGAAAGCTCTTCGCAGACACCCAAGAGGCCAAAGTGCGCGGCTACCAACAGGGAAGATTCAGTTTCAATGTGAAGGGTGGACGATGTGAAACCTGTAGCGGTGACGGAACACTAAAAATCGAAATGAATTTCCTGCCGGATGTTTACGTAATCTGTGAGGACTGTAAAGGAGCTCGATACAACAGAGAAACGCTGCAGGTCCATTACAAGGGTAAGAACATATCCGATGTTCTTGAAATGCCTATCTCGGAGGCTGCTGAATTCTTTAGGCCAATTGGGTCAATTTCCAGATACCTGGACACTCTGGTTGAAGTGGGATTGGGCTACGTGAGACTGGGGCAAAGTGCAACAACACTCTCTGGTGGAGAAGCTCAGCGGGTTAAGTTAGCCACCGAATTGCAGAAAAGAAGTAACGGCCGGAGTATTTATGTTCTGGACGAGCCGACAACTGGTCTGCACTTTGAAGATGTCCAAAAACTTCTGGCTGTCCTGAACAGCTTGGTTGACAAGGGAAACTCAGTAGTGGTGATCGAGCACAACCTGGATGTCATACGCTGTGCAGACTGGGTTATCGACATGGGGCCCGAAGGAGGCGACGGCGGCGGGCTTGTCGTTGCTCAGGGCACGCCTGAGAAAGTAAGTAAAACCGCCGGCTCTCACACTGGAGAGTTTCTAGCCGAGATACTCTGATGACCAGACCCAGCTTTCGCCCCGAAACAGGTTCAATACCAATCAATCCCGGTGTTTACCGATTCATTGATGGCAACGGCAGGGTCATTTACGTTGGCAAGGCCAAAAATCTTCGAGCAAGACTGTCAAGCTACTTCGGGAATCAGCAAAAGCTTCATGAGCGTACCCAGCGTATGGTGGAAACGGCACGAGACGTCACCTGGACAATTGTTGACAGCGAATACGAAGCACTCCAACTGGAGTTCATGTGGATCAAACAGTACGAACCGTTGTTCAATGTTCGCTTTCGCGATGATAAGAGTTATCCATATCTTGCAATTAGCATGCGAGACGAGGTGCCACGGGCCTTCGTAACACGAAACAGGGAGCTCCGGGGAGTCAAGTATTTTGGTCCATACACGCAAGCCTGGGCGATTAGAGAAACCCTAGATAATCTCCTAAAGGTTTTCCCCGTTAGAAGTTGCTCGAAAACTGTTTTTGAGGCCGCGAAGAAAAATGACCGACCTTGCCTTCTTGCGGAAATTGGCAAATGCAGCGCCCCTTGCGTTAATCGAATAGACAAACCTGCTCACAAGGCCATAGCCAAATCTCTTGGTGACTTTATGAATAGGGGAGACACCAGCTATCTCAAATCCATGCGCGACAAAATGCGTCTAGCAAGCGAGTCTCAGCAGTACGAGTATGCCGCTCGACTAAGAGATGACATAGGTGCACTAGAGAAGGTGTTGGAAAAATCAACCGTGGTCCTCCAAGACCAGACCGATGCTGACCTCTTTGGCCTCGCCCGTGATCAGCTGAACGCCGCAGTGAGTTTTTTCATTGTGCGAGGCGGTCGAATTAGGGGAAACAAAGGCTTTGTTATGGACCTGGCTGACGAAATGGAAGATTCAGAAATCGTCGAACAACTGCTTAAAGACGTTTATGAGGAGAAGCCAAACATCGAACCGAATTCAGTTCCAAAGGAAATTCTGGTTCCGGCTCTACCCACCAATCAAAAGGGTCTTGAAGAGTGGCTTACGGAAAAACGAGGCTCCAAGGTCACAGTGAGAATCCCTATGAGGGGCGACAAGCGCACACTTTCTCAGACCGCAGAGGCAAATGCAAAGCACACACTCGGTAGTTATAAATCAAAACGGAGCGTAGATTTCACCACGCGTGCCGACGCCCTGGCAGGGATTCAAAAATCTCTGGGGCTAGAGGTGGCTCCTCTGCGAATAGAGTGTTTTGATATCTCACACCTTGGGGGCACTGGAGCGGTTGGCTCGATGGCAGTTTTTGAGGATGGGTTGAGCAAAAAGGCTCAATACAGAAGATTCAACGTTGAGAACTTCACAGATGACACCGATGCCATTTATCAGGTTCTAATTAGACGACTGAAGTATCTCCATGAGGGAGCAGTAGATTCCAAATTTAGCTATAGGCCCGGACTGCTTCTCATTGACGGCGGGCTCCCTCAGGTAAACGCGGCCGCTCGGGCTTTGGCAGACAGTGGAGTTGGAGATATTGCCATTTGTGGTATCGCAAAGCGTTTGGAAGAGATTTGGCTTCCAGGCGTGGAATACCCGGTCATTCTTCCCAGAAACAGCGACGAGCTTTTTCTGCTACAGCGGATCAGAGATGAGGCTCACCGATTCGCAATTGAGGCTCAAAGAAAAAAGCGCAGCCGAAATATCCAGAGCCAGCTTCTGGAAATCAATGGTTTAGGTGAAAAACGTGCCCGTCAGCTACTTAGACGGTTTGGATCTGCGAAAAGGCTGCGAGAAGCCACAGTCGATGAGATTGGTGACGTCAGCGGTATCGGTAAAGAGTTAGCTTCACAGATACACCTCCAGCTAAACAAAGAACCTGCTAATTCAGAAGAAACGGGTGAGGAAAGTAAGTAACCTTATATCCAGGAGGGAAGAGGTGTCAGTGTCCGAGAAGCCAGAACTGCTCATTGTTACAGGAATGAGTGGCGCCGGTCGGTCAACGGTTGCAAACTCTCTGGAAGACCAGGGCTGGTATGTCGTGGACAACCTTCCGCCGCAAATGCTTCCTCCCATTTCAGAGCTTCTTCACTACAGCACAAGTCCAATTGGCAAACTAGCCGTGGTTATAGACGTACGCGGCGGAGATTTCTTCGACGAGTTGTCAAACAACATTTCAAAGCTGAGGGACGCCGATATTGATCTAAGAATGATTTTTCTGGAGGCCAGTGACGCTTCCTTGGTGAAGAGATTTGAACAGGTGAGACGACCGCATCCATTGCAAGGTGATGGTGGACTACTCGAGGGGATTTCCAAGGAACGCCAAAAGCTTTTAGATATCCGTGAAGCTGCCGATGTCGTAATTGACAGCAGTGACCTCAATGTCCACCAATTAGGCACACGCATACTGGAAGAATTTGGTGACGAGGCGGACGAAATCCATTTGATGATCCAGTCTTTTGGATTCAAATACGGGACTCCTGGAGACGCGGACATGATTTTTGATGCCCGTTTCTTGCCAAACCCTCACTGGAATGAAGAACTCAAGTCTTTGACGGGAAACAATCCGAAGGTGCAGGCGGCCGTTATGGATTCTCCGCTTGCCAAGGGTTTCGTGGAGAGTCTTATGAAATTGCTCGAAAACGTATTCGCGGGCTACAGAACAGAAAATAAAAGGTTTGTCAGCATTGCAATAGGCTGCACCGGAGGTAAGCACAGATCGGTCACCCTTGCTAACCATCTAGCAGATAGGCTGGCAGGCGAGGAACTACGCGTGCGAGTGAATCACAGAGACTTGGGGAGAGAATAATTGTCATTCACAGCTGAGGCCCGACTTCAAATGGCCCAGGTAAGGCTCTCGAGATCAGAGTCAAAGGCGGCCGAGCTGGCCACGCTTCTTCGTTTTTGCGGAGGTCTACAGCTGATAAGCGGACGAATCGCTATCGAAGTCGAATTGTCTGAATCAGAACTTGCCAGAAGAATGTCCCGAGTACTCGCAGAGGTTTTTTCCGCCAAGAGTGAGATTTCAGTCATAAATGCTACGAGCAAGCGTGACAAAGGCTACCTTCTCAGAGTTGCAGGGCATGGAGAGTTACTAGCAAGGCAGACCGGCTTGATTGACATGAAAGGTAAACCCGTAAGAGGTTTGCCTGCGAACCTAATAAGCTCGACCACTGAAGAAGCCATTAGCTCTTGGAGGGGTGCTTTTATGGCCTCCGGGGTTCTGTCTGACCCGTCAAAGATGGTTTCTCTGGAGGTTGTGGCTCCGACCAACGAAGCTGCTATGGCACTAGTCGGCTTGGCGCGAAGACTCGAAGTTTCAGCCAAGACAAGAGAGGTTCGTTCAACCCACAGAGTCATGGTGAGAGAGCCAGAATCAATTGGCACATTGATGAAGCTTTTAGGTGCTACAGATGCTTGGGAAAAATGGGAAGAGGTTCGCATCAAGCGTGGTAGCCAAATTCCGAACCAAAGGCTAGCTAATTTTGACGATGCGAATCTACGCAGAAGCGCTCAGGCGGCAGTGGCCGCCGGCGCACGTGTGCAGCGAGCCCTTGAAATACTTGCGGATGAGGTGCCGGAGCATCTTAGGTACGCTGGCGAGCTCAGACTTGAGCACCAGAATGCCTCATTAGACGAGCTTGGTAGATTAGCAAATCCTCCAATGACAAAGGACGCCATTGCAGGTCGCATCCGCCGGCTTTTAGCTATGGCAGATAAAAAGGCTGAAGAGCTTGGTATTCCTGATACAGAAGAGGCCCTGCAGGGGATGCAAATACAGGATTAGCTAGGGAATACCCCCTGGCTATAAACGATGTTATTAGTGAAAGGAGTCATTCAATGACATATACACTTCCCGACTTAACCTACGACTACGGAGCACTCGACCCATCCATTAGCGGACAGATAATGGAACTTCACCATTCGAAGCATCACGCGGCTTACGTTGCAGGAGCAAATCAAGCCCTGGAACAAATGGCGGAGGCCAGAGACACTGGAAACTTTGGAAATCTCCCCAAGCTTGAAAAGGATCTTGCGTTTCACCTGGGTGGCCACACAAATCACAGCATCTTCTGGAAAAACATGAGCCCCGACTCGAAGGACCGTCCAGAGGGCGAACTAGCCTCAGCCATCACTGAGTTCTTTGGTGACTACGACAAATTTGTTGCGCACTTCAACGCAGCAGCACTCGGAATACAGGGGTCTGGTTGGGCGCTTCTCGCTTGGGATACTGTTGGTTCGAGACTTGTAATCAATCAGCTTTACGACCAACAGGGCAATGTGCCAGTACTCACAACTCCACTGCTTATGCTCGATATGTGGGAACACGCTTTCTACCTTGACTACAAAAACGTCAAGGGCGACTACGTCAAAGCCTTCTGGAACATTGTCAACTGGGATGACGTCGAGAAGCGATTTGATGCCGCAAAGGCGCACGCATCAAGCCTCCTGCTAGGCTAAAGCCGTTCGACTCGAGGGCTCGTGATGTAAGCGCCAGACCTTGAACTAACTACTTTCTGGAGATGTGATGACCCGTATTGGAATTAATGGCTTTGGCCGAATTGGAAGAAACTACTTAAGGGCAGCCCTTCAACAGGGCAGCAACTTAGAAATAGTTGCAGTAAATGACCTGTCTGATCCAGCTGGACTGGCTCACCTGTTGAAATATGACTCTGTAGGTGGCCGCTTAGGGCACGAGGTCTCCGTTGATGGAGACTCAATAGTTGTTGGCGGTAAGAAAATCAAAGTGTTGGCCGAGCGCAATCCGGCCGACCTTGGATGGGGAGATCTAGGGGTCGAAATTGTAATTGAGTCCACTGGAATATTCACAAACGCCGAAAAAGCAAAGGCTCACATCGAAGCAGGAGCCAAAAAGGTACTAATTTCTGCTCCAGCGTCCAATGAAGATGCCACATTCGTAATCGGAGTGAACGAGCACCTATACGATCCTGAGAAGCACCACATCATTTCCAATGCATCCTGCACAACAAACTGTTTAGCGCCGTTAGCAAAGGTGTTCCATGACAAATGGGGCATCGAAAATGGACTGATGACCACCGTGCACGCTTACACAGCGGATCAAAATCTTCAGGACGGGCCGCACAGCGATTTGCGCAGAGCAAGAGCTGCAGCCGTTAACATCGTCCCAAGTTCTACCGGCGCCGCCAAGGCGATTGGACTTGTTATGCCAGAGCTAAACGGAAAGCTTGATGGCTTCGCACTCAGGGTCCCTGTTCCAACAGGCTCTATCACTGACCTCACTCTTACAACTAAGTCAAAGGTGAACATCGAGGAGATCAAGGCCGCATACAAAGCCGCGGCTGCCGGCCCAATGAAGGGAATCCTTCTGTACTCAGAGGACCCATTGGTTTCATCCGACATTGTTGGTGACCCGCACAGTTCTGTATTCGATGCCGGATTGGTCCGAGTCATTGACAACACCGTGAAGATCAGTAGCTGGTATGACAACGAGTGGGGCTACTCAAACCGCCTGGTTGAGCTCACTGAGCTTGTGGCCAGCAAGCTCTAATGCTTCGCACGCTTGACTCAGTTGAAAGCTTTGGTGGCGAGCAAGTCGTAATCCGTTGTGACCTGAATGTGCCAATCAGTGATGGGCAGATTAAGGATGCTGGTCGCATCCATGCGGCTTACGAAACTATCGATGAGGTTCTTGCCAAAAATGGCAGGCCCGTGATTTGCTCGCACCTTGGTAGGCCAGACGGAGCAGATGAGTCTCTCAGTTTGAGGCCAGTGTTTGATTACCTCTCTGAGAAGTACAGCGACCTAAAATTTAGAAGCCCTGAGGATATTCGTACTGAGGATTCAGTAGTTCTGCTAGAAAATCTACGATTCGATTCAAGAGAAACCACCAAGGATGCTGCCGAGAGGGAAGTTTTTGCTCGGCAATTATTGGGTAATGCCAAGCACGTGGTGATAGATGGCTTTGGGGTGGTTCACCGCAAACAAGCGAGTGTCTATGAAATGGCCAAAATCTGCCCAAGCTTCGCCGGAAGGACCATCGAAAAAGAGCTGTCTGTTCTTGAGAGGCTTTCGAAGTCACCTACACGCCCATACACGCTGGTACTTGGTGGCAGCAAAGTCAGCGACAAGCTGGGCGTAATTGATGCGTTGCTTCCGAAAATTGACAAGCTCTTGATCGGTGGCGGCATGATGTTTACATTCCTAAAGGCAATGGGTTACGAGGTGGGCAGCTCGCTTCTGGAAAATGATCAACTCGACACTGCCAGAGGGTATATAAAACGTGCCACGGAACTCGGAGTGGAACTGGTGCTTCCCATAGATGTCACTGTGGCTGCGAGCTTTGCTGCAGATGCCGAACTTGAGAATGTCGATACTGACAGTTTCAACCAAACAAGATTTGGAGACTCCGGAATGGGATTGGATATTGGGCCCAAGTCCGCTGCGTTATTCGCTGAGGCCATCATTGGTAGTTCAACAGTCTTCTGGAATGGACCGATGGGTGTTTTTGAGTTCGACAGGTTCGCACAAGGCACCAAAACAGTTGCGGAAGCACTGACCAGAATGGATGGGCTTAGCGTTGTGGGTGGTGGCGATAGCGCTGCAGCTGTGAGGCACTTTGGCTTTGCGGATAACAGTTTTGGACACATATCAACCGGAGGCGGAGCCTCATTGGAATACTTGGAGGGTAAACCATTACCAGGCTTGGAGGCACTAATTGACTAGGACACCACTAATTGCAGGGAACTGGAAGATGAATCTAGATCACCAGCAGGCAATCGCGCTGATACAGAAAATTTCTTGGACCCTATCCGATGCTAATTTTGATTTTGATGCTGTGGAGGTAGTGATAACACCACCATTCACCGACCTCAGAAGTGCCCAGACACTTATCGATGCCGAGGGCTTCAAGCTAACCCTCGGCGCTCAAGATCTATCTGAGCATGATTCTGGAGCGTTTACAGGTGATGTCAGCGGAGAGTTTTTAGCGAAGCTCAATTGCCAGTATGTCCTTGTCGGACACAGCGAAAGAAGAACAATTCACGGTGAGGACGACTCGCAGGCTCAGGCGAAAATCAAGGCCGCTTTGCGCCACGGAATCACTCCAATTCTTTGTGTTGGGGAAACTCTGGAGCAACGCAATGGTGGCCAGAAATTCCTTGCTGTTGAGCAAGCAGTTGCTGCTTTGGAAGGCATTGACGTGAAAGAAGTAGTAATTGCCTATGAACCAGTTTGGGCAATCGGCACCGGTGAAGTTGCAACAGCCGAACAAGCAGAAGAGATCATTGAGGCAATTAGAGCAGGGCTGAAGAAGAATCTTGGAGAAGAGTTTGCAGAAAAGACCAGAATTCTCTACGGTGGCTCAGTGAAGGCAAACAACGTGGCTAGCTTCCTCAAGATGCCAAACATTGATGGTGTGCTAGTCGGAGGAGCAAGTTTGGATAGTGACGAATTTGCCAACATAGCTAGGTTTAGAGAGCACATCGGCGTATAATTGCTGACCGTTGAGAGGTTATTTTGGAAGCACTGCACACAGCACTTTTAGTACTACTAGCAATCACTAGCGTTATATTGACGCTACTTATTCTTCTGCACAAGGGGAGAGGTGGCGGAGTCGCCGACATGTTTGGTGGTGGAGTGTCTAACGCCATGAGCTCTTCCGGCGTTGCCGAGAGAAACCTCAACAGAATTACTGTCATCTTGGGATTGGTATGGGTCGCAGTGATCGTTATCTTGGGACTATTCACCAGGTTTGGCATTGCCTAAATGAGTAATAATTCAATCAGAGGCGCTCGAGTTGGCGCTGGACCAATGGGAGAACGCTTTAGGGGCGTCGAGGCAGAGAGAGTTTCGAGAAGTTACTTCTGCTCAAATGGACACGAATTCCACCCTCAGTTCTCCGCGGATGTTCCTGTTGAAGATATTCCTATTGAAATAGATTGCCCGAACTGTGGCCTTCCTGCTGGTCAGGATAAAAAGAATCCTCCTCAGGTAGCAAAAGTAGAACCCTATAAGACCCACCTTGCCTACGTTCAAGAGAGAAGAACTGACAAAGAGGCTGAGCAGATTCTTGAGGATGCCCTCAACAAGGTCAGAGAGCGCAGAATTGCGATTGAAAAGGCCGCTGGTAAGAAAAAGTAGTTTCTAAGCAAGTTCCTCAGTAATGAACCACTTGGTTGATCGACCAGTAATTTTTCCAACGGGTAGATTTTCGTTCCCGCTAAGCGCTTGACTCACTGCCGTGGCCTTTTCCTGACCACTTGCTGCGAACCAAACATTTGAGCTTGCTTCGAATACCCTGTAGCCAAAACTCAGTCTCTGTGCAGGCGGCTTTGGTGAGGCAGCCTCGACGACTACAACATCGGCAGGGTAGGAGTGGCCGGGAAACAAACTTGCGGTGTGACCGTCAGGACCGCAACCTAAAAGCGCAAGATCAAAACAGAATTCAGCTTCCAGCTGGTTGTTCGCAGCGTTAGCAGAGTCCTCGATTGCTGAACTTGGCGGCAATAGAAACTCAAAGAAGTCCGGCCTGAGATCTCCAATCTGGCGCCTAATCTGACCCAAGTTGCTTTGCTCGTCGTCCTCACTTACGAATCTTTCGTCCGCCATGAAAAATTTATATCGGTCCAACTCGCCTTTGTCGTTCAACGCCCGAACCAAACCGGAAGCAATCTTTATCCCCAAACTGCCCCCTGATAAAGCGACTTTCGGGCGCTCAACAGTCTTCAAAAGTTCTATTGATTGCCCAATAATCGCCTCGACCAACTCATCGCTATTGGAGTGAATCTCCACATCCCTCATTTGAACCCACCCTTTAGGATTTCGGCATAGGTCTCATCGGGTCCCATAAACTTCATCTCTTCAACCAAGCAATCCACGACTGAGCGGCGGGGCAGAAGTATGGAAGCGCTGGGTTTGCCGGTTTGTTTTATCTTGGCAACTTCGGCACTTCGCATCATCTTTAGTTCACCGCCCTTGTAGTGAATCTTCACACCACCAATTCCTAATACATTTTTACCCTTGTGGGTCCGTGAGATTTCCGTGTGTACGCCGAGCTTGACCCGAAACCAAGCCGCCAGCAAGTCCGCACTCGGACTGAGCTCGGAACCAACAACCTCGACTTTGTCTATTTGTTCATCCGATATGCGATCAAAAAGTGAAGCGAGCTGAGAGCGCCAAAGTGTCAGACGCGTCCACGCCATATCCCCGTCACCGGGCTGATAGTTTTTTGCAAGCAGTTTCAAGTATTTTTGAGGATCCTGCTGATTTGCACTATCGGTCAATCGACGAGTTGCGATTTTCCCTAAGTCGCTTTGAGCCGGGGAGTCTGGGCACGAATTGGGCCACCAAACCACAATCGGAGCGTCTGGCAGTAACAGGCCTCCAACTAATCCCCTAAGGGACTGCGCCAAGCCGCCATATGCGCGAAGAATGACCACTTCACTAGCTCCTGCGTCTCCACCGACTCTAATCTGAGCATCCAGCCTGGCGTCGCCGGGAACATCTACCTCGTCGGCCAAGACTATTACTCTTGCCGGGTGGGCCCGACTGGCTGTATTAGCTGCTTCAACCACCTCTTCGATACGACGAAAGTCAGTTTGAATTACTAGTGTCAGAACTCGTCCCAGCGCGACTACGCCGCCCTCCTCGCGAAGTCTTGAGAGTTTTTTGCTCACTTTAGAAACTGTGGTGTTCGGTAAGTCAACTATCAAGGTCGCCTCCAGACTCTTCCGTCAGCTTCAAGCATTTTGTGAGCCCCATCTGGACCCCAACTACCTGGCTGGTAAGGCTCGGGGGTGCCGGCCTTGGCCCAGTGCTTAACTATTGGGTCGAGTATCTGCCAGCTAAGCTCTACTTCTCGTTGTCTTGGGAAAAGTGGAGGCTCGCCAAGCAGAACATCAAGAATCAGTCGTTCGTAAGCCTCTGGTGAATCCTCTGTAAATGCGTGGCCGTAGCCAAAATCCATGGTCACGTCTCTTACCTGCATTCCAACACCTGGAACCTTGGACCCGAACCTTATGGTCACGCCCTCATCCGGCTGAACTCGAATTACTAGTGCGTTTTCTCCAAGCAACCTTGTCTGCGATTCAGCAAATAGTTGCTGCGGAGCCCGCTTGAATACCACGGCAATCTCGGTGACTCTTCTTGCTAAGCGTTTGCCTGTTCTTAAGTAAAAGGGTACGCCCGACCACCTGCGGGTTCCGATATCCAACCTCATGGCAGCAAAGGTTTCAGTGCTGCTCTTTTTTGGCATACCGGGTTCTTCTAAATAGCCGCCAACCTCTTGCGCCCCTTGCCATCCATTCGAATACTGACCTCGAGAAGTTTGCCCGTCCAGATCCTCCGGAACCTTGACAGCGGCAAGAACTTTTTCTTTTTCCTGTCTCAAGTCATTCGCATTAAAGCTATTGGGCTCTTCCATTGCCGTCAGGGCAAGCAATTGAAGCAGGTGATTCTGTATGACATCTCGAGCCGCTCCGATACCGTCGTAATAGCCCGCCCTAGAGCCAATTCCTATCTCCTCAGCCATCGTGATTTGCACATGATCGATGTGGTTTGAATTCCAGAGAGGCTCAAACATGCGGTTTGCAAACCTCATCGCCAGAATGTTTTGGACAGTCTCCTTGCCCAGGTAATGATCAATCCTAAAAACACTCTCGGGATCGAACACCTCTTCAATTGTCTTGTTGAGATCTATGGCTGATTCAAGGTCAGACCCAAAAGGTTTTTCGATGACAACCCTTCTAAACTGACCTTCCTCCGCATCGGCCAAGCCCGAATCGGAGAGCTGTTTAGCTACCTTCGGGAAGTCAGCTGGTGGAATAGAGAAATAGAAGGCGTGATTGCCCGCCGTTCCCCGTTTTTTGTCAAGGCTGGCTACTTCTTGTTTCAGCCTCTGAAAAGCCTCCGAATCATCGAAATTTCCAGACACAAACCTGAAACCCTCGGCTAGTTGATTCCATACCTTTTCGCTGAATCCTGTCCGTGTGTGGTTCTTGACAGACTCTTTCGCGACTTCGATGAATTGTTGATTAGTCCATTCACGTCTTCCAAATCCGACGAGTGAAAAAGATGGGGGCAGCAAGCCTCGGTTAGAAAGATCGTAAACAGCCGGCAGAAGCTTCTTTTGGGCCAGGTCTCCGGTTATTCCGAAAATAATCAGGCCACTCGGGCCGGCTATTCGTGCCAGTCTCCGATCCAGTGGGTCCTTTAGAGGGTTAGTCAACTAGCTGCTCCAATACACCGATTGGGTCGATCTCCATCGGGACCTTGATTGAAACAACAGTACTTCCGTTCTGTCGAAGAACATTTGCGTCTCCGTTTGCCTGAGCTTCTATGAGCTCTTGGAATCCAAACTCCTTGCCTGGTATCGCTTGCTCTTGATCGTCCTGAACAATTTGGATGAAGACCCCACCGGGCGTACCGCCTTTGTGAAACTGACCAGTGGAGTGAAGAAACCTTGGACCCCAGCCAATAGTTACTGGAGAACCGCAGGCCATTACTAAGCGCTCGCGCAATCCTGTCAAACGGGCATCGTTTCGGCGCGCGGCATAAATCTGAACAGAAAGATAGCCACCTGCGGATACCTTGCTAAGAATCACGCGAGCCTGTTCTATTTCTGAGTAGTGCGTAACTGCGGTGTTAGCGGTCAAACTCTCCCGCGCTGCCTTTTTTGCGGACTCAACGTCTGGTTGATCGAATGGATTGATTTCCAATAGCCACCCTGCCGCCGCGGTGGCCAGCTCAAACACCATGAAAAGTTCACCTAAGGACCCGTCAAAGTGAACCCAGCTGTCTTTCGCTGAATTTTTTGAGATGGTGGATGGAACAATGTCTTCCGCCTGTACCTTGATTTCCGCTGAGGGATTGCCGACAACAGGCAGGATACCTTTGCCTAGTTTTCCAGTGGATTCGGCGATAAGTTGCTCTGCCCAGTCTGCGAAACCATCTAATTGAGTGCCAGAGTCATTGA
>Ga0209136_1001066_pt1 | contig 18574 bp, 28 predicted proteins | sample SaaInl0LU_22_DNA_FD_184640 | JGI IMG/M metagenome (GOLD analysis project Ga0209136, IMG submission 184640) | Marine microbial communities from expanding oxygen minimum zones in the Saanich Inlet - ESP_90LU_22_DNA (SPAdes) (version 2) | ecosystem: Environmental > Aquatic > Marine > Intertidal... | reverse complement strand
GCGAAATTCCACTAGGTACTATCATCTCTAACATCGAGATGCGTCCAGGTCAAGGTGCAATCATTGCACGTTCGGCAGGAACATTCGCACAGCTGGTAGCACGTGAGGGTAAGTATGCGATCGTTAAGTTGCCTTCAGGTGAGACTCGTATGATTCTTACTACATGTATGGCAACTATCGGTACCGTAAGTAACTCTGAGCACATGCTTCAAGTTAGCGGTAAAGCTGGTCGTAGCAGATGGCAAGGTCGTCGCCCACGTGTACGTGGTGTAGTTATGAACCCGGTTGATCACCCAATGGGTGGTGGTGAAGGCCGTGCGTCAGGGGGTCACCCTCGTTCGCGCAACGGTATTCCAGCTAAGGGTTACAAAACTCGCGCGCCTAAGAAGGCTACAAATAAGTATATCATCGAACGTAGAAAGAAATAATCTGAAAGTATATGGCACGTTCGCTTAAAAAAGGACCTTACATCCACTACAAACTCGAGAAGAAAGTTCTCGCTAATGTGGAAAGTGGTAAGAATACTGTGATCAAAACTTGGTCTCGTGCGTCAATGATCTCTCCGGATTTCGTTGGGCAGACAATAGGAGTTCACAATGGAAAGACTTTCGTACCTGTTTACGTAACAGAAAACATGGTAGGTCACAAGCTAGGTGAGTTCTCTCCAACTCGTAACTTCCGTGGTCACGGAAAAAATAAGAAGTAATAAGAGATGGGAGCTAGAAAAAGACAAGCAGCTGAAGCGCTCAAGGCAGCGAAGAAAGCAATTGCAATTGCCAAGCTTAATGATTGCCCAACTTCTCCTCGCAAAATGCGTTTGGTTGCAGACCAGATTCGTGGCGTAGAGGTAGAGAAGGCATTGGCCATCCTTAAGTACAGCCCAAAAGAGGCGTCACTTCGTTTGGAGAAACTTCTCCTTAGCGCTATTGCCAACTGGCAAGCTAAAAACGAAGGAGCTAACCTCGAAGAGGCTGGTTTGATAGTTCAAGAGATCAGTGTAGACAGCGGCCGTATGCTTAAGCGTATCCAGGCAGCTCCACAAGGTCGCGCGCACCGCATTCGCAAGCGTAGCAACCATGTGACATTGATTGTTGGTAGTAAAGAATCTTAAGAAGGGAAACATGGGACAAAAAACCAACCCTATTGGCAATAGATTGGGAATCATCCGCGGCTGGGATAGCCAGTGGTACGGTGGTCGCAACTATGGTGAGAAAATCGCTGAGGATGCCAAGATCAGAAAGTATTTGTACGCACGTCTCGCCAAAGCGAGTATCAGCCGTATCATCATTGAGCGTACACTTCGCTTAGTGACTGTTACAGTTACTACTGCTCGTCCAGGTGTGATCATCGGTAAAGGTGGTCAGGAAGTAGACAAGCTGAAAGAGGAGTTGAAAAAGCTTACTGGAAAGGAAGTTCAGATCAACATCTATGAGATCAAGCGTCCTGAGCTTGATGCTAAATTGGTAGCAGATTCGATTGCACGTCAGATTGAAGGTCGTGTTAGTCACCGTCGCGCAATCAAAATGGCAATCTCGGCAGCAATGCGTATGGGAGCAGAGGGAATCAAAGTATTGATCTCTGGTCGTGTCAACGGTGCTGAAATGGCTCGTTCTGAAATGTATAAGGACGGTCGTACTCCATTGAGTACTTTCCGTGCAGATATTGATTATCACCTGAGTGAAGCTCACACGACATATGGCCGTTTAGGTATCAAAGTGTGGATCATGAAAGGCGAAGTTTATGGTAAGCGTGATCTTAGCAACCAGTTAGGTTCTACCAAGTCTGGTGGTGCTCGTGGTCGTGGAGGTAAACGTAATAACCGCAAATAAGATTAGAGATGTTACAGCCAAAACGCACAAAGCATAGAAAGGTCTTTAAAGGCAAAATGAAGGGCAATTCTCAGCGTGGAGCTGAGTTGAGCTTCGGATCTTACGGATTGAAGTCTTTGGATTCAAAGTGGATTACCGCCCGTCAGATTGAAGCTGCTCGTGTTGCAGCAACCCGTTACATGAAACGTGAAGGTCAGATGTGGATTCGTATTTTTCCAGACAAACCTATCACGAAGAAGCCTCTAGAGGTACGTATGGGTAAGGGAAAAGGTGGTGTAGAATATTACGCTGCAGTTGTTAAACCAGGTCGTATCATGTTCGAAATCGATGGTATTCCTTTTGAGGTAGCGCAAGAAGCTTTGCGTCTAGCTGCTCAGAAGTTACCGGTACGTACCAAGTTTGTAATTCGTAGAGATTTACAAGACTAATCTAAGAGTCATGAAGTACAACGAGATTAAAGAATTGACGACTGCTGATTTGGCGGCGCGTTTGGCTGAAGAGAAAGCCAGCTACACAAGTCTTAAGCTAACTCATAGCTTAAGTCCTTTGGAGAATCCATTAACGATTCGTGAGGCTAGAAAAACAATTGCTCGTTTGAGCACAGAATTGAGTACTCGCTCAACTGAAGAATAAGAGTATCATGGAAAACACAAGAAACTTGCGTAAAGAGCGTGTCGGTGTAGTATCAAGCAATAAGATGGATAAGTCTATTGTGGTACGTGTCGAGCGTAAAGTAAAGCACCCGATGTACGGGAAGTTTGTGAAGTTCACGAGCAAATTTCATGCTCATGACGAAGCTAACGACTGTAACATAGGGGATACAGTAAGAATTATGGAAACTCGTCCACTGTCCAAGACTAAGAATTGGAGATTGGTTGAAGTTATCGAAAGAGCTAAGTAATCATGGTACAGACAGAATCAAGATTAAGAGTAGCAGACAATACAGGAGCCAAGGAAGTTTTGGTCATTCGTGTATTGGGTGGTACGAAGAGAAGATACGCTAGTGTCGGAGACAAGATCGTCGTTACTGTAAAGGATGCAACTCCTGCAGGTAGTGTTAAAAAGGGTCAAGTTTCCACGGCAGTAGTTGTTCGTGTAAAGAAAGAAGTACGTCGTCCGGATGGTTCATACATCCGTTTCGACGATAACGCATGTGTATTATTGAACACAGGTGGTGACATGAAAGGAACTCGTGTATTCGGTCCTGTAGCTCGTGAGCTACGTGACAGACAATTCATGAAGATCGTTTCACTCGCACCTGAGGTTCTGTAATCTTAACGACAATCCATTAAGATGGCAAAGTTTAAAGTAAAAAAGGGAGATACTGTGAAGGTATTGGCTGGTGAGAGCAAAGGCTCAACTGGTCGTATCGTTCGCGTCATCCCTAAGATGAATCGCGTTGTAGTTGAAGGTGTGAACATGATTAAGAAGCACCAGAAGCCTAGCGCAGCAAACCCACAAGGCGGTATCGTAGAAATGGAAGCGCCAATCCACATTTCAAACGTGGCATTGATCGATCCTTCAACAAACGAAGCGACTCGTGTAGGTAGAAAATTGGATGATAACGGTAACGTAGTTCGTTACGCTAAAAAATCCGGTGAGGTTTTATCATAATGAATATGACACCTAGATTTAAAACTAAGTACAGCGAGGAAATCATCGCGAAGTTGAAAGAAGAGTTCAACTACGCTAACATTATGATGGTTCCTAAACTCGAGAAAATCGTAGTTAGCCAAGGTATTGGTGAGGCTGTTGCAGACAAGAAATTGGTTGATCAAGCGATCGCTGAGATGACTACGATTACGGGTCAGAAGGCAGTACCAACAAAATCAAAGAAGGACGTTGCAAACTTCAAACTACGTAAAGGTATGCCTATCGGTGCACGTGTTACGTTGCGTGGAGATCAGATGTACGAATTCTTAGACCGTTTGGTAAGTGCGGCACTGCCGCGTATTCGTGATTTCCAAGGAATCAAGGCTTCAGGTTTTGATGGTCGTGGAAACTACACGTTCGGTATTACTGAGCAGATCATCTTTCCGGAGATTGACATTGACAAAGTGAATCGTATCACTGGTATGGACATCACATTCGTAACCTCTGCTCCAACCGATAAGGAAGCAAAGGCATTATTAACAGCATTTGGTTTACCATTTAAAAAGTAATTATACAATGGCTAAAGAATCAATGAAGGCCCGTGAGGTCAAGCGCGCAAAGCTAGCTGCTAAATACGCTGACAAGCGTGAGGCACTCAAGGCTGCGGGTGATTATGAAGGCTTGCAAAAGCTTCCTAAAAACGCTTCGCCAGTACGTGGTAGAAATCGTTGTAAACTAACTGGCCGTCCACGTGGATACATGCGTCAGTTCGGACTTTCACGTGTAACATTCCGTGAAATGGCGAACCAAGGTCTGATCCCAGGGGTGAAGAAAGCAAGTTGGTAATTTTAGAGTAGAAGATATTATGTATACAGATCCAATTGCAGATTTTCTAACCCGTATTCGTAACGGCCAACAGGCTGGTTTGCGTGTGGTAGAAATGCCTTCTAGCAAGACAAAAGTGGCTATCTCTGAGATCCTAAAAGATCAAGGTTACATCCACGATTTCAAAGTAGAAGAAGTAGCTCCTCAAAACGTATTGAAGGTAGCACTTAAGTATAACAAGATGACTAAGGTTCCTGCGATCCGCGAAATCAAGCGTATTTCAAAGCCAGGTCTACGTCAATACCTTTCAGGTTCAGCTTTACCTCGTGTAAAGAACGGATTAGGTATTGCTGTAGTAAGTACATCTAAAGGTTTAATGACTGATAAGCAAGCGCGCAAAGAGAATATCGGCGGCGAGGTGCTTTGTACAGTCAGCTAAGTAAAATATTATGTCAAGAATAGGTCAAGCCCCCATTGCCGTGCCTACTGGTGTTGATGTAACCGTAACAGGTTCATTGGTTTCAGTAAAAGGTAAATTGGGTGAGCTAACTCAAGAGATAAGCGGTGGAATCACCGTAAAGATGGAAGACAACATTATTACGTTCGATCGTCCGTCAGATACAAAAGAGCACAAAGCAAAACACGGTCTTTATCGTGCGCTCGTAAACAACATGATTATTGGTGTTAGTGAGGGTTACTCTCACACGCTTGAATTGATCGGTGTTGGTTACAGAGCTTCTAACCAAGGTCAAATTTTAGACCTCAGTTTAGGTTATTCTCACAACTTTTTGATCAACATTCCTAAGGAAGTGAAGATTGAAACAACGATGGAGAAAGGTAAGGCACCAACGATCAAGTTGAGTTCACACGACAAGCAATTGTTGGGTGCGGTGACGGCTAAAGTTCGTTCATTGCGTAAGCCAGAGCCTTATAAAGGAAAAGGTATTAGATTCCAGGGTGAGCACATCCGTAGAAAAGCAGGTAAGTCTGCAGCTAAATAATAGATAAGAGATGGCATTAACTAAAGCAGAAAGAAGACTTCGCATCCGCAGAAGAATTCGCAAGGTGGTTACCGGTACAGCACAGAAGCCTCGTCTATCTGTATTCAGAAGCAACAAAGAAATTTACGCTCAACTCATCGATGACGTAAATCAAGTAACTCTATTGTCTTACTCTTCAAGAAGTAAAGACTTAGAAAGTGCTACTGGTACTAAAAGTGATAAGAGTAAGCAAGTTGGTCAGGGTTTGGCGAAACTAGCTTTGGAGAAAGGTATAACAGAAGTTTGTTTTGATCGCGGTGGGTACTTGTACCATGGACGTGTGAAACATTTGGCTGAAGGCGCACGCGAAGGCGGCTTGAAATTCTAAAAAGGCGAGTACAATGAATAACTCACGTAAAGTAAAGCCTACGGGTATTGAATTGGTAGATCGCTTAGTAGCGGTTAACCGTGTAACCAAGGTAAACAAGGGGGGTCGTACCTTCAGCTTCTCTGCTATTGTTGTAGTAGGTGATGAAAATGGTACTGCTGGTTACGGAACAGGTAAGTCTAAAGAAGTTAGTGAAGCAATCGCTAAAGGTGTTGAAGACGCAAAAAAGAACCTTTTCCGTGTTCCTTTGGTAAAGGGTACTATTCCACACGAAGAGAACGGTAAGTTCGCAGGATCTCGTGTTTTCCTACGTCCTGCATCAAGTGGTACCGGTGTTATTGCCGGTGGTGCGATGCGCGCAGTATTGGAAAGTGTCGGTGTACACGATGTGTTAGCAAAAAGTAAGGGGTCGTCTAACCCACAGAACGTGGTAAAGGCTACTTTTGACTGTTTGTTGAAAATGCGTGATGTAAAGGAAATTGCCTCTACTCGTGGCATTTCTATCGACAAAGTATTTAACGGTTAATCTGTAGAGCATAATGGAAAAGTTGAAATTAACGCAGAAGCGTAGTGTAATTGGTCGTCCAGCACGTCAAAAAGCTACTATGGTAGCCTTAGGCCTACGCAAGATTAACGCAACCGTAGAAGTTGAGGCAACTCCTCAGATTCTTGGTATGGTTCGCAAGGTGTCTCACCTTGTTGAAGTTGTAGAACTTTAATTTAAATAGATAAAAATGGATTTATCAAATCTTCAACCTGCGAAGGGTGCTACCCACAGCCGTAAGCGAGTAGGTAGAGGCGAAGGCTCTGGACACGGAGGAACCTCTACACGCGGACACAAAGGAGCACAGTCGCGTTCAGGTTACAGCCGTAAAATCGGTTTTGAAGGTGGTCAAATGCCACTTCAACGTCGTGTTCCTAAGTTCGGGTTCACAAATCCTAATCGCGTTGAGTACAAGGGACTCAACCTAGATACGCTTCAGGCTCTTGTAGAGTCTAAGAAATTGAATGCTACAATTACTATCGACGACCTTGTAAGCAATGGTCTAGTAGGTAAGAAGGAGCTTGTCAAAGTCTTGGGACGTGGAGAACTAACTATGAAGTTAGATATCACAGCTCATGCTTTTAGTAAATCGGCAGTCGCGGCTCTTGAGGCAAAGGGTGGTACTGCAACTACATTGTAATCGATGAAACGTTTCCTAGAAACCATAAAAAATATCTGGAGTATTTCAGAGTTGAAGGATAAGATCCTTACAACTTTGGGTCTGCTTTTGATATACAGAATTGGTTCGACGGTACTTTTACCTGGTGTAGATCCAGAAAGTCTTTCACAGCTTCAAGCTCAGACTTCTGAAGGTCTTTTAGGTGTACTTAATGCTTTTACTGGTGGCGCATTCTCTCGCGCTTCTGTTTTAGCTTTGGGTATCATGCCTTACATCTCTGCTTCGATCATCATTCAGTTGATGGGGATGGCAGTACCTGCTGTTCAAAAAATGCAGAAGGATGGCGAAAGTGGTCGTAGAAAGTTGAATCAGATTACGCGTTATCTAACGATCCTTATTGCTGGTGTTCAGGCACCAAGTTATTTGGCCAACCTTAGTGCTCAAGGTGTTGCTCTAACCCTAGATCCAGCTACGTTCTGGTTTTTGGCATGGGTTACACTAACTACGGGTACTATTTTCGCAATGTGGTTAGGTGAGCGTATTACAGATAAAGGAATCGGTAATGGTATCTCTCTACTTATTATGGTAGGTATCATCGCTACTCTTCCACAAGCATTCTTCCAAGAGATGTTGTCTCAAGTAGGTCAGGGTGCTGGATGGGTTGCGTTTATTATCGAGCTTTTTGCATTGTTCGTGATAACCATGTTTGCTATAGCTCTTACTCAGGCTGTACGTCAGATTCCAGTTCAGTATGCCAAGCAAGTGGCTGCGGGTGGTGCGGCGACTCCTTCTGCTCGTCAGTACCTTCCTTTGAAGGTTAACGCTGCTGGAGTAATGCCAATTATCTTTGCTCAAGCGATCATGTTCATTCCAGTAACTGTACTTCAGTACAGTGGCGCCGATGGTGAGTTTGCAAGTTCATTGATGTCTGTAATGGGTAATATTCAAGGTCTTTGGTACAACGTTACCTTTGCTGTTTTGATTATTGTCTTTACTTATTTCTACACGGCAATTCAAGTGAATACCAACTCTATCGCAGATGATCTAAAGCGCAATGGTGGTTTCGTACCGGGTATCAAGCCTGGTGCACCTACTGCCGAGTTCTTAGATACTGTACTGAGTCGAATTACATTCCCTGGATCTATTCTATTAGCCTTGATCGCAGTACTTCCTGCCTTGGCAATGGTAGTAGGTTTGAATACACAATGGGCTTACTTCTACGGAGGTACTTCATTGTTGATTACAGTGGGTGTTATTTTGGACACACTACAGCAGGTAGAGAGTTACTTGTTAAATCGTCACTATGACGGTTTGATGAAGACTGGTAAGTTGAGAGGTAGAACTCAAAGCTCTATGATGTAATGGCAAAGCAAAGCGCAATAGAGCAAGACGGAACAGTGACTGAAGCATTGTCAAACGCAATGTTTCGTGTAGAGCTTGAAAATGGTCACGTTGTAACTGCACACATCTCAGGTAAGATGAGAATGCACTACATCAAGCTACTACCAGGTGATAAAGTGAAACTAGAGATGAGCCCTTACGATTTATCGAAGGCTCGTATAACGTACAGATACTAAGAAATGAAAATTAGAGCATCAGTAAAGAAGCGTAGTGCGGACTGTAAGATCGTTCGTCGTAAAGGACGCTTGTATGTAATTAACAAAAAGAACCCCAAGTTCAAGCAACGTCAGGGTTAACCAATAATTAGAGAAAAAAGACTATGGCAAGGATTGCAGGTGTAGACTTACCGAGAACTAAGCGTGGTGTTATTGGCCTGACGTACATTTACGGGGTCGGACTAAGCCGTTCGAAAGAAATTTTAGCAAAGGCTAAAATCCATGAAGATATCAAAGTTCAAGACTGGACTGATGAGCAACTTACTACCATTCGTGGTGTACTCGCTGATGAGTATATCGTAGAAGGTGAGTTACGTTCAGAGACTCAGTTGAACATTAAGCGTATGATGGATATCGGTTGTAACCGTGGTATTCGTCACCGTGTGGGTCTCCCACTTCGTGGACAACGTACTAAGAATAACTCTCGTACGAGAAAGGGTAAGAGAAAAACGGTTGCTAACAAGAAAAAGGCAACTAAATAATAGTTAGTTATGGCTAAGAAACAAGCGAAGCAGACGAAGAAGCGCAAAGTACGCATCGACGCTATGGGCGAGGCACATATCGGTTCTTCATTCAACAATATCATTATTTCATTGACGAACCAGCAAGGTCAAGTTATCTCTTGGTCTTCTGCAGGTAAAATGGGATTCCGTGGTAGCAAGAAAAATACTCCATACGCTGCACAGATGGCAGCTGAGGATTGTGGTCGTGTTGCTTTGGAAGCAGGCTTGAAGAAAGTGAAGGCGTATGTAAAGGGTCCAGGTAATGGACGTGAGAGCGCTATTCGCTCTTTACACAACCTAGGAATTGAAGTGGTTGAGATCATCGACATCACTCCAATCCCTCACAACGGTTGTCGTGCACCTAAGAAACGTCGTGTATAATTTTATAGTAGAACAGTATTATGGCAAGATATAGAGGACCAAAAACAAAGATTGCTCGTCGTATGGGTGAGGCGATCTTCGGCCCAGATAGTTCTTTCGAAAAGCGCAAGTACGCGCCGGGACAGCACGGAAATGCTCGTCGTCGTGGAAAGAAAAGTGAATACGCAGTACAATTGCTAGAGAAGCAAAAGGCAAAATACACTTATGGTATTTTGGAGCGTCAGTTCGCGAACATGTTTGATAAAGCTTCTCGCAGCAAAGGCAAGACAGGTGATGTATTGCTTCAGCTTTGTGAGAGCCGTCTTGACAATGTTGTATTCCGTTTGGGTCTAGGAAAGACTCGTGATGGAGCACGTCAGCTTGTAGGGCACCGTCACATTACTCTTAATGGTGAGTTGGCTAGCATCCCATCGATGCAAGTGAAGCCAGGTGATGTAATTGGTGTTCGTGAGAAGTCTAAGTCTTTAGTAGTTATTGCAGAGGCTTTGGCAGCTAAGTCGTCAGACTTCCAATGGTTGGAGTGGAACGAAAGCAAGTTGGAAGGAACATTCCTAAATGTACCTTCACGTGATGCTATTCCTGAGAACATCAAGGAGCAGTTGATCGTCGAATTGTACTCTAAATAATAAACACCTTATACTCTCTTATATGGCTATCCTTAATTTCCAAAAGCCGGATAAAGTAATCATGAACGCTTCTACTGACAAAAACGGTCAGTTCGAGTTCAGACCTTTGGAACCTGGCTACGGTCTCACAGTCGGTAATGCTCTTCGTAGAGTATTGCTCTCAGGACTTGAAGGTTTCGCCTTGACTTCTTTGAGAATTGAAGGTGTAGATCACGAGTTTAGTACGATTGAAGGCGTTGTTGAAGACGTAACTGAGATTGTTTTGAACTTGAAGCAAGTTCGTTTCAAGCAGCAGATCGATTCTATGGACACAGAGACTGTTAAGTTTTCTGTTTCAGGAAAAGAGCAGTTGGTTGCTGGAGACCTCGCTTCTCACATTAGTGCTTTTCAAGTGCTCAACCCTGATTTAGTTATCTGTAACATGGATCCAAGCGTAAGCTTGTCTTTAGAGGTAGTTATTGAAAAGGGTCGTGGTTACGTAGGCGCTGAGCAGAACAAGAAGGCAGATGCTCCGATCGGTGCGATTGCTCTTGACAGTATCTACACTCCAATCCAGAATGTTAAGTATTCGATAGAAAACTATCGTGTAGAGCAGAAGACGGATTACGAAAAGCTCGTTTTGGAAATTGAAACTGATGGTTCAATCCACCCGAAAGATGCTTTGACTGAGGCAGCGAAGATTTTGATTCACCACTTCATGTTGTTCAGCGATGAGCGCATCAGCTTGGAGGATGAGGAATCATCTGAAACTGAGTCTTACGATGAGGAAGCGTTGCACATGCGTCAGTTGCTTAAAACGAGACTTCATGACATGGACTTGAGTGTTCGTGCATTGAACTGTTTGAAAGCTGCAGAGGTAGATACACTAGGAGACTTGGTAACCTACTCTAAGTCTGATTTAATGAAGTTCAGAAACTTTGGTAAGAAGTCACTTACTGAATTGGAAGAGCTTGTAGAAAATAAAAACTTGAGCTTCGGGATGGATATTTCCAAGTACAAGCTCGATAAAGAATAATCATGAGACACGGTAAGAAATTTAACCACCTCGGTAGAAAGACTGCGCACAGAAAAGCGATGTTAAGTAACATGGCTGGTTCATTGATTGAGCACAAGCGTATCACAACGACTGTTCAAAAGGCGAAGGAATTACGTAAATTCGTTGAGCCGCTTGTAACGCGTTCAAAAGAAAACACTACTCACAACCGTCGTATGGCGTTTGCAGCGTTAGGCCAGAAAGAAATAGTAACGGAATTGTTTACTGTTGTTGGTCCTAAAGTTGGTGATCGTCCAGGTGGTTACACTCGCATTATCAAGACTGGTAATCGTTTGGGTGATAACGCAGAGATGTGTATGGTTGAGCTTGTAGACTTTAATGATATCTACGGAAAAGATGAGAAGAAGAAAACTACTCGTCGTAGCCGTCGTGCAAAGACTACAACTGAGGAAGCAGCTCCTGCTCCTGAGGCAGCAGCAACAACAGAAGAAGAATCTGCTGAATAAGAATACACTAATGCACCAAATAGGTCATTGTTAAGTAACTTGAAGGGGAATTAGGCACAGGCCTATTTCCCCTTTTTTTTAGAAAAATCGGTTGATGAAAGACACAAACAAAAAAGCAGTTTTACTTCTAGCAGACGGTACCATGTTCTTTGGTACTTCGACGGGTCTTGATGGCACGGCCTATGGAGAAATCTGTTTTAATACTGGAATGACAGGGTACCAGGAAATTTTCACGGACCCGTCTTATTTCGGTCAGCTTATGGTTATGGCGACTGCTCATATCGGAAACTACGGTGTTCATGCTGAGGAGATTGAAAGCGAGCATATCCAGATAGCTGGTTTGATTACTAAAAACTTTAGTGAGGTGGCCTCTCGTAGTGGGAAGTCGGATAGTCTGTATGGGTACTTTGAGAAAGAGAACAAAGTAGCTATTAAGGATATCGATACTCGTGCACTTGTGCGTCACATTCGTGATTCGGGTGCGATGAATGCGATTATCAGTACTGAGATTCATGATGTTGAAGCGTTAAAGGCTAGACTGGCGGATTGTCCTTCAATGGAGGGTTTGGCTCTTGCTCCGACAGTGAGCACTACTGAAGCCTATGAAGTAGGTCCAGAGGATAGCGATGTGCGTGTTGCAGCCTTAGATCTTGGTATCAAAAAGAATATTATTCGTTGTATTACTGAGCGTGGTGCTCGCGTAAAAATTTTCCCTTGGAATACAAGTGCAGAGGAGATGATGGCGTGGAACCCGAACGGTTTGTTTTACTCGAATGGCCCTGGTGATCCGGCTGCCTCTCCTGAGATTGTTGCCGAGGTTTCAAAGGGTATTGCAAGTGGTTTGCCTGTATTTGGTATTTGTTTGGGGCACCAGATGATTGCTTTGGCAAGCGGATTGCAGACGTATAAAATGCACAATGGCCACCGCGGGATTAACCACCCGGTAAAAAATTTGGCCACAGGTAATGGGGAGATTACTTCTCAGAACCATGGTTTTGTTGTGAAGATGGAAGATGTAGAAGCTGCCGATAAGGTAGAATTGACGCATATTCATTTGAACGATCAAACTGTAGCGGGAATAAAGCGCACTGATGCGAATTGTTTCTCCGTTCAATACCATCCAGAAGCATCACCAGGTCCTCACGATAGTAGATATCTGTTCGACCAATTCATTGAGAATATAAAGAACCACTAATCCACAATCTAATCGACAACTAACACTCAAAAACAAATATTATGTCTGTTATTACACACATTCATGCCCGTCAGATTTTAGATTCTCGTGGAAACCCAACCGTTGAAGTAGATGTCATCACTTCTACAGGTGCTATGGGTAGAGCTGCAGTGCCATCGGGTGCTTCTACAGGAATTCACGAAGCTGTTGAGCTGAGAGATGAGGATGCCTCTGTTTACATGGGAAAAGGCGTTTTGAAAGCCGTAGAGAATGTAAATGAAGTTATTGCACCAGAATTGGAAGGCGAGATTGTAACCGAGCAAGCTCAGATCGATCAAATCATGTTGGATTTGGACGGTACAGAGAATAAAGGAAAGCTTGGTGCTAATGCTATTCTAGCGGTTTCTTTGGCAGTTGCGAAAGCAGCAGCAGAGAGTACTGGTCAGTCCTTGTACCGTTACATCGGTGGGGTGAATGCTCGTACATTACCAGTTCCAATGATGAACATCTTAAACGGTGGTTCACATGCGGATAACAGCATCGATTTCCAAGAATTTATGGTGATGCCGTTTGGTGCTGAAACTTTCAGCCAAGCATTACGTATGGGTACAGAGGTGTTCCATCACTTGAAGAAAGTATTGAAGAGAAAAGGATACAGTACTAATGTTGGTGACGAAGGTGGTTTTGCACCGTCTATCGGATCGAATGAAGAAGCGCTAGAGATCATTTTAGAGAGTATCGAAAAGGCAGGCTATAAGCCAGGAGTTGATATCTGGATTGCTATGGATGCTGCAGCTTCAGAATTTTACAATGAAGAGAAAGGTACTTACGTATTCCACAAGAGCGACGGTCGTGAATTGACTTCAGATGAGATGGTAGACTACTGGGCGACTTGGATCGAAAAGTATCCTATCGCTTCTATCGAAGATGGTTTACACGAAGATGATTGGGCCGGTTGGGCTAAGCTTCATGCAAAGATTGGAGATAAGGTTCAGCTCGTAGGTGATGATTTGTTCGTGACGAACGAGACTCGCGTTGCACGTGGTATCGAAGAAGGAAGTGCGAATAGCGTTTTGGTGAAAGTAAACCAGATCGGTACGTTGACTGAAACTATCAATACTGTAACCCTTGCTAACCGTCATATGATGACTGCGGTTATGTCACACCGTAGTGGTGAGACGGAAGATTCTACGATCGCAGATCTTGCCGTAGCATTGAATACAGGTCAAATTAAAACAGGTTCTGCTTCACGTTCTGACCGCATGGCGAAGTACAACCAATTGTTAAGAATTGAGGAAGAGTTGGGTGAGCTTGCAGTTTTCCCAGGAAAGAACTTCCGTTTCATTAAGTAATTAAGAAAAACCAAGATACCCTATCATGGATAGAATTAAACAACAGTTCAGAGATGTTTTTCCAGAGGTTGTAGCAGATACTAAAGCTTTTTTGAAGGCAAACGCTGACGAAAAGGTGGGCGAAATCAAGCTAGGACAACTCTATGGCGGTATGCGCGGTATGCCAGCGCTTATTTGCGAAACGTCAAAATTGGACCCGGATGAAGGGATTCGATTTAGAGGTTATAGCATTCCTGAGTTGCAGGAGAAGCTTCCGAAGTACCCAGGTGGTGAGCAGCCGTTGCCAGAAGGATTGTTCCATTTAATGTTGATGAATGAGATTCCAACAGAAGATGAAGCACGTCGTTTGAGCAATAATTGGACACGCCGTTCTAATGTTCCTGTGCATGTTTTTAAGGCGATCGATGCACTTCCTGCAAAGACGCACCCTATGACTCAATTTACAATTGGAATCATGGCGATGCGCACCGAAAGTGAATTTGCGAAGGCTTATTCAGCGGGTGTTCACAAGAGTGAATACTGGGACGCTACTTACGAGGACAGCATGAATTTGATCGCTCGTTTGCCACGTGTTGCAGCTTACATCTACCGTAGAATGTACCACGATGATCAGCATATTGAGCCAGATCCGAAGCTTGACTGGGCAGGTAACTTTGCACATATGTTGGGTTACGATAGCGACGAATTCAAAGAACTGATGCGTATGTATTTGACCATTCACGCAGATCACGAAGGTGGTAATGTGAGTGCTCATACCGTACACTTAGTAGGTTCTGCGTTAAGTGATGCGTACCTAAGCTTTGCGGCGGGAATGAATGGTTTGGCTGGTCCGTTGCACGGTTTGGCTAACCAGGAAGTGATTCGCTGGATCAACAACATGCGTCAAGAATTAGGGGGTGGCCTTCCGACCAAAGAGCAGATTGCGAGTTACTGCAAGAAGACTTTGGATTCAGGTAAGGTGATTCCAGGTTTCGGTCATGCAGTTTTGCGTAAAACAGATCCTCGTTACACTGCACAGCGTGAATTTGCAAAGAACAAAATGCCGAACGATGATCTCTTCAAGATCGTTAGTATGATCTATGAAGTAGTTCCGGATATCTTAGCAGCGACAGGCAAGGTGAAAAACCCTTGGCCAAACGTGGATGCGCATAGCGGTCAACTTTTGACACACTATGGCTTCGTGGAGTACGAATTCTACACGGTACTCTTCGGTGTTGCACGTTCGCTAGGTACCCTGTCGAACCTCATCTGGGACCGTGCGATGGGTATGCCGATCGAGCGTCCAGGATCTACGACCACGGATCTTTTGAAGAAGCAATTCGAAAAGTAATTTTCGTACTTGAAAAATAGGAAAGCCCCGAGTCATTGATTCGGGGCTTTTTGTTTGTATATGAGTGTTTTAGTATACCAAGTTTTGTATATTCGCACCCCTTTTGGACACGAAGCATGCTGCCGAAGGGAACGAAACTTAAAAATCCACTCTCGTGGACCAGTGGGAAGAGCATGCAAGGTCCTGAGATACAAGTAAATCTCTCATGTCAGAAGAGAATCAAGTACCACAAGAAGAGGTACAACAAGAGACTCCAGCTCAGGAGGCTCCAAAAGCAGAAGAAACCGTACAGGAAGAATTTAGCTGGGCCGATGTAGAAGGTACTAACGATAGTGTTAGTGCAGAGCATATCGCTTTGACTGAGTTGTACGAAGGAACCCTAGGTTCTTCTGTAGAACACCAAGTTGTAGAAGGTAAAGTAACTTCTAAAACTGATCGTGAAGTAATTATTGACATCAACTCCAAGAGTGAAGGTGTAGTGAGCTTGAATGAGTTCCGTTACAACCCAGAGCTTGCAGTAGGAGATACTGTAGAAGTATTGGTTGATCGTCAGGAAGACAAGTATGGACAACTCGTTCTTTCGCACAGAAAGGCACGTTCTATCAAAGCTTGGGACCGCGTTAACGAAGCTCACGAAAACGATGAAATCGTCAAAGGTTACGTTAAAGCTCGTACTAAGGGTGGTATGATCGTTGATGTCTTCGGACTTGAGGCGTTCTTGCCAGGTTCACAGATTGATGTGAAGCCGATCCGCGATTACGACCAGTACGTAGATAAAACAATGGAATTCAAAGTGGTTAAAATCAACCACGAGTTCAAAAACGTTGTTGTTTCTCACAAGGCGCTTATTGAAGCTGATCTTGAAGAACAGAAAAAAGAAATCATCTCGAAACTTGAAAAAGGTCAAGTACTTGAAGGTATCGTTAAGAACATCACATCATACGGGGTATTTATCGACCTTGGTGGCGTAGATGGTTTGGTACACATCACAGATCTTTCTTGGAGCCGTATCAATCACCCGTCTGAGGTAGTTGAATTGGATCAAAAGATCAATGTTGTAATCTTGGACTTCGATGAAGGCAAGACGCGTATCCAGTTAGGTCTTAAGCAACTCGAGAAGCACCCATGGGATGCTCTTGACGAGAACTTGAGCGTAGGTGACAAAGTGAACGGTAAAGTAGTAGTACTTGCTGATTACGGTGCATTTATCGAGATCCTCCCAGGAGTTGAAGGTTTGATCCACGTTAGTGAGATGAGCTGGTCTGCACACTTGCGCAGTGCTGGTGACTTCATGAAAGTAGGAGAAACTGTTGAGGCAGAAGTATTGACTCTAGACCGTGAGGACCGTAAGATGAGCTTGGGTATCAAGCAACTTACTACTGATCCATGGACAGACATTACTACGAAATACCCACAAGGTTCACAGCACGCTGGAACCGTTCGTAACTTCACGAACTTCGGTATCTTCCTAGAGCTTGAAGAAGGAATTGATGGATTGATCCACATTTCAGATCTAAGCTGGACGAAGAAAATCAAGCACCCTTCAGAGTTCACCACCATCGGTGCACGTCTAGAAGTTGTTGTTCTTGATATCGATGCTGAAAACCGTCGTTTGAGCCTAGGTCACAAGCAGATTGAAAACAACCCGTGGGATGACTACGCAACAGCATTCGCTGTAGGTACGACTCATACAGGTACGATGATCAACTCTGGTGATAAAGGTGGAGATGTAAGCTTTGCAAGCCACGAAGGTGTTGAAGCATACTGTCCAGCACGTCACATCACGAAAGAAGATGGCGCGAAACTTGAAAAAGGAGAGTCTGCTGAATTCAAAGTGATCGAGTTTAACAAAGACAACCGTCGTATCGTTGTATCTCACGTGGGTACTTACAAAGAGGTTGAGCTTAAGAAAGGTCGCAGCGGCGGCGGTGGTGGTAACAAAGGCGGAAACGTTGCTGTACCTAACCAAAACGTAGAGCGCTCAACTATGGGTGATCTAGACGCACTTGCAGCTTTGAAAGAGCAAATGGAAAAAGGTGGAAAGTAATTTCTAACTGATATTCTAATACTTAAACCCTCGAGCATTGCTCGAGGGTTTTTTTATGCGAAAAAGTTACCTTCGAGGTATGAAGATTAGAGAAATAATTCAAGAGCTTGAACGCATTGCGCCGCCGATGCTACAGGAGTCTTATGATAATAGCGGATTAATTGTAGGCCACTCAGACTGGGAAACGGACGGTGTGCTTGTCGCACTGGACTGCTTAGAAGACGTGGTAGATGAAGCGATTCAAAAGGGAATACATTTAGTAGTAACGCATCATCCCATTGTGTTCTCTGGTTTGAAAAGATTCAATGGCAAGAGTTATATCGAGCGAGTGGTAATGAAAGCTATTAAGCATGATGTTGCTTTGTACGCCATCCATACGAACCTTGATAATGTTGCGTGGGGGGTGAATGCCAAAATCATGGAAGTTCTGGACATCTATTCCCATCAGGTACTGTCCCCTATGAAAAATGCATTGAAGAAATTTCAAGTGTATGTGCCAAGCAACAGTGCTTTAACACTAGCTAATGCAGTATATGCTGCAGGAGGTGGAAAGGTGAGTCTTTATGAAGAGTGTAGTTTCACTACCGCTGGAACAGGGACCTTTAAGCCGACTGTAGGTACAAACCCTGTAGTAGGTAATGTAGGAACTCGAGAGACAGTACAAGAGGTGAAAATGGAGTTTCTTGTTCCCAATTTTGCCCAACGCGCAGTGGAGCGGTCGGCACGAAATGCCCATCCTTATGAAGAGATGGCCTATGAATGGTTGAGCTTAGAAAATACAGCTACCGTCTATGGCGCTGGTGCAGTAGGTTCGTTGGATGAGCCGATGGAGTTTGAAGCGTTTTTAGCGCACTGCAAGTCGGCGTTTGGAACGACCCTAAAGTATACGGCACCGGTTGGAAGTCATGTGAAAAAGGTCGCCGTTTGTGGCGGTTCCGGCAGCTTCCTTCTCGGCGCGGCAAAAGCGAGTGGCGCAGACGTTTTTATCACTGCGGACTATAAATACCATCAATTTTTTGACGCGGAGAACGACATTAGTATATTGGATGTCGGACATTTTGAGAGTGAGCAGTTTACAATAGATTTAATAGCAGAGGGACTATCGAAAAAATTCCCTAAATTTGCCGTTCTCAAAACAGAGGTCAACACAAATCCTATACAGTACTATTAGTATGGCTAAGAAGGCAAAAGAGTTAAGCGTAGAGGACAAGCTAAGAGCACTTTACGATCTTCAGATAATCGATCGTCGCATCGATGAGATTCGCGC
>Ga0209136_1001059_pt1 | contig 18641 bp, 23 predicted proteins | sample SaaInl0LU_22_DNA_FD_184640 | JGI IMG/M metagenome (GOLD analysis project Ga0209136, IMG submission 184640) | Marine microbial communities from expanding oxygen minimum zones in the Saanich Inlet - ESP_90LU_22_DNA (SPAdes) (version 2) | ecosystem: Environmental > Aquatic > Marine > Intertidal... | reverse complement strand
CCTTTTTTCACAGAGTAGCGAAATTATTGAAGGGGAGGCTAGGCTTGAGGGCAGTAGTGAAAGGGGACAGGATGCCCGCAGGCAGACCGGCGAAACCAGTCGAACAAAAAAAGCTGACAGGCAACCCAGGACGCAGGCCATTACCTAACGGCGGAGAGCTTATGCAACTAGGGGAAGGCCGACGCGAACCAATACGTCCGCTTGAGTTCTCTGGCAAGCAACTATGGGACTCGGTGTTCGAGCACGGCGAGCTATGGGTGAGTCCGACAATCGACGTTCACTTATTGCAGATGACTTGCGAGCAACTCGATCGACGCGACGCGCTCATGGCGCTAGTGCCGGACAATCCAAACGACCGCACGATAAATAAGAACTTGAACGAACTGGAAAAAGCAATTAGCGCCAACCTCGGACTACTGGGCTTCACTCCATCCGACCGCTCACGCCTCGGGTTTACCCTTGCGAAAACCGAAAGCAAGATACAAGAACTCCAAAGGATTATGAGTGAGTAACACCTGGCCACCGCGCTATCTGACGCACGTGCCAGAGGAAGCTTTAGGCGGCAAGCGTGCTCAGGCCGCGCTGCAATTCATCGATCTATTCGGTGTCATCACTAAGGACTCGGTCGCAGGTCCCGCAGGATCACCGCTAGTCCTTCGCGACTGGCAGCGTGAAATGGTCAAAAGAATCTACGCTGACGACGGCAGAGGCGGGTTCAAACATCGCATTAGCTACGTTGGTTTGCCGAGGAAGAACGGCAAGAGCGCCATCGCCAGCACGCTCGCACTGGCCGATCTCTATGTCTTAGGCGGTCGAGGCGCTGAGATTTACTCAATCGCTGCCGAAAAGGAGCAGGCTCGCATCGTATTCGCAGACGCTAAGCGCATCATCGAGTCTCATAAAGAACTCTCAGACATGGCAAAGCTCTACCGCGATGCTATCGAGATACCTTCGACCGGTTCGGTTTATCGAGTCCTCAGCGCCGAGGCTTACTCGAAGGAAGGACTATCACCAGTCGCAGTCTACGCTGATGAAATTCACGCCATGCCGACACGCGAACTCTGGGACGTTATGAGTTTGGCTATGGGTGCTCGAGGCAACCGCGCTCACATGGTCGGGATTACAACGGCAGGAACACGCAGCGACCAGACTGGACAAGACTCGATCGCGTTCAACCTTTACAACTACGGCAAGCGCATCGCTAACGGCGAGGTCGAGGACTCAACCTACTTCATGGCATGGTGGGAAGCACCAGAGAATGCCGACCATCGCTCCGAGGATACGTGGAGAGAGGCGAACCCAGGCTATGGGGACATCTGCTCCGCTGACGATTTTGTCTCCGCTGTACGGACAACTCCCGAAGCAGAGTTCAGAATCAAGCGCGTGAACCAATGGGTGAATACAAAGTCTGCCTGGCTACCGGCTGGCACTTGGCAGGAACTAGAGCAAACATTTGAGCTGCAACCAGACGACGAATACATCCTCGGCTTCGACGGATCGTGGAAAAACGACTCAACCGCTTTGGTTGCCGTGATACTTCCGCGAACGGAAGATGACGTTTACCGTGCGTTTCGCGTAGCGCACTGGGAGAAGGACTTTGCCCTCGATGACGATTCTTGGATTGTCGACAAAGGCGAAGTAAGTAAGGCGGTTATAGATTGGTTCTTTGCCAACCCTAACTGCCGAGAGATTGTCTGCGACCCGACCTACTGGCAAGACGAGATGTTCCAATGGTCCGAAGCAGGCATGACCGTAATCGAATACCCGAACACCATCAGCCGAACCGTGCCGGCAACTGCCAAGCTTTACGAAGCGATTATGAACGGCAAGATTGTTCACAACGGCGACGCTGCACTAGGGCGACACCTAGACAACTGCATCCTCAAGATTGACTCGAATCGCGGCGCGAGAATAACTAAGGATTACAGAAACCCAAAGCTGAAAATCGACTTGGCTATTGCCCTACTTATGGCTTACGACCGAGCGAGTAGTAAACTTGAACCAGAGATTACGCCGCAATTTTTTATTTAGGAATTTATGAGCGACATCGTGCAGGTTAGCGGAGCAGTCCTAGTGACAATTGGCGCTGGACTAATCTACATTCCCGCAGGCTTCATCATCGGCGGAATCTTTGCAATCTTGATCGGGATAAGTCTGGAGCGTAGGTAATGTTTGACAAGTTGTTTGAGCGAAGGGCTATCTCGTATCAGTCCATCTTCCAGTCGGGAGATGACATCACCTTCGGCAACTACTCCGGCACTTACATAAACAGCGACACCGTGTTCCAAGTGAACGCGGTATTCAGCGCAATCTCACTAATCGCCGACACAATTAGCACGCTGCCATTAGATGCTTACATTCGCAGAGACGGCGCCCGCTTCCCATTCCGTCCTCGACCAGAGTGGGTATCGCAGCCAGACGTAAACATTCCACGCGAGGCGTTCTACAACCAGGTAATCGTTTCGCTATTGCTCGAGGGCAACTGCTTCATTCGCGTCTTTAGCAACACACGCGGCGAGGTCGTAAACCTAACCGTTCTCAATCCTCAAACTGTAGACATCTCCCGCAACGGACTCGGCAACCTAATGTTCCGTGTCGAGGGCGAGGACAAGATGCTGACCAGCGAGGAAATCATCTACATCCCAGACGTAATGAAGCCTGGTGAAATCCGAGGCATCTCTCGCATCAAGGCAATGGGTGAAACTTTTGGCCTTGCACTAGCACTTGAGCGTTACGCATCATCGTTCTTCGGTCAGGGCACTAACCTTCAGGGAGTTATCGAGTTCCCTGGCAACCTAAACAAAGAGCAAGCCGATCAGCTCGCCTCAGCTTTCGACAACCGACACCGAGGCTGGAAAAAGGGACACCGCACCGGCGTTCTTTCAGGCGGCGCTAAGTTCATCTCTACTCAGACCGACCCAGAGAAGTCCACGCTGGTCGAATCACGCAACCAGTCAATCGCAGACGTAGCCAGAGCGTTCAACGTCCCTCCGCACCTGCTAGGACTGCCAGGCACAAACTCTTACGCGTCGGTCGAGCAGACTAACCTTGCATGGATTACTCACGGGCTTCGTCCTATCGTCGGCAAGATCGAGGGCGCACTCAGCCCGCTTATGCGTCGCTCACAAGGCGGAGCAGGCGCATTCATCAAGTTCAACCTAGATGGACTTGCCAGAGCAGACCTCCAGAGCAGAACCTCCAGCTACTCGACAATGCTTCAGTCCGGTGCAATGAGCATCAACGAAGTTCGTTCTTACGAGGACCTTCGACCAATCGATGACAACGCTGCAAGCCAGCCACGCGTACCATTGGCAAACGTAAACCTTGATGCTGCCGACCTAAAGGCAATGCGCGAGCGCGTGACTATGGTTCGTGATCTAGTCATGGTTGGATTCTCACCAGCCGAGGCTTTGGCAGCGATGGGTGTTCAAGACATCGACCACACCGGAGTCCCAAGCGTTCAGCTTCAGGGATTGCAGAACCTCAATCCCGAGGACCCAGAGCAGGCATACGAGGTCTAAATGGCAATCACCTACAACGTATTCGAAGTCACCGACTCAGCGGTCGAGATTCTGCCTGCGAGTTTTGACTCGCAAAAGATTTGGATTCAGAACCTTGAGCCTCTATCTGAAGTAGATGAATACGCGCGTGCAGGATTCCTTTACAATCTCGCAAAAAAGTTCGCAGTATCGTCAGCTGGCACGGTGAACTTCGCGATTACGACTGGCTCCGCAGGATTGCAGATTGAGTCCTACGAAATCATTAGCGACGTGTCAAATGTCACTGCAACCTTGATCGAGGGCGCAACTGTCACCACATCGGGCGCTGCTATACCTAATTACAACATGAACCGCAACATGGCCGACAACGCAATCTCGACCCTCAGCAGCGCATCGACCGTCACCGGTGGAAGCGTTATCGCAAGTGAATACCTCACCGCAGATAAGCACGCAGCCGGCGGAGGCATGGGCAGCATCAAAATTTACACACTTAAGCCAGATGAAGATTACGTATTCCGGTTCGTAAACAACGGCAATCAGATAACCAACGTATTCCTAAACCTGAGTTTCTCTGAGAAATACAACGGCCTAAACCAAATCTGGCTAGGTAGCTCCGCAGGCTCAGCCGTTACCCTTCGCGGTCATGAGATGATTCAGCTCGACGTGCGCGGAGGCGAATCACTTACCGCAGTTAGCGATGGCGGAACTAACACCGTCGTAGTTATGAGGCAGGACTAATGCCGTACTACATCTCAGACCAGAATCCAGACTGCTCAGGTTGGGCAGTCGAAAAGGACGATGGTGAGGTTATCGGTTGTCACGACACAAAAGAATCTGCCGTCGATCAGATGGTAGCCGTCTCAATCGCTGAGGACATGGAGCCAGGCGGTAAGCGTGAAGCACGCCAAGTAAATTTAGAACCTCCGGCTTACTTTAGAGCCAGCGCTAGACGTGGACTCGGTTGGGTGGATGAAGGACGCGCAGGCGATGGATTATTGCCACGCACTATCCGCGAAGCTCGGGCAATGGCCGAGGGCAACATGACTGCCGACAAGTGGGTAAGACTTCGCGCATTCCTTGCAAGGCACATGGTGGACTTTGACGCACCGGCAGCGAAAGCAGACTCAGACGACTATCCAAGTCCAGGCGTAGTCGCAATTGCGCTCTGGGGAGGTGGCGGAACACGTCGCTCTGCCCAGCGTGCTTTGACCTATGCGGAAGGCGTAGTTGCTAGACTGAATGAAGAAAATGAAGGCCGTACGGAAGGCGAGACATTGAGCAAGTTGGAAACACGCGAGTTCGAGCACGGACTAGAACTACGCGAAGAAGGCGACCAGATGACGCTGACTGGTTATGCCGCATTGTTCAACTCACGATCAGAGAATCTAGGCGGGTTCACCGAGGTCATTGCACCTGGCGCGTTTACTCGCTCACTGAAATCACGGAACGACGTAAAGTTGCTTTGGAATCACGACACCGGTGCGGTTATGGGTTCAACCCGCGCAGGAACTTTGACACTTAGTGAGGACGAGCGCGGACTGCGTGTCGAGGCAACTTTGCCAAACACAACTCACGGACGCGACGCAAAAGAACTAATCTCACGCGGAGACGTAACGGGATTCAGCTTTGGCTTCACAATTCCAGGTCGCGGAGGCGATGAGTGGAACGGCGAAGGAACTGAGAGAACACTCAAGTCAGTCAGGCTTCACGAAGTATCTTTGACACCATTCCCCGCCTACCAGCAAACAAACGGAACAGCTCAGGTCCGAGGACTAGACAAACTTGCTAAGCGTGCCGAGGTAGATGCTGACGCACTTGCTGATGCACTTATGAAACTAGAGCAGGGTGAGGAAATCACTAGCGACGACCGCAACCTACTCACTAAGGTAATCGACTCAGTCTCACCAGAGGACGAGGAAGCACCAGAGGCAGATAACAGCCTCGCGCTACTTGCACTCAAAAAGCAGAAACTCGCACTACTACAAAAGGTTCTCTAATGGCTACTTTCGATGAGGTCAAGGCAACCATCCTCGACGTTGCAGGCAACCCTACTTCCGGCGCAATCGCAGACCTAGCTGATTCATGGGCAGCAGCGATCGTTAGCCTGGACTCCGACGTACCTTACAAGCTAGAAGCCAAAGACGGCGACGGCGACGGCAAGGTGCAGGATGGCACGCCATTCGAGCGGCCCGCAAAAAAAGAAACGCGTGTAACCAAGCCAGCCGAAACGCGCTAGTTCCCCTGTTGGCGTAGGCTGCCAAGCTGCGTTTCTTCCCTCCGGTTATCTTTCGCCGGAGGGTTTCTTTTTGTCTGCACTCGGTGCAGTAAACTTTACATAACGGAAGTGAGTTAGCTCTGCCGTGTTTGCTGAGCGTTAGCGCCGCATTACGAATAACTAACCAATTAGGAGAAAACATTGTCTGAGTTCATCAAGAGCCAGCAGGAACTCCGCGCTAACCTCTACGAGCAGATGAAGGACGTTATCGAGTCGGCTGAGGCCGAGTCTCGCGGACTAGACGCTGCTGAGCTAGAGAAGATCGGTCGCATTGAGGCCGACATGGACCGCGCTGCAGAGTCAATTTCGACTGCACAGCGCGCCGAAGAGCGCAAGCTTGAGGTAGCTGAGGCTGCTAAGGGCTTTGTTCCAGCTGAAGAGAAGAGAAGCGATGCCGACGTATTCCGTGCACTTGCACGTGGCGAGGTTCGCTCACACACATTCAACAGCGAGAAGCGCGCACTCGTGCCTGCTACCGCTACCGTCCCAGTAGGATTCCTAGACCAGGTCTACGGCCTTGCACGTCTAGTCGGTCCAATGCTGGACGTATCCGACGTAATTACCCGTGCCTCGGGCGAGTCACTTCGCATTCCAACGTACACCGCTTACTCAACCGCTACTCAGTACGCAGCCGGTTCCGCAATTGCAGAGTCAAATCCAACATTTGATTCCGTTTTGCTCACGCCAAAAAAGGTGGGCTTTATCGTTCAAATTGCGAACGAACTGATTGACGACGCTGGATTCGACATCGAGTCTGTCATCGCTGAGCAGGCAGGTAACGCTATCGGTTTCAAGATCAACGACCTTGCAACTGTCGGTACCGGTTCGACCGAGACTGAGGGTATTGTCCCCGCAGCAGGTTCCGGTGTAACTGGTGGAACCACTACCTTCACCGCAGACCAGCTCATCGACCTCCAGTTCTCACTGGACGGTGCAGCACGTCGTCTGCCAGGTGTCGGCTACATGGGTAACACCTCAACCCTCGGCGTTATGAGGAAGCTAAAGGACGACAACAACCAGTACCTCTACACCGTAAACGTAGGTGCGCCAGATAACTTTGCAGGATTCTCAATCTTTGAGAACCCAGCAATGGCTGACGTAGGCACTGGAAACAAGTCCGTCCTATTCGGACACTTCCCAAGCTACAAGATCGTAACCACCGGTCTTGAGGTTGCCACTTCATCGGATGCCTACTTTGCAAACGATGTCACGGCGTATCGTTTCACATACAGAATGGACGGCGCACTCACGCATTCCAGCCATGTGAAGTACCTGGTACACGCTTAGTCGTTACCACAAAAGCCGACCGGCTCAGCGTTGTAGGTTCCGCTGGGCCGGTCTTTTTTTGTTAGAGTAACAACATGGCAACCTACAAAATGCAAGGCGCAGTCTCACTCGCCTCAAACTCAATCGGCTCATCAACCGGCTACGGCGTGCAGGGTAAGTATCTCGCTGAGAAACTACTCAAGCACGGCATCAAAGTAGCCAACCTCTCCAACTACGGCCTCGAAGGTCGCGTGGACACAATAAGAACAAAGCATGGTGACGTAAAGCATTACCCGCGAGGTCAGGTTCTCTACAGCGAGGACGTGATGCAGCTATGGCACAAAGACTTCACCTCGTCATTCCCGACGCTCAAGAACTACCTATTCACGCTTTACGATGTCTGGGTTTACAACAACCTGAAGTTCGACGGTGACATCATTAGCTGGGTTCCGCTAGATCACATCACGCTACCTCCGCAGGTTGCTAAGTTCCTACTGCGCGACCAGGTAACGCCAGTCACTATGAGTCCGCACGGCCAGAGGCAACTAGAGGATGCCGGTATTGACTCGACCTACATTCCGCACGCGGTAGACACAAAAGTATTCAAGCCAACCGACGATTATCTAGGGATGCCAACGCGAGAGTATCTGCAAGTCCCCGAAGATGCGTTCCTAGTTTCGATGGTGCAAGCCAACAAAGCTAACGGCCAGATTCACCGCAAGTCCCTAGCCGAGCAGTTCCTAGCCTTCGGAATGTTCCGCAAGGAATACCCGAACAGCTATCTCTACCTGCACATGGAACCAAACAAAGCATTCGGCGGATTCGACATCCCGCGCCTACTCAAAGCCTGCGGACTCGATCAGAGCTGCGTGCTTATGGCAGACAGCGACATCCTCCGCACCGGATACCCGCAAGAGTTCTTAGCGGCGGTTTACACGGCTTCAGATGCGCTACTGGCAACGTCCTATGGCGAGGGCTTTGGCGTGCCGGTTGTTGAGGCGCAAGCCTGCGGGACCAGAGTCATTACTTCGGGCTTCGCCGCAACGCAAGACTTAGCCGGTGAGGATTCTTGGATAGTCGGAGGGCAACCATTCTGGGACGAGGCGCAAGGAGCGTTCTTTAGTATCCCGTTGGTGCAATCAATCGTGGAAGCACTTAAAGAGGCTCACAACGCACCTCGCGGACTCTCAGAGCCATCTATGGCGTTTGCTAAAGAGTTTGACGTGGATAAGGTCTGGGATAAGTATTGGCTGCCATTCTGGAAAGAGAAGTTTGACGCGAATTAGTCTGCCGCTCGCAATCTGGGGAGAAAGCTACGGCGAGTTCCTAGATCGCTGGCTCGATGGCGTTCACGGACTCAACCGACAACCGGACGAGATTGTTCTGGTGACGGATGAACAAAACAAAGGTTTACATAATCTAAAGACTGACATCCCGCTACAAACGCACTGGCTCAAGCCAAAGGATTACCGACTCTGGGATTACGCCATAAGGCAGAGCACCGGTGACTGGATAGCGATCTGCAACGTCGATGACGTGTTTCTGCCCGCAGCCTTAGACACTATCGATCAGGCAGACCGCGAAGGTTACAACCTGCTTATCGATTCGCTAGTTGTCAAACAAACCGGACACGTCTGGCGAGGCTACTGGGATGCCGGCATGATTCCGCACCGCTTCACAATGCCAGGCGCAGAACCAATGCGGAAAGACCTCTACGTCGAGGCGGGTGGATTCGACTACAACTTCCAATACCCAGACTGGGCACTAATGGTCAAGGCGGTCGCTAAGGGCATCGTGCGTCCGTTCAACTCACCGACCGAGAGAATCATCTTTGACACCGGAGCTGACAGACTGACAATGAGCGGAGGGCAACAAAACCCATCCGTAAAGGCGCGAGGTTCGGCGCAGGTACACGAACTAGCAAAGGACTTAGGACTGCTATGAAGATTCTGGTTCTAGGCGCTGAGGGGATGCTAGGGCATCGAGTCGTGAAAGCATTAGAAGGCTTGAACGTAATCGCGCCATCACGCACTGACTACACCGCACCGGAGTCAGTAGCCAAGTACGGACTCACGCATGAGGACTACGTAGTGAATTGCATAGGCGCAATACCTCAAAAGAATTACGACCTCAACGACATGAGGCGGCTGAACTCAGAGTTCCCGCACTTCCTTAGAGCTGATGGCGAGTTCCGCATTATCCAGATCGCTACAGACTGCGCGTTCTACGGCGACGCCGGTAACTACAGCGAACAATCACTTAGAAACGCTCACGATGGTTACGGGCGAAGCAAGATACTCGGAGAGCTGCCTAGCATTATGAACTTGCGCTGCTCAATCATCGGTCCCGAGCTGACCTCTAAGCGTTCGCTATTTGAGTGGGTAAGAACTCAACCTCAAGGCGCAACACTTCACGGCTACGTGCGACACCGCTGGAACGGACTAACGACTGACGCGTTTGCCTCGATCGTGCGAGCGGTTATTGACAACGACCTCTACTTCGCAGGGATGCAACATCTAGTCCCTAGAGATGCCGTGACGAAGCATGAGCTTATTCAGATGATAGCCAAGCGAACTAAGAGAGATGACCTAAACATCGTTCCCGAAATCACCGGCATCGTAGATAGAACCTTGAGTACGGTGAGGCCTTATCTAAACGACTTGCTCTGGTTCAAGGCAGGTTACTCGCAGGCTCCATCGATTCAGGAAATGCTTTCAGAGTTAGCGGTAGACTAGAAGCATGGCCATAACTAACGGATACTGCACGCTAAGCGACATCAAAGCGGCACTTAGAATTACCGACTCGGTCGATGACGCACTACTAGAACTTAGCGTCGAGGGTGCAAGCCGACAGATTGACGGAGTTTGCGACAGGATTTTCTACAACGCCGGCAGCGCATCAAGAGTATTTATTCCGACTGATCCCTACTTGGTCGAGATTGACGACCTCGCAACCGTGACAAATATCAAGACTTCCTCGGCTGCCGATGGCAACTTCGACGTTACCTGGGAGACAACCGACTACGAACTACATCCGCTAAACGGGAAAGTCGGCGGAAGCTACTCACCGTATACAGACATTAGGGCAATCGGTGATTACCTATGGCCTATCTGGACCGTGACAAGCACGAACAGCAACGAAGCAACCGTGCAGGTGACGGGAACGTGGGGATGGACTAGCGTGCCGGTCGCAATCAAGCAGGCAACCATCCTGCTCGCAATGAGGCAGTTCAAGCGTTACGACTCACCGCTCGGTGTTGCAGGCTTTGGAGACTTAGGTGCAATCCGAGTAGGCAAGATTGATCCAGACGTAGACGCGCTGATTATGCCGTTCAAGAAGGTAAGTGCTGCCTAATGCCAACCATTACCCAGATTCGGGATGGCATCGCAACCAACCTACAAACAATCACCGGACTTAGGACCGCAGCCGAAGTCCCAGACAACCCAAACCCTCCGCAGGCCGTCGTCCAGATGGGCAACGTTTCCTACGACACCGCATTCCAGGGAGGGCTAACAACCTACTCATTTATAGTTTCAGTCATCGTCGCAAGGGTGACTGAGAACCGAGCGCAGGAAAGGCTAGACGCTTATGCCAGCACCTCGGGCGCTTCATCCGTAAAGAACGCCATCGAATCCGACCGGACACTCAATGGCCTCGTAGCCGACCTTCGAGTCATAGAGATGACCAACGTTGGTGCGGTATTATTGGGTGAAGCAACTTACATCGCGGCGGACTTCGCCGTGACCGTTTACGCAGAATAAAGGAGACACTCGTGGCCAAGTTCGTAGCAACTGACTACAGCATCACGATCAATGGGTCAGACTTCAGCTCAAGCCTGGCCGCAGTTACACTCGACATCACCGCAGAAGAGCAGGACACAACCGCGTTCGGTTCTGGCTTCAGGACTCGCATCGGTGGTCTGAAGGACGGTTCGGTTACTCTGGACTTTCACCAAGACTTCGGAGCAGCTTCGGTAGACGCAACCCTATTCCCATTGCTGGGAACTCAGGCAACCGTCGTAGTCAAGCCAACCAGCTCATCTGTCGGTGCAACCAACCCAAGCTACACCGCTAACTGCCTAGTCACTCAGTACCAGCCATTCGCTTCCAACGTAGGCGACCTAGCTACCCTGAGCGTTACCTGGCCAACCAGCGGTTCGGTGACACGCGCAACAGCATAAGGAAACTAAATGCAAACGAACCTACACATCACTTACGCTGACGGCACGAAGAAAACCGTTGCAACTGCACCGGCTGACATCATGGCGTTTGAGGAAAAGTTCGACCTGAGCATTGCTCGGATCAACGACAACTTCAGAATGACTCACCTCTACTTCCTAGCGTGGCACGCAGAAAAGCGCACCGCGCAGACGAAGCTAGAGTTCGACGCATGGGTAGATACCCTCGAGGGAGTCGAAGGCGACCCAAAAGCCTAAAGCCTCTCGGTGAGGATTCCTACCATTGGCGCGTAGCTTGGATGGCGGTCGAAACGGGCATTAGTCCGCTAGACCTCATCCAGCTTGAGCCGAGGATGTTCTGGACACTTGGTAAGTACCTCGAGTTCAAAGGACAGCGCTTACAGCGGAAGCGGTAAACTTATAGCTGAGGAGCGTGCGGATGATTACACCTAGTGTAAATGCGGAAAAAATCCGCGAGGCAATCAAAGAGCTAAGAGACCTAGACCCTGCTACCGTTCGTGAACTCAGAAAAGAACTACGAGGCAAAATCTCACCTCTAGCAAAACAGGTAGCGCAGAACGTCCCTAGCGATCCTCCGCTATCGGGATTTGGTAACACCGGTGCTACTGGCTGGTCAGACGTAGTGCCTAAGATTTCATTCACGCCAGGTCGCTCACGCAAGACCGGCAATCACCTTGTATCTATTCGTATTCAGCCACGTGCTGCTCGCAGAGGGCTTTACATCGCTGAGCTGGGTGGTTCACGCACTCGCGGTCAAACGAACCGAGGACGCGCAATGATTCGCAACCTCAATGACAGATACAAGATGAAGGGACGCGGCGGACGTTTCGCTTACTCAAAGTTCCGCTCACTAAGACCAGACGCAATCGACCTGGCTCGATCGGTAGTGCTCCGCTACACACAAAAGGTCAATAGGAGGCTGAAGTTCTAAATGGCAATCAATCTCCCCATAGTCTCCAAGTTCTCCGATGCCGGAGTAAAGGCAGCCGAGTCTAGTCTCAAGAAGTTCGGTCAGTTCGCTAAGCAATCTGCCGTCGCTGCCACCGCAGCCATCGCTGGTATCGCAACCGTCTCGATTCGCGAGTTCGGTAACTTTGATGCTGCCCTACAGCAGTCCGTCTCAATCATGGGCGACGTGTCAGATGCCCTCAGAAACGACATGGCGGAGGCTGCTAGGGAAGTAGCCAAGACAACCACGTTCTCCGCTGAGCAAGCCGCTGAGAGCTATTACTTCCTTGCGAGCGCCGGTCTCGACGCAACCGCTTCTATTGCAGCTATGCCGGCAGTTGCCAAGTTTGCTCAAGCTGGAATGTTTGACATGGCTCTAGCTACCGACTTGCTTACAGATGCTCAAAGCGCTCTAGGTCTATCTATCAAAGATGACGCCATTGCCAACATGGAAAACATGGTCAAGGTATCCGATGTTCTTGCCAGGTCATCACAACTTGCAAACGCAACTATTGAGCAATTCTCTACATCGCTCACTACTAAAGCCGGTACTGCTCTCAAGACTGTAAACAAAGACATCGAGGAAGGTGCAGCAGCACTAGCGGTATTCGCAGATCAAGGTGTCAAGGGAGAACTGGCTGGTACTCAGCTCACAAACACAATCTTCGGTCTGACAGATAGAGCTAAGGCGGTTCCTGACCAGTTTGAGGCTTTGGGTATTTCAGTCTTTGACGCTTCAGGGGAGATGTCAAACTTCGCAGACATCGCGGACGACTTTGCTAACGCACTTGGCGGGATGACAACGCAACAAAAGATTGCAACGATTAGCCAGCTTGGATTCACTAAGCAGGCTCGTGCCGGTTTGTTGTTGCTCATGGAGAACGGCGATGCTTTGCGTAACTATGAAGCAGAGCTTAGGAACGCACAAGGTACGACCGACGAGGTAGCTAACAAGCAACTCGAGTCGTTCAACGCGCAGATGGACTTGCTCAAGTCGCGACTTATGGACGTGGCTATCGAAATCGGCGGCCAGCTTGCACCGCGACTACTTGACTTGCTCGATCGCTTTGCTCCGCTCATCGACGAAGCCGCGCCTGCTCTGCTTAGGTTGTTTGACAGCATTCAGGAAATCTTTCAGACTAACTACAACAAGCTCTCACCACTAGTCGAGGATGCGCTGCCTCACCTCAAGACTTTGTTCGAGAACATGAAAACGCCAATCAAGCAGGTATCAGACTTCCTAGCAATCTTGGCAGACACGGTTCTCGTCTCAGTTACCAGACTCGTAACCAATGAGTATTTCCTCGGTGCTCTGGATCGGATGGGACGTGCGTTCGGAACGATTATGCAAAAGGTCGGGGAGCTGATTCAGCAACCAATCGTGCAGTTCTTGATAGACCTCACCGGCGGAGTAATCATTACTGGGCTTAGCATTTTGGCTACAGCGTTTGAGGTGCTTGCAAATGTCATCACCGCAGTAGTGGATGCAATCAAAGCATTCAACCGCACTAGCATCGCGCCTAAGCAACTCTCACCATTCGGCGGAGTATCCGACTACACGCAAGACACACGCTCGCAAACCTACGTGCCAGGCATGGCTAACGGTGGCATCGTCCTCCCGACTCCAGGCGGAACGCTTGCGATTATCGGTGAGGCTGGACAGGGCGAGGCGGTTATCCCGCTCGACCGACTGGACTCAATGATGGGGCGCGGAGGCGGAAACATAAGCATCACCGTAAACGCCGGCATGGGAGCAGACGGGCAAGACATCGGGCGCAAGATTGTCGATGAGATTATCCGCTACGAGCGAGCCAGCGGTCGAGTCTTTGCGAGGGCGTAATGGCCACGAACAAAGTTGAGATCGGCTTCGACCTATCGGGATTGCCAGACGCAGAGTTCGCAAAGCTAGACGACGCGTTCTACGGAATCCTTGACGCACCTCAGACAATCCTCGGCGGCGCAATCTATCAAGACGTAACGCCTTACGTTGTTCAATACTCAACTGGTCGCGGTAAGTCTCGACAACTTGACCGCTATCAAGCCGGCAAGCTAGACGTAACGCTAGACAACAATTCACGCATCTTCGATCCGCTATTCGGCTCAAGTCCTTATCGCGGTCAGATTATCCCTAAGCGCAGCGTGCGCGTCACCTCGAACGACGTTATCCAGGTAGAGGCAGTCATCGACGACTGGGACCTGAGCTACGAGCCATCGGGTAACAGCTACGCCATAATCAAATCCTCAGACGCTTTCGCGCAGTTCGCTAACCAATTACTCTCAGGCGGAACCGCAACCGCTCAGTACACCGGTGAACGAATGCAAGCAATCCTTCAGAACTCTGGCGTGCAATGGCCACTAACTCGTCTCGACTTAGAGACTGGCCAGCAATACCTACAGGCAGACGTAATTGATGAGGGAACAAACGCGCTTAGTTACCTAAATAAAATCTCAGAGTCCGAGCCTGGCGAGTTGTTTGTCTCTAAGACTGGAGATGTAAAGTTCCTTGATCGCTGGGCAGAATCCGCAGGCACGCCGATAGTCTTTGCCGATGACGGCACTGGCATTCCTTATCAGAATCTCTCGGTTGTCTACGGCGCAGAGCTGCTCTACAACCAAATAGTCGTCTCAGTCGAAGGCGGAGGAACCGCCACAGCAAACGACAGCGCCTCGCAAGAAACCTACGGCATCCAGAACCTAACTCGTTCTAATCTGCCGTTAGACAACGACACAAGCGCGCAGAACCTAGCTACTTACTTAGTGTCACAATACGGCGAACCCGAGTATCGGTTCGAGGCACTTGAGATAGAGATTATCGACTTAGCGGATGCGACGCAGTCGAGCATCCTCGATCTCGAGCTAGGTGATTTCGTGCAGGTAAAGTTCACGCCTAACAACGTCCCTCCGCAGATAGATAGATACGCGGAAGTAATTAGAATCGCACAAAGAGTCACAGAGACATCGCACAAGGTGACGCTCGGACTCGGCTCTACCGACGGGGAGTTCTGGAGGCTTTCAGACTTGGTATTCGGTAGACTTGGAAATGAATTAGGTTATTAGGGAGAATCGTGAGCTGGAAAGAATGGGCAATCGCTGAGGTCGTAGAGGCCAGCGACTTTCAGTCCTACATCCAAGACCAAGTAGTGCAGGTTTACGCCGACTCCGGCGCTCGCGGATCAGCACTTGGAACCGCAGTCGCAGAAGGCATGGTTTCTTACCTTGAGGACACAGACGCGCTAGAGGTTTACAACGGCAGCGCATGGACTGGTATTGCACCTGGCGACATCACGGCAGTCACCGCAGGAACAGGATTGACCGGTGGGGGAACGACGGGAGATGTCACACTAAACGCTGACTACTCTGCCATCGGTTCGGCTATCTCAATCACGGCATCGCAGATTAGTGACGTTACCGCAACTGCCGCAGAGCTAAACATTCTTGACGGCGCAACGCTCGATGTAACAGAGTTGAACTATGTCGATGGCGTAACCTCCGCAATTCAGACTCAACTCGATGGCAAGGTTTCAGAAACAAACGGTCAAGTAACTACCGCAGCCGCAGGTTCGGGTGTAGTCCGCAACATTTATCTCTCAACCTCAGCGCCTAGCGGTGGATCAGACGGAGACGTTTGGTTGGTTTACACACCATAAGGGGATAGCGTGACAGCGCATACAAAGATAAGCGGAAGCTGGAAAGACGTAGATTCACTACACGTCAAGGTTTCTGGCGCTTGGAAAGATGTCGATTCTGGTCACGTCAAAATCTCTGGTGCTTGGAAAGAGTTCTACACTTCCATTTCACCGACATTTACTTGCGATTATCTAGTTATAGCTGGCGGGGCTGGAGGCGGCGGTGGCGGCGGTGGAGCTGGAGGTTATAGAACTTCAGCAGGAACTTCTGGCGGCGGCGCAAGTGCTGAAACAGCCTTGACTTTATCTATTAGCACAAGTTACACCGTAACCGTAGGTGCTGGAGGAACCGCTGGTGCTGGAGGTGGTCGTATTCTTGGAGGCTCTGGGGGCACTTCAGTATTCAGCACAATTTCAACAGTTGGCGGTGGCGGTGGTGGTGGAGACTCATCACAAAATGGTGCAGCTGGAGGTTCTGGCGGTGGTGGTGGTTTTCCGGACGGCGGGTCTGGAACAGTTGCAGGAGGAGCCGGAACAGCTAATCAAGGCTACGCAGGTGGCTATGGTCAAAGATTGGCTCTAGGCGGCGGCGGCGGTGCTTCAGCAGTTGGACAAAATGCTAATGCCAGAGGCTCAAATACTGGTGGAAATGGCGGCGATGGAGTTGCCTCAACCATTACAGGATCATCAACTTATAGAGGCGGCGGTGGCGGCGGTGGTGGCTGGTCAGCATCGCAATCAACGGGTGGACTTGGAGGCGGCGGGCTTGGAGCTTATTCGGTGGCAACTGGCGGTTCAGCTGGGACGGTAAATACCGGCGGCGGAGGCGGAGGAAGTTGGGGCACTGCATTTGCTGGTGGATCTGGGGTAGTCATCATTCGTTACCCTGCTGCATACACGATTTCAGTAGGCGCTGGTTTGACGAGTTCGACGGTTACAGTGGGAAGTAATAAAGTTACAACCTTTACCGCAGGCTCAGACACGATTAGCTTTAGCTAGAATTGACTTGGAGGAATAATGAGCGGTTATAGAACATGGACACCTGGCGAGGTCATCACGGCTTCGAACGTGCAGGATTACCTACAGGATCAGACGGTTATGGTGTTTGCATCCTCGGCAGTTCGCTCAACCGCAGTCGTTGTTCCTACCGAGGGAATGCTTAGCTGGGTCCAGGACGATAACAAATACCAGTACTATAACGGCTCAGCGTGGACCGATCTTATCGTTCCAATCGTGGGAGGAACCGAAGGGCAGGCTTATGTCTCAGGTGGAACTGCGGACGCCGCATTTGGTGACGTAAAGGCTGCATTTATTGAGACAACGGTAACAGACAAAACAACAAGCTACACGGCGCAAGCCAACGACCTAAATACGGTTATCAACATGACTTCCACTGGCACGGTGACGGTTCCAGATGTTTTGACCAATGTCGGTGATCGAGTGGACATTCTTCGCAATACTTCAGGCACGGTTTACATTGCAGCAGGAACAGGCGTGACTGACTGGGCAGGTGCAGGAACCGCAGGCACGGGAGTCACCTTCTACATTCACACGCCTTACGCTCCAGCTTCGGTAATAAAGACAGATGCTAATGAGTATCGCGTCATTGGACAAGTATCGGCATGATTCCGATTTACATAGTGAGCGGAACGAAGCCGTTTCAGCTTGACTATTTATGTATAGCCGGTGGCGGTGGTGGCGGTCAAAATGCTGGCGCTGGCGGTGGTGGAGGTGGCTACCTAGCCTCGATGCCAGGGGAACAGAGTGGTGGCCCTAGTTCATCATTAGCACAACTAACTTATTTCGGCGGCGAATCAATTACAATTCAAGTTGGCGCTGGGGGCGGAGTCAATTCGAATGGTACTAATTCAATCTTTGGAGACCTTACTGCGATCGGTGGTGGTAAAGGTGGCAACGGTACTTCAGGCACGAAAACTGCTGGCGATGGTGGCTCAGGCGGAGGCTCGCAAGCCATTGTAGGAGTTGTTCCAGGCAACGGCACAACAAACCAAGGTAACGATGGCGGCGATGGCGCACAAGGAGCTAACTTTCCAGTTACTTATACGGCCGGTGGCGGAGGCGGAGCTTCGACTGACGCTACAGGATTCGATGCGGGCTATGGAATTGCAAGCTCTATTCTCGGTTCATCAGTCGGTCGCGGCGGAGGCGGAGGCGGGTCAGCTGGAACTGGAAATGGTAGAGGCGGATACGGTCGCGATGGCGGGGGAGATGGTTCACGCAATGATGCACAGGGCGGCGAATCATCACAAGCAACTCCAGCGACTGTAAATTCAGGCGGTGGCGGAGGCGGTGGTTACGACGCTAGTTTTCCCGCTACAGCCGGAGGCTCTGGAATTATAGTTCTACGCTATCCATCTTTAGCCCGCATCATCGACTACATCGATCCAGGCTTGACTTACAGCTATTCAGATGACGGCACTTGGAAGCGTTACGAATTTACTAGCGGTTCGGGTAGCATTAGGTTCTAGGAGAAAACATGGCACACTACGCATTCTTAGATGAGAACAACATTGTCACTCAGGTCATAGTAGGCCGTCACGAGTACGAAGTTGTAGACGGCATCTCCGACTGGGAGGCTTACTACGGCAACCTGCACGGAAAGACTTGCGTGAGAACTTCCTACAACGGCAACATTCGCAAGAACTATGCGGGCATTGGCTATCGCTATGACGAGACACTGGATGCCTTTATACCTCCGCAACCATTCCCTTCCTTTACGTTGAACGAGGATACGTGCCAATGGGAAGCTCCGGTTCCCTATCCAGAGGACGGGCTACTCTACGGCTGGAATGAAGAGCTAGGCGACT
>Ga0209136_1001050_pt1 | contig 18748 bp, 10 predicted proteins | sample SaaInl0LU_22_DNA_FD_184640 | JGI IMG/M metagenome (GOLD analysis project Ga0209136, IMG submission 184640) | Marine microbial communities from expanding oxygen minimum zones in the Saanich Inlet - ESP_90LU_22_DNA (SPAdes) (version 2) | ecosystem: Environmental > Aquatic > Marine > Intertidal... | reverse complement strand
TATTAAATCGATAACGACTCCTGCACACTCGCCTACCCCAATAGCTTTTACAAATTTCTCTTCTGAACCCCAATCAATAAAATCCTCTTGGGTTAAATTGGTAACGTCTTGTAGATCTTGTAAGAAATTATAGAAATATTTTTCTCCCTTTTCACTGTAATACTCTACAAATTGTTTCCCTTTAGCATTTGCTTCAAAATCATCTAAGATTCTTCGTAAAGCTTCAGGACCTCTTCTACTAGGTACTTTTACTACTTTATCTGCAAAAACTCCATTTCCATCACCTAAATTACCCCCACCTAACAATACTTGTAGTGCAGGCGCTATTAATTTATCTTTAGTTCTAACAGTCATCCCTTGAAAACCAATATTTGCCATATTGTGTTGTCCACAAGCATTCATACAACCACTAATTTTAATGACTAAATCTTGATTTTCTAAATATTGTGGATATTCTGCCTTGATAACTCTTTCCAATTCGTCTGCAATTCCGGTACTGCTCGCAATACCCAAATTACAAGTATCTGTTCCTGGACATGCTGTAATATCTACGGCTTTATTGTAACCTGCTTCGACAAAACCTAATTTTTCTAATTCTTGGTAGAAATAAGGAACTAGTGCTTCTTTCACAAAAGGAATCACAATATTTTGACGCAAAGTTAAACGCACTTCTCCCGCAGCATAATTGTCTACTAAATCTGCTAACAAACGTGCTTTATCAGTGTAAAAATCTCCTAATAACACTTTTACACCTATAGCAACATATCCTTCTTGTTTTTGCGAGATTAAGTTTGTTGATTTCCACAAATCGAATGCGTTTTGATCTGCTATAGTAACTTTTGGTGCTTTAACAGCAATAGGGGTTGATGCAACGTAAGTAGTTGTATCGATTGGAACACTCTTTAATGTAATGGCTTTTTGCTCTTGACTAATTAGGTCTCTAAATGCAGCTAAACCAATATCTTTTACTAAGAATTTCATTCTAGCTTTAGCCCTACTTTTACGCTCACCATACCTATCAAACACTCTCAATACACCTTCCATTAGTGGAATGATTTTGTCTGTTTCTATAAAATCATACAATACATCTGCATGACGTGGTTGAGAACCTAAACCTCCGGCAACCAGAACCTTAAAACCTCTTACACCATCTTTACGTTTTGCAATGTAACCAATATCGTGTAAATAAGACAGTCCTGTATCTTCATCAGTCGAAGAAAAGGAAACTTTAAATTTACGTCCCATTTCTTGACAAATTGGGTTACGCAAAAAGAATTTATACAACGCATCTGCATAAGGAGATACATCAAAAGGTTCGTTTACATCAATACCTGCTGTTTCTGACGCAGTTACATTTCTTACCACATTACCACAGGCTTCTCTTAATGTTACATCGTCTTTTTCTAACGCTGCCCATAATTCTGGTGTTCTATTTAAATCAACATAGTGAATTTGAATGTCTTGACGTGTTGTTATGTGTAATCTACCTCTAGAATACTCATCAGATACTTCAGAAATTCTTCTTAATTGATTACTTTTTAATTTACCATAAGGTATTTTAATACGAATCATTTGAACACCTTCTTGACGCTGACCGTACACACCTCTTGCCAAACGAAGACTTCTAAACTTCTCTTCGTCTATTTGTAGATTTTTGAAAGCTGCAATTTTATCAGCTAATTCAATAATATCTTTTTGTACAACTGGATTTTCTATCTCTGTTTCAAAACTTCTCATATCCTCTTTATTTTATAAATCCTACACCTACGGTGTTGTTTGTTTTTGGGTTAATTAAGATAAACGCTCCATTTGATTTGTTGTCTTTATAAGCATCAAAAGACAATGGCTTACTTAATTTCAGTCGTATATCTCCAATTTGATTTAATACTAATGCTGACGGATTTTCTTCAATACCTGAAAAATCTGTTTTAATAATACTAGACAATTGAGTAATTTTTGCTTGAGCATCATTTACACCGTGTTTGATGTAATATTTTTGTAATATTTGAAGCGGTTCTTTATCCATCCAGCAAATGGTTGCATCTAATTGTTTTGCTATCGTTGGCTGCTCATCTGCTTTAACCAACATATCTCCTCTACTTACGTTTACATTATCTTCTAAGGTAATGGTAACCGAGCTTCCTCTTTTTGCTATTTGATATTCTTTATCGAAGAAGTTAATTGTTTTAATTTTAGATTTAGTTAAAGATGGTAATACCAAAATCTCATCTCCAACTTTAAAATCTCCTCCATAAATTTTACCAGCATATCCTCTATAATCATGGTATTCATCTGTTTTTGGACGGATAACGGTTTGAACAGGAAAACGAGTTTGAGAAATTTCATTGATATCAGTAGTCTCTAAATCTTCTAAATGGTCCATTAAGGTTTCTCCTTGATACCAATCCATATTGTCAGATTTCTCAACAACATTGTCACCTTTTAAAGCGGATAATGGAATAAACGTTAGATTTTGTCCTTTGTATTGACTTTTGCTTGCTAAATACTCTATCTCTGATTTGATGTTATTAAATTTTTCCTCTGAAAAGTCAACCAAATCCATTTTATTAACTGCAATAACAACATCTTTGATTCTCAATAAATTATTAATAAAAAAATGTCTATATGTTTGCTCTACAACCCCGTTTCTGGCATCAATCAAAACAATAGATGCTTGAGCTGTAGAAGCACCTGTAACCATATTTCTAGTGTACTCTATATGACCAGGAGTATCTGCAATAATAAAACTCTTAGAAGGGGTAGAAAAATAAATATGTGCGACATCTATTGTAATACCTTGTTCGCGTTCTGCAACTAAACCATCTGTTGCTAAAGAAAAATCTAGATAATCAAATCCCCTTTGACGGCTTTTTTCTTCTATTGCCTCTAATTTATCGTCAGTGAGTGATTTGGTATCATATAAGATACGACCAATCAAGGTACTTTTACCATCATCTACACTTCCTGCTGTTGCTATTTTTAATACTTTCATTCTTTTTAGTTTAGTATGTATTGGTTTTTGCTGCTAATTACTTATAATCAGCTGAAAACCAAAAACTATAATGTTTAGAAATACCCTTGTTGTTTTCGTTTTTCCATTGCAGCTTCAGAACGTTTATCATCTATTCTTGCGCCTCTTTCTGAAATTGAAGAATCTCTAATCTCTTCAACAACTTTTACAATATCTACGGCATCTGATAATACTGCTGCGGTACAACTCATATCACCAACGGTTCTAAAACGCACCATTCTTTCTACCACTTCTTCGTCTTTATCTCTATACACGACATCATCATCTGCAGACCAAATTAATCCATCTCTTAAAAAAGTTTTTCTTTTATGAGCAAAATAAATAGAAGGAATTTCGATGTGCTCTTCTTCTATATAAGACCAAACATCTAACTCTGTCCAGTTAGAAATTGGAAAAACACGAACGTTTTGACCTAAATCTATGCGTCCGTTTAACATATCGAATACTTCTGGGCGTTGATTTTTTTCATCCCACTGACCAAAATCATCCCTTACAGAAAAAATACGTTCCTTAGCTCTGGCTTTTTCTTCATCTCTTCTAGCACCTCCAAGACAAGCATCAAAACCAAACTCTTCTATGGCATCTAACAATGTTTCGGTTTGCAACATATTTCTACTTGCATACCTTCCTGTTTCTTCCTTAACTCTTCCTGAATCGATATTGTCTTGTACGTTTCTTACAATTAGGTCAACCCCTAAAGTTTTCACTAGTTGATCTCTAAACTCAATAGTTTCAGGAAAGTTATGCCCTGTATCAATGTGCAGTAAAGGAAATGGAATTTTTGCAGGATAAAATGCTTTCTGTGCTAAGCGTACTAAAGTTATACTGTCTTTTCCTCCAGAAAACAATAACACAGGTTTTTCAAACTGTGCTACCACTTCTCTAAAAATAAAAATTGCTTCACTTTCTAAAGCATCTACTTGTAGTGTATTTTTGCTCATTTTGTTGTCTTTTAGATGTGTAAACCACATTCGCGGTTACTCTCTACTTTTGTTGGATCGAAATACGTGAATTCATTTGGTAATTCTCTTTCTTTTAAATAAACATCTAACTGCTCATCCGACCAATTGTAAAATGGACTTACTTTTATGATACCATCTTTGCTTTGAGATACAACATTGATACTATCCCTAAAAGCTGTTTGTCCCTTTCTTAAGTTTGTAAACCAAACATCAGGTTGATGCTCTGCCATTGCCCTAGAAAAGGGTTCTAATTTTACTTGCGCTGTAAAATCTTTGTGTTTTGGATCATCTATCGATGGAACTCCTAACACGGTATTTCTATGAGCAACTGTTTGTTTCGGTACATACAAGTGTATATTTAAATTCAATTTTTTGATAATTGCTTCTGCATGCTTGTAGGTCTGTACAGTGTTATAACCTGTATCGCACCAGATTACTTTAATATCTTTTTTAACCTCTGTTACGGCATTTAAAATTGCCACTTCGTAAGGTCTAAAGTTTGTAGTTATTACTGGGTTTTCTGACAAAGAAATTGCCCAAGCAATAATTGCTTCCAGACTTTTACCCTCTAACTCTCTATTAACTCGTTCTAAGTTTAGACTCATTATTTCCCCCATTTTATTTTATTCCAAATTCTTTCATGAAAAAAATACAACACTAGTTTTGTTAAAAAATCTACACTAGCTATTGATGCTGCAATGGCAATCTTACCGGTTAATAGATAGGAAACGATTAATGTATCTAAAGTACCAACAATTCGCCAGCTTATTGCTTTTACAATACTTCTCAAAGGTTTTTCAGAGCTTTTATCTTCGTCAAAACTTTGATTGGCTATTTTTTTATTAAAAATCATTTGATTTACAATCATGATTGTTTTTTTTATCTACATACCCTACATGTTTAGTAGGGTATGCAAACTTAGGCTATTTTTTCTATATTAATTGCTAAAAACAATAAATATTTAGAATTACCCTATAGTTTTAGTAGATTATTAGTTTTTTGTAATTTTAACTAAGAATCCTACTACTAAATGCAGTAAAAATTTTAAAATAAATAGGGAATCGGTAGTTTTTAACAGCTACACAAATCTGCTAAAGTGGTATTTCTAAAAATTTCTAGAGAACTATCTCTTAATTGCACCATTAATTTATGGACAGCGCAAGTGGTTTCGTCTGGACAGTCGCCACATTTTTCGTAAAAATTTAAACTAACACACGGCACCATAGAAATTGGGCCTTCTAGAATTCGCATAATTGTAGTCATAGGAATTTCATCTGGGTTCTTCACCAGATAGTATCCTCCACCTTTTCCTTTTTTTGATGCTAGTAACCCACTTTTACGCAATTGTAACAGTATACTTTCTAAAAACTTTAGAGAAATATTTTCGCTCTTAGATATTGTAGCAATTTGAACAGGAGCTCTATTCTCTTGTCTTGCTAAAAAAGTCAGTGCTTTTATACCGTATTTTGTCTTCTTAGAAAGCATGGCACAAAAGTAGTACTTTTTATAAAACCATGAAGTTTTTTTTAAACTACTGTAGGGCTTGAGCTATATCTGAAATGATATCTTCTATATTTTCTAAACCTACTGAAACGCGAATCAGTCCATTAGTAATCCCTACCTCTAAACGGTCTTTTTCTGACAAACGCCCATGTGTAGTTGATGATGGGTGGGTTACAATAGTTCTTGTATCTCCTAAATTTGCAGAAAGAGAACACATTTTTATATTATCTAAAAATTTTCTTCCAGCTTCAATTCCTCCTTTAATTTCAAAAGCAACAATATTACCCCCTAACTTCATTTGTTTTTTTGCCACATCATATTGAGGATGGGATTGTAAAAAAGGATATCTTACCACCTCAACAGTTGCATTGGTTTCTAAATATTCTGCTAATCTTAGTGCATTTTCAGCGTGTTTTTCTACTCGAATACTTAACGTCTCTAAACTTTTAGACAACACCCAAGCATTAAATGGAGCCATTGCTGGACCAGTATTTCTCGCAAATAGATAAATTTCTCTAATCAAATCTACACTACCTACCGTTATACCACCTAATACACGACCTTGACCGTCCATTAATTTTGTTGCAGAATGGATGACCAAATCTGCCCCAAACTTGATAGGTTGCTGTATATAAGGTGTTGCAAAACAATTATCTACGATAAAAATAAGATTATGTTTTTTTGCTATTGCCCCAATCTCTTCCATATCTAAAATATCAACAGCGGGATTTGTAGGTGTTTCTATGTAAAGAATTTTAGTGTTTTCTTTAATTAGGCTCTCTACTATATCCACTTCATTTACCTTAAAATAGGAGGTTTCAATATTCCACTTAGGCAAATATTTGGTAAACATTGCATGGGTAGAACCAAAAACAGAACGGCAAGAAACCACATGATCTCCAGCATTTAATAGGGTTGCAAATGAAGTAAAAATAGCAGACATACCTGTTGCAAAAGCATAACCTGCTTCTGCACCTTCCATTTCTACAACTTTATTGACAAACTCTGATGTATTTGGATTTGAAAATCGACTGTATAGATTTCGCTCTTTTTCTTCTGCAAAAGAAGCTCTCATTTCTTCAGCATCTTCAAAAACAAAACTCGAGGTTAAATATAATGGCGTTGTATGCTCTGCATATTGCGATCTCTCTATTTGATTTCTTACTGCCCCTGTTTCAAATTTTTTCTTCATTTCTATAGGTAGATTTTCGTCTTTATTTTTAGTAGTCTTTGTTCTTTGCTATTTGGCCAATCTTAAAATATCTCCAAAAACCCCTCTTGCAGTAACTTTAGAACCTGCTCCTGCGCCTTGGATTACGATTGGTTGCTCTCCATAGGATTCTGTGTAAATTTCGAAAATAGCATCAGATCCTTTTAACGAACCTAACGGAGTATGTTTAGGAACAGACACCAACTTTACCGCTAAATCTCCTTTGTTTCTCGATAGATCCCCACTCAATTCGCCAATATAACGCAACACAAAATCTGAGTCTTGTTCTTGTTTTATTTGAGCATACTCATCATTTAATAAATGGATATTGTTTAGAAATTCATTAGCAGTTCCTTCTCTTAAATTTTCTGGAATTAGGTTTTTAATTGCTACGTCAGCTAACTCATTTTCTAAATCTAATTCTCTAGCCAAAATGAGTAACTTTCTTGCTACATCATTTCCTCCTAAATCTTCTCTAGGGTCTGGTTCTGTTAATCCTCTTGATATTGCTTCTTGTAAAACATCGGCAAATGAAACTTCGTTTTCAGAAAAAGTGTTGAACAGATAACTTAAACTTCCTGAAAAAACACCTCTAATTTTAGTAATATTTTCTCCTGATTCGTGTAATAATCGAATGGTATCTATTAAAGGTAAACCTGCTCCAACATTGGTTTCGTATAAATACTGTTTGTTAAACTCTTTCAATTTTCCTCGTAGTTTTTTATAAAAATCAAAAGAAAGTGTATTGGCTATTTTATTACAAGCCACCAAATCGAAACCAGCTTCGATTAACGGAATGTAATTTTCTACGAAAGTAGCACTAGCAGTATTGTCTACAGCTATTAGATTTTCGAAGTGGTGTTCACTTGCAAAATCGATAATAGTTGTAATTGAGGTATTTTCTTTACCTTTTTCTTCTAATTGCTTGCTCCAATTTTTTGAAACTCCGTTTTTTGCTAATAGTACTTTTTTAGAATTAGCAACTGCAAAAACATTCAACTGTATTCTTCTTCTGTTTAAAACTGCTTCTGTATTTTCTAAAATCTGGTCTATTAAGGTTGCACCAACTGTGCCTTTACCAAAAATGGCAATGTTTACCTTTTTTGCAATACCAAAAACTTGTCCATGAATTACATTAACCGCTTTATAAAGTTCCTCTTCTTTAACGACCAAACTTACATTCCTACCAGTCACAGTATTGTTAAACAATAATGGTACAATTTGATTTTTTATTAATGCACTAAATGGAGTATGAAAATCACTTAAATTTTGACCAATAATAGAAATTACAGCAACATGTTTAATTACTGATATTTGATGTACATCTTGCGATTGAAAATCGTTTTCAAACTCTTTCTCTAAAGCATTGACTGCTTTTTCGGCATCATTTGAATTTACTACAAAACCTATTCCTCTTTCAGAGGAACCTTGTGCAATGATACTTACACTTATATTATGATGGCTTAATACTTTAAAAATACGAGCATCAACACCAACTTTACCTAATAAACCTCTACCTTCAAAATTTAATAGCGCAACATTATCTATACTAGAGATCGTTTTAATACCTTTTTCAGATGATTCTGATGTAATTAAGGTGCCTTTATCTTCTATATTAAATGTGTTTAAAATACGGAGATTAATATTTTTCTCTACTAAAGGAATGATAGTTTTAGCGTGTAATAGTTTGGTGCCAAAAGTTGCCAATTCATTGGCTTCAGAAAAAGACAATTCTTTAATTTTTTCTGCATCTGAAACCAATTTAGGATCAGCAGTAAAAATTCCATTTACATGCGTGTAGTTTTGCAATTCTGAAGCATCTAAATAATTAGCTAATAAAGCAGCAGAATAATTACTCCCATTTCTACCCAAAGTAGTAGTTTCATTATTTTTGGTAGCTCCAATAAAACCCGTCACTACATTTACTGTATTGTTATTTTTCTTAAAAAAATTGCTAATATTTTCTGCAGAAATGTTATTTATGGGTTGTGAATTTCCAAAATTATCATCCGTAATCAGTAAGTGTCTAGTATCAGTGAAATTTGCTTTTATATTATTTTGCTCAAGTAAGGCTGTAATTGTTTTTGCAGCAATAATCTCTCCCTGAGCTAGAATTTCATCTTTTATTTTAGCACTATAATCACCTAACAGATAAATACCTTCTAATAACGTTTCTAACAATTGAAATTCAGACGAATACTCAAGAGAAAGAGTACTTAAAAATTGATTCTCTTTAATCTGATTGAGTAGCTGTCGGTAATTTTTTTTGGATGCAGCAAGTTGAATAACTTTTTCCAAATCGTCTGTTGTCGTTCCTCTGGCAGAAACAACAACTGCAATTTTTTCTTTTGCTTCAACTTTACTTTTTATAATACTAATCGTATTTTCTAAACCTTTTCCTTTTGTTAAAGATTTGCCCCCAAATTTTAAAATTTTAATTTTTTTCTCTTTAAAATTTGCATTAAAAATTGGTGAAATTATTTTCTCTAACTGGTCGTATTCGATTAAAAATGCATCATGCCCATGCACAGAAGTAATCTCACTATACGTTACATTGGCTTTTGTTAATGCTAGCTTTTTATGGGTTTCTTTATTTTCTTGCGCAGTAAAAAACAAATCAGAATCTACACCTACAATATGAATATTTGCTTCAATTGTATCTAAGTTGATTTCGTTTTCTAGATTACCATCAGTTACATCAATACTTTTTAGTAATTGATTCATCAACTTATAGGAAGATAATTGATAACGCTCTTGCAATTTTTTCCCATGGTGCAACAACCAACTTTCTACATTAAAAAAGCTAGAATTTTCTTTTTTAGAGCGATGAAAACGTTCCTTAAAAGATTCTGGTGTTCTGTAACACAACATTGCATGCATGCGTGCATCGTGAACAGGATTCTTAGAGTTTACTAAAAATTGTTCTTGAATTTGACAATTAGCAATTAGCCAATCTGTGGATTTCCAATCTGTAGCAACAGGAATAAAATGTTTTGTCAACTTGTTGTCAATTACCACCATTTCCCAAGCAATACCTCCACCTAAAGAACCCCCAATTAAAGCAAAAAGCTGTTTTATCTTTAAAATAGACAAGCCTTGTAGAAAAATATTGGCTATATCTCTAGCAATAAAATCTTTATAATTAGCTATGACAAATCCATCAAAACCGTTTCCTGGTATATTAAAAGAAAGTATGGTATAAATATTAGTATCTATTGCTTTATCTTTACCAATAATAGCTTTCCACCAACCGTTTTTACCAGCAACATTACTATTTCCTGTAAGTGCATGATTGATTAACACAATTGGTGCAGTGCCCAAATCTTGCCCAAAAACTTGATAACTTAAATTAAGTTGATCAATTGTTACCCCCGATTCGGTTTTAAAATCTTTTATTTTTATATGATGGAGTTTGTTTTCCAATGTATTTTATTTCTTTTTGCTCTGTATGCTAAAATAGCAATTCAAGTGATTTTTAAAAAGTAATTGCTTCGTAAAAGCCTTACCAAAAAATTTACAAATCATTTCTAGAAAGTGTTTTATTTTACGTTTTAGAAATCACTTGAAATAACATTCTAATTGAGTTTGTTTTCTAATTATATCGTTGCAAAAGCAGCTTTCAAATCTGCTTTTAAATCTTCTATATCTTCAATACCAACAGACAAACGAATTAAATCTTGAGAAACTCCTGCACCCAGCTGTTGTTCCTCTGTCAATTGTTGGTGTGTGGTACTAGATGGATGAATGATTAATGATTTTGTATCACCAATATTAGCTAGTAAAGAAAATACTTTTGTAGCATCAGATATTTTTTTCGCAGCTTCAAAACCTCCCTTTGGACCAAAAGTTACAATTCCACTTTGTCCTTTTGGTAAATATTTATCAGCTAAGCTTTTGTATTTACTACTTTCTAAACCAGGATAGTTAACCCAAGCCACCTCATCTTGCGCCTCTAACCATTTTGCCAATTCTAATGCATTTTTAGAATGTTGTTGAATTCGAACTGGTAAAGTTTCTAGTCCTTGTAAAATATTAAATGCATTTGTTGGGCTTAATGCTCCACCAAAATCGCGTAATCCTTCTAGAATTAGTTTAAAGGTGTAAGAAGCCGCACCTAAAGTTTCGTAATATTTTAAACCATGATATCCTGCCGATGGCTCTGTAAATTCAGGAAATTTACCATTTGCCCAGTTAAAAGTTCCTGCATCTACAATAGCACCACCTAAAGAAGTACCCTGACCACCAATGTACTTGGTTAATGAATGTATTACAATATTTGCTCCGTGCTTGATAGGATTTAATAACGCTGGTGTTGCTACAGTATTATCTACAATAAAAGGAACTTCTGCTTTTTTTGCTTCTGCGGAGATAGCTTCTAAATCTAAGACATCTAATTTTGGATTCCCTAAAGATTCTACAAAAAAAGCTCTTGTGTTCTCTTGAACTGCACTACCGAATTCTTCTGGATTAGAGGCATCTACAAAAGTTGTTGTAATACCTAATCTTGGTAAAGTTGTATTTAATAAATTAAATGTACCTCCATACAAACTACTAGAAGCTACAATGTGATCTCCAGCTTTTAACAAGGTCATTAAACCAGTTGCAATTGCCGCAGTACCTGATGCAAAAACTACAGCTCCAACACCGCCTTCTACCGCCGCCAAACGCTCTTGTAGTATTTGATTGGTTGGATTATTTAATCTTGTGTAAATAAAGCCTAATTCTTTTAAAGAAAATAAATTTGCAGCATGCTCAGTATTATTAAATACATACGATGTTGTTTGGTAAATAGGAATTGCTCTTGCACCTCCGTTTGCTGCTACATCATGGCCTGCGTGTAAAGCGTTAGTTGCTAGTTTTTGATTACTCATTTTTTTATTTTTTTATTAATTCATTTTTTTATCACAAAAATTATCAATCTCAAATTGATATCTATTAAAAAAATGTTACGAAGAAAAAAACTTTTTAAGGAATAAAAAGTTTATTTTGTTATCTATACTGATTGCTCAGCTAGAACGTAGCACCTTTTCCGAGTTGGCAGGTTGCTAAGGTTTCTTAGGGTCTATTCCCTCCACCTTTCTTGATAACACTTTAAGATAAATTACAGATCTTTTTGCTATGCAAATATTGCAACAGAAAAAGTTAATTTCCAAATAAATTTACAAAAAATATTTTCATTTCAATTTTTTAACTCTAAATTTGCAACTCAATACAGAGGAAAAATTTGAACTGATTGCAACCTCTTTGTTAACCAAAGTCTGTAATATTCGACATCGTTTAACAAAACAAAATGCTAAAACAGTAATTACTACTCGTTTATAGTTAACTGCAATTTTTTATTTTTTCTTCGACAAATTTCAAAATTAAAAAGAAATAATATGTCGTATTTGTTTACTTCAGAAAGTGTATCAGAAGGGCATCCAGATAAGGTTGCTGACCAGATTTCGGATGCTTTAATAGATAATTTTTTAGCGTTTGACAAGCAAAGTAAAGTCGCTTGTGAAACTTTGGTAACCACTGGTCAAGTTGTATTAGCTGGTGAAGTTAAATCTAAAACTTATTTAGACGTTCAAAAAATAGCAAGAGATGTAATTAATAAGATTGGTTATACAAAAGGAGAATATATGTTTGATGGAAACTCTTGTGGAGTTTTATCTGCAATACATGAACAATCTCCAGATATTAATCAAGGAGTCGACAGACAAAAACCCGAAGAACAAGGTGCTGGAGATCAAGGTATGATGTTTGGTTATGCTACTGACGAAACTGAAAATTACATGCCTTTAGCTTTAGAGTTATCGCATAGACTTTTAAAAGAACTGGCTGAATTACGAAGAGAAAATAAAGACATAACATACTTAAGACCAGACGCAAAAAGTCAGGTTACTATTGAGTATTCAGATGATAATGTTCCTCAAAGAATTGATGCTATTGTAATTTCTACGCAACATGATGACTTTGACCCTTCAGAAGAAGTAATGCTTGCAAAAATCAAAAAGGATATCGTTGAAATTTTAATTCCAAGAGTTATTGCAAAACTACCTATTCATATTCAAAAACTATTTACAGATAGCATTACTTACCATATCAATCCAACTGGTATTTTTGTAATTGGAGGACCACATGGAGACACTGGACTAACAGGAAGAAAAATTATTGTAGATACTTATGGTGGTAAAGGAGCTCATGGAGGTGGTGCATTCTCTGGTAAAGACCCTAGTAAAGTAGACAGGTCTGGTGCCTATGCAACACGTCATATTGCAAAAAATTTAGTAGCTTCTGGTTTGTGTAAAGAAGTTTTAGTACAAGTTTCTTATGCCATTGGCGTAGCAAAGCCAACAAGTATTAACGTAGAAACTTATGGAACTGCTACTATTGATAAAACTGATGGAGAAATTAGCAAAATTGTAGAGGGTATTTTTGATATGCGTCCTTATTTTATAGAGCAACGCTTAAAATTAAGAACTCCTATTTATTCTGATACAGCTGCTTATGGGCATATGGGTAGAACTCCTGAAATAAAAACGGTAACTTTTTCAAACCCAATGGGAGAAAAAATTTCTGAAGAAGTAGAGACTTTTACATGGGAAAAGTTAGATTATGTAGCTAAAGTCAAAGAAGCTTTCCAATTATAATTTCAATTGAATTTTTAAGAACTCGTTGGATAAACTCTAACGAGTTTTTTTACTTTTTAAAACCGTGAAATACTCAAGAAAATAAAAACGGTGCTCATTTTCATAGCTCTATTAAGAAACGGTCTTTAACATTATATTAACCTTTTACTAGCTTCAGAAATTCTAATTTGCTTTTTTAATAAATCAATTAAAAATGTCAGCAAGAAGATTAGTGAAGCATTTGCTCCTAGCATTTGTTGTCTTAGGGTTTTCACAAACTATAGACGCTCAATTCTGGAAAAAGAAAAAAAAAACCACTGAACAAGTAAAATCCAAACCAAAGCCAAAAAAAGGAGAAATACAGCCCTTTAATAAAGTCATTACCAAAGATTTCAAATTAGACACAGGACTTTTTAACGTTTATAAGAAAGATCAAACTTACTTACTTGAAATACCCGATTCTTTATTAAGAAGAGAACTGTTGATGGTAACTCGAATTGCCAAAACAGCCTCAGGAATTGGATTTGGTGGTGGAAAAACCAATACTCAAGTATTACGTTGGGAACGAAAAAACAAAACCATATTATTGCGTATTGTTTCTCATAACATTGTAGCAGACACACTACTTCCTATACACGAAGCTGTCGTAAACTCTAACCTAGAACCAATTTTATTTGCTTTTCCAATAAAAGCGATTGGCAAAGACAGTATATCAACTGTAATAGATGGAACTACATTTTTAACTAGTGATGTAAAACCGTTAGGACTACCTTCTTCTTTAAGAAAACGTTTCCAAGCTAACCATTTAGATGCTAGTCGCTCTTATATAGAACGAATCAATAGTTATCCAAAAAACATAGAATTTCGTCATGTAAAAACTTATTTCGCCAATAAAGCTCCGTCAAATAGTGCTTTGGGTGCGGTTACTTTAGAAATGAGTAATTCTATGATTCTACTTCCAAAAGAGCCGATGAAAAGACGTTATTTTGACGAACGCATAGGATGGTTTGCAAGAAGCCAAACAGATTATGGTTTAAAGGCACAAAAGAGTAAAACTATTAACTATTTGGATAGATGGCGTTTAGAAGTAAAAGATGAAGATGTTGAAAAGTTTAAGAATGGTGAGTTGGTAGCGCCTAAAGAACCTATTATTTATTATATAGATAGAGCTACACCAAAAAAATGGGTACCCTACATCAAACAAGGGATTGAAGATTGGCAAATTGCTTTTGAAGCAGCTGGATTTAAAAATGCAATTATTGCAAAAAAACCTCCCACAAAAGAGGAAGATCCAGATTGGAGTCCAGAAGACGTTCGTTTTTCTGTTGTACGTTACCTAGCTTCTCCAATACCAAATGCAAATGGACCTCATGTTAGCGACCCTAGATCTGGTGAGATCTTAGAAGCTGATATCAATTGGTACCATAATGTAATGACACTATTAAAAAATTGGTTTTTTATTCAGACAGCAGCTATAAACCCAGAAGCAAGAGCTAACGAATTTAAAACTGAGGTTATGGGACGTTTGATTCGTTTTGTAGCTGCTCATGAAGTAGGCCATACACTCGGTTTACCTCACAATATGGGAAGTTCTGTGGCTTACCCTGTAGATTCATTACGTTCTGCAACATTTACAAAAAAGTATGGGACCGCACCTTCTATTATGGATTATGCCCGTTTTAATTATATAGCTCAACCTGAAGATAAAGGAGTTGCTCTAATGCCTAATATTGGCCCTTATGATAAGCACGCTATCAAATGGGGCTATAAACCAATTATAGATAAAAAAGCTACAGAAGAAAAGCCAATCCTAGACCAATGGATTTTAGAAAAAGTAACTAATCCTATATACAGGTTTGGACACCAACAGTCAGGTGGAGTCGTAGACCCAACCTCACAAACAGAAGACCTAGGAAATGATGCAATGAAGGCTTCTATGTATGGTATTAGAAATTTAAAAAGAATATTGCCAAAATTAGAAAAGTGGACTAGTAAAACTGGACAGAATTACGAGGAACTATCTACCATGTATGGACAATTATTAGGTCAATTTAACAGATATATGGGACATGTAACTGCAAATATTGGTGGTGTTTATGAATATTATAAAACTACCGACCAAGAGGGCGCTGTTTACACTCATGTTGATAAAGCAAAACAAAAAGAGGCATTACAATTTCTAATCAATAACCTATTTAGAACTCCTGAATGGTTATTGGATAACAATATTTTTAGTAAGACAGAATTCTCTGGTGCTGTAGAAAGGGTTCGTACTTTACAAGCTAGTACTTTATATAATATTTTAGATGCTGGTAGAATGGCTCGTATGATTGAGAATGAAACATTAAATGGATCTAAAAAGGCATACACTTTAGTAAATATGATGCGTGACTTACGAAGGAGTATTTGGTCAGAAATATATAATGGCTATTCTATTGATACCTATCGAAGGAATTTACAAAGAGCTTATCTAGATAGAATGGACTATTTATTAAACGAAGCGAAAAACCAAGAGGGTATTAATTCTGGATATGTTAAAAAAAGTGGTGTCACAATAAATCAATCTGATATAAAACCTATTATTCGAGGAGAATTGAAACGTTTGAAAACAAATGTAGTGTCTAACATAAATAAAGGCAACACCTTAAGAAGGTACCACTTACAAGATGTAGCTGATCGTATTGATATGATTTTAAATCCTGAATAATTTTTCACTTACACACTTTTTGGGAAAGGTACACCATTATAAAAGGTAAGAATAACTTCAAAAAAAAAAAGAGCGTTCTAAAATGAACGCTCTTTTTACATATGATACAAAAAAAATTATTTCAATTTCTTTTTAACTGCTACTTCTTGGTAAGCTTCGATAACATCATCAACTTTGATGTCATTGTAATTTTTAATTTGAAGACCACAATCATAGCCTTTAGCTACTTCTTTGACATCATCTTTAAAACGTTTTAAAGAAGTTAAAAATCCATCATGAACTACAATTCCATCTCTAATTATACGGACTTTTGAATCTCTAAATATTTTTCCAGACATTACCATACACCCTGCAATGTTACCAATTTTTGAGATTTTATAAACTTCTCTTATTTCTACATTACCAGTAACTTCTTCTTTCATTTCTGGAGACAACATTCCCTCCATTGCGTCCTTAAGATCATTAATGGCGTCATAAATAATTGAGTACGTTCTAATATCTACCTCTTCTTTATCAGCAACTATTCTTGCGTTTCCTTGTGGTCTTACATTAAAACCAACAATAATTGCATCTGATGCAGTTGCTAACAATACATCACTCTCTGTAATTGCCCCAACACCTTTATGAAGAATATTTACTTGAATTTCTTCGGTAGATAATTTTTGGAAAGAATCTGTTAACGCTTCGACGGAACCATCCACGTCACCTTTAAGAATAATATTTAATTCTTTAAAGTCTCCGAGTGCAATACGACGTCCAATTTCATCTAATGTTAATGTTTTTTGCGTTCTTACAGATTGCTCTCTTTGTAATTGGGATCGTTTTGCTGCGATTTGTTTTGCTTCTCGCTCATCATCAAATACATTAAACTTATCTCCGGCTTGTGGTGCACCATCTAAACCAAGGATTGAAACTGGCGTTGAAGGACCAGCTTCTTTAAGCTTATTACCTTTATCATCAAACATGGCTTTTACTTTACCACTATTTTTTCCAGCTAGGATATAATCTCCAATTTTTAGAGTTCCTGCTTGGACTAAAATTGTAGTTACATAACCTCTACCTTTATCTAATTGAGCTTCTACAACTGTTCCTAAAGCGTTCTTATTAGGATTTGCTTTTAACTCTAAAATTTCTGCTTCCAGTAATACTTTTTCTAATAACTCATCAATTCCTTGTCCTGTTTTTGCAGAGATATCTTGAGATTGAATATTACCACCCCATTCTTCTATTAATAGATTCATAGAAGAAAGTTGTGTTTTTACGTTGTCTGGATTTGCATTTGGTTTATCAATTTTATTGATTGCAAATATGATTGGTACTCCTGCTGCTTGTGCGTGAGAAATTGCTTCTTTTGTTTGTGGCATTACATCATCATCTGCTGCAACTACAATAATTACCAAATCTGTTACTTGAGCACCTCTTGCACGCATTGCTGTAAAGGCCTCGTGACCAGGTGTATCTAAAAATGCAATTTTTTCGTCTCTAACTTTTACCGCATAGGCTCCAATGTGTTGTGTAATACCTCCACTTTCTCCATCTACTATATTTGCATTTCTAATATAATCTAGTAATGAAGTCTTACCATGATCTACATGCCCCATTACGGTAATTATTGGCGCTCTTGTTGCTAGGTCTTCTTCATTATCTTCTACTTCTTCAATAGACTCTTCTACCTCTGCACCAACAAATTCTACTTTGTAGTTAAATTCTTCTGCAACGATAACTAAGGTCTCAGCATCTAAACGCTGATTCATAGTTACCATCATTCCTAAAGACATACAAGCCGAAATGATATTTGTTACAGGAACTTCCATCATAGTAGCAATTTCACTTACGGTAACAAACTCTGTAACTTTTAATATTTTACTTTCTAATGCTTGTGCTTCAAGTTCTGCCTCATTTTGTTCTCTATGAGCATCTCTTTTATTTCTTCTATACTTTGCACCTTTCTTTCGAGTAGATTTACCTTGAAGCTTTTCTAAAGTTTCCCTTACTTGCTTTTGAATTTCAGCCTCTGTTGGTTCTTCTTTTTTTACAGGAGCCGGTCTTTGACCTCTTTTGAAATTAGAATTATTTCTACCCTGATTTCCTCTATTGTTCGCTCCACCAGCAACTGGCTTACTTATACGCTTGCGTTTGCGTTTGTTTTTATCTGAGCTATTATCTGTTTGTTTCGCATCTGGTTTCTTCTTTTTAGGTTTTTCAAATTGTTTTAAATCAATTTTTTTACCCGTAAAGTTTGGACCATCTAATTTTTTATACTGTGTTTTTATAGCCTCAGCATTCTCTGCGGTAACTTCTGTTTCTTTTGAAACGTCAGCTTCCTTTTGCTTAGATTCTGATTTACCTGCAACAGCTTTAGAAGCTACTTTTTCAATTTCAGAAACTGTTTTTTTAGCAATTGTTTTTTTAACTTCAACTACCGGAATTGATGCTGTTGATTCCTCTTTTATTTCCTCTTTTGTTTCTACTGTTTCAGTTTCAACTTTTTCTTTAGCTACTTCTTCAGCATTTTCTGGCTTTGGGGTTGTTACATCTGGAGTTGCTGATTCTAGGGCTACTTCGGTTTGTTCTTCGACTTTTTTTCCGATATTATCAATATCGATCTTACCAACAGTTTTGAATTCTAGTTTATCTGCCTTAGCCTTTAAAACTTCGTCTTTCTTTTCTTCCTCTTCTGCTCTTTTTTTCTCTAACTTGGCTTCTTGTGCTAATCGAATT
>Ga0209136_1001049_pt1 | contig 18767 bp, 19 predicted proteins | sample SaaInl0LU_22_DNA_FD_184640 | JGI IMG/M metagenome (GOLD analysis project Ga0209136, IMG submission 184640) | Marine microbial communities from expanding oxygen minimum zones in the Saanich Inlet - ESP_90LU_22_DNA (SPAdes) (version 2) | ecosystem: Environmental > Aquatic > Marine > Intertidal... | reverse complement strand
TGGATATTGCTACGGTATCGCTCAGGCGGATGCAATGATCCGTTCTGGATTGAGTGAGTACGCGTTGGTCATCGGAGCCGAACGACTTTCTGATTTCCTAAACCCTGCCGACAGAACAATAAGCTTTCTTCTCGGCGACGGAGCAGGGGCCGCTGTTTTGGGCCCGAGCGAGACTGCTGGAATTAGTCAAAGCGTTTGGGGCAGTGACGGAACTAAGTGGGACAAGGTCGGCATGACCGGTTCAATTCTTGAATTCAAAAACGGCGGAGAATGGCCGACGCTGGTTCAGGAGGGAAGAACAGTATTCCGCTGGGCAGTCTGGGAAATGGTCAAAGCCGCCAAAGAAACTCTTGATGCTGCCGGGATCACCGTTGATGACCTATCCGCACTGGTCACCCACCAAGCAAACATGCGGATCATTGATGAATTTGCAAAGCAATTAGAACTTCCCGAAAAAGTAGTTGTTGCCAGGGATATCGAAACTACCGGAAATACTTCGGCAGCATCGATTCCACTTGCAATGCACAGATTGCTTGAGGAGAAACAGGTTGAGTCGGGCGGACTAGCCTTGCAAATTGGATTTGGCGCTGGGCTCGCCTACGCGGCTCAAGTAGTAGTGCTCCCCTAAAATAAACGAATAACCAAAAGGAGAAGAAAATGGCTCACAGCGAAGCTGAAGTTCTAGCAGGATTGGCGGAACTAGTAAACGAGGAGACTGGAATCGCATCGGACCTCGTGCAACCAGAAAAATCATTCACAGACGACCTAGACATTGACTCAATTTCAATGATGACCATCGTGGTGAACGCCGAAGATAAATTCGATGTGAAAATCCCGGATGAGGAAGTAACAAACCTCGTTACAGTGAAAGACGCGGTTGATTTCATCGTCGGAGCGCAAGGCTAATTTGCGAAGAGTAGTAGTCACTGGGATTGGAGCTACCACCCCGTTGGGTGGGACTGCAGGCGAGAGCTGGAATGCACTGCTGGCCGGAGAATCAGGTATTTCGAGCCTCGAGCATGAATGGGTTCAAAAATACGAGCTACCGGTCACCTTTGCTGGCTCCGCAAAAACTCCAGCCTCAGAGATTCTTACTCCGCAAGAAGCAAAAAGGTTAGATCCCTCCAGTCAGTTCGCTCTTATCAGTGCCAGAGAAGCATTTGCCGACGCTGGTGAACCAGAGTTCGACCCCATAAGAATGAGTGTCGATTTTGCCACCGGAATCGGCGGCGTGTGGACACTGCTCGATGCATTCGAGACTCTGAAAGAACGTGGACCAAGACGTGTGATGCCAATGACCGTTCCGATGCTCATGCCAAATGGTCCTGCTGCAGCAGTGGGAATGCACTTTGGAGCGAAGGCAGGTGTGCATACGGCAGTTAGCGCCTGTGCGAGCGGAAACGAATCAATTGCTAACGCTTTCCACCGGGTTAAATCAGGAGCCGTCGATATCGCGATAGCTGGAGGAGCTGAGGCAGCGATTCACCCCTTGCCAATTGCATCATTTGCCGCAATGCAAGCTCTTAGCAAAAGAAACGATGACCCCAGTCGAGCTTCAAGGCCATACGACACAGACCGCGACGGGTTTGTAATGGGCGAGGGTGCAGCTGCGCTTGTTCTGGAGGACTTCGACAGCGCAGTGGCGCGAGGCGCAAGGATCTACGGAGAAATAGTTGGAGCCAGTGTCACAAGTGACGCCTACCACATCACAGCTCCCGACCCCGATGGCGAGGGAGCGTCTAGAGCAATGCTTTCAGCCTTGGCGGAGGCGGAGGCATCTCCAAGTGATGTGCAACACGTAAATGCGCATGCGACTTCTACTCCAGTTGGCGACATCGCTGAATACACAGCTTTGAAAAAAGTGTTCGGGAAGCACACGGACGAGCTGATTGTAAGTGCCACTAAAGCTTCCACAGGGCATCTCCTTGGAGGAGCTGGCGCAATAGAAGCAGTCTTTACTCTGATGGCGCTCCACACATCAACTGCGCCAGGGACGATAAACCTAGATAACCAGGATGCAAAGATTCCACTAAATGTTCCAAAATCATCAGCCGCGTTAGACAAAGGTAAAATCGCAATCAGTAACAGCTTCGGCTTTGGAGGCCACAATGCTGTTTTGGCCTTTCGCTAACCCACCCTCGGAATAAGAGAAACACGCTCAGCGTCAACTTTCAATAGATCCAGTTGGTCCTGGTGGGCATATCCCATTAGTTCTCGATAGAGAGTTGAGTGCCTGGCTGGATGTTCGCTCAAGGCCTTTGAAAATTTCTCCAACTCATTTTCAGGAATTAGTACTCGTCCAATTTCGTCAATTATTTGTCGTCTGAGCCCCAGGCCGGGCACGCAAAGATACCTCTCCCCCAAACCTTCTTCTGGTAGGGATTCGAGTTCGAAGTGGATTTCTCCGAGGCTGAAGAGTCTTGAGGCGAGGTTGCTGAGATTGACGGAGATTCCGAGGCTAACCGTGGCCTGCAATTGACCGGGCAGCAAGGGTTGCACCCTCCAAAGCTTTTTATTTACTAAGTCTGAGAGGGAATCCATATGTTTGACAGGCACGCCCAGTAGGCGCAGTTCAACTGCCATAGCTCACCTCCTCAGGTACGTCTTCCCCTACGACCTAATGAGGTGTTTTCACTCTAACCCGCCAACTTGCAAGAGGTCAAAGTTTTTTTCGCTGAGATTCCTGTGCGACAAGCTCGTCAATATCGCTTAGTTTTCTCATGCTGTAGACCGACCTGGAGATGCGAGGGTTGGAGATGAGGCGATCTTGGTGATTGTGAATGAAGAACCAGTAGCCCGCATTCACAGGACAAGCGTCTTCTCCTACCCTCGTTTTTGGGTCAAATCGACAAGAGCTGCAGTAGTTGGTCATTTTGTTTATATAAGAGCCCCCTGCTGCGTAGGGCTTGGTCGACATCATGCCACCGTCTGCATAAAGACTCATCCCAATGCTGTTTGCTGGCATCACCCATGGAGTTCCGTCTACAAAATTGTCCACCAGCCAGTCGTTTACCTGTTTTGGGTGAAACCCTCTCTGCATTGCTATGTTGCCAATAATCATCAGACGAGGGATATGGTGCGCCCATCCTCGTTTGGAAATGTCTCCAATTGTTGAACTCAAACAGTTTGACTCAATATCGGCGCCTGATAATTCGAGCCAGCTATCGGGAAGAGGGTTATTGGCATTCAATTCATTTTTATCCACATATTGCTCACCGAAGTGCCAATACAGATGCCAGACATAATCCCTCCAGCCAATCACCTGACGTATAAACCCCTCAACGCTGGCAATTCTGGCTTTTCCCTCCTTGTAAGCCCTCTCTGCAGCCTTTGCAACCTCCAAAGGGTCAAGTAAGCCCATATTCATAGGAGCACTCAGCAGACTGTGACTCATAGCCCAATCATCCTTCAGAACGGCGTCCTCATAAGGGCCAAAAAGATCTAATCGACTATTCACAAAGTGCTGAAGAGCCTCTAGAGCTTCTGATCGACTGGCCGGAAATAATCGCGGTCCGTCCTCTCCCGCAAATTCGACGCCAGCGGCCTCAAGTTCATCCAAATCTTTTCGAACCTGCTGGTCAATCTCGTCCTCTTTCGGGTACCAAGGCTCGGTGGCGCCGAGAGTTTGCTGCTTTGGAGGAGGCAGACGATTGTCGTGATCAAAATTCCACTGCCCGCCCTCGGGCTCGCCACCTTCAATAAGAAGTCCAGTCCTTAGGCGTTGTTTGCGATAAAAATCTTCAAGTACTAACCGCTTGCCTTTTTTTGCTTCAACATACTCAGAGAATTCTTGCTCCGAGGCGACAAAGCCACGACTGGAATGAATCTCAAGACCCAGTTCGTTGGCAAGTTTTCTTTGGTTATAACTCGTTGGGTTAATGACCGAGTGAGCACTCCCTTTGAGGTCACGATAAGAGCTAATCGATACGAGTTCCACCTCTGGATCCAAACCACGATGCCGGATGGCGGAGAGAATCAGGTGGGCCTTTTGACGGTGATACTTCCGCTTAGAAAATTGACTGAGCACTTCAGGAAGCAGTAATTTCTGTTCCTGTTGAAAATGGGGGCCAAGCTGGTCGGCAAAGAGTAACTGCAGTTTGATCACCTTTCTGGCTATAACATTAGAACCAATATGAGCAAGCTTTACTTCCGTCACGGCGCGATGAACTCCGGAAAATCAACAGCCCTTCTGCAGGCTGCCCATAACTACGAAGAGCGCAATCAGCACGTATTGCTTGCCAAGCCCGCGGTGGACAAAAAGGGAGACCGCAACATAGTCAGTAGATTGGGCGTTACCCGAGCAGTTGATCTATTGCTCACCCCCGATATGGACCTCCGACAAAGTTTCTGGGCAATTGCCAGGGAGAGAGCAGCTCATGGTAAACCCATCGCATGCCTGCTCATCGACGAGTCTCAGTTTCTGACAGAGCAGCAGGTGGACCAATCTTTGGAGCTTGCGGTGTTGGACAACATCCCTGTCCTGGCTTATGGGATCAGGACAGATTTCCAAACCAAGAGCTTTCCCGGTAGTCGAAGACTATTAGAAATAGCCCACAGCTTGGAAGAGTTGAAAACCATTTGCAGGTGCGGACGCAAGGCGATGTTTAATGGCAGATTATTTGATGGCCGCTTCGTTTTTGATGGAGAGCAGGTTGCCATCGATGGGGTGGAAGTAACATACGAGTCTTTATGCGCGGATTGTTACTTTCAGGAAAAAGCAAAAGCCTAGTCAGCGATAGTCTCTTTGTTGGAGGACGCATGAGCAATCAATTCTTAGAACGACTGAAACAACCAGAGCCATTAGTGCTTGCTGGAGGATACCTTTTTGAGGTGGAGCGACGCGGCTACATCAAAGCCGGAGAGTTTGTTCCCAAAGTCGCTCTGGACCACCCAGAGGTTTTGAAGCAAGTCGCTACTGACTTTATAAGAGCTGGAAGTGATATCGCACTCGCCTTCACCTACAACGGACACCGAGAGAAAATGAGAATCATCGGCGAGGAGCATTTGCTCGAACCTTTGAACCGAGAAGCCCTAAGAATTGCCAAAGAAGTTGCAGCGGAACAAACAGAGGCTTTGGGTAGAAAGATTTTTGTTGCAGGAAACATTTCCAACTCAAATATTTTTGACCCTGAGGATTCATCGAGCAAGGATCGAGTTCGTGCGATGTATCGAGAGATGGTCACATGGGCAAAAGAGGAGGGTGCCGACCTCATAGTTGCCGAGACAATGTACTACTACGAAGAGGCAAAAATTGCCCTCGAGGAGATTCAAGCTGTTGGTCTCCCCTCAATCGTCAACGTCGCGGTATTTGCCACCGGCGAATTGCGAGACGGGATATCTCCTGAAGATGCTTGCAAAAAACTTGCCGATGCGGGTGCGGATGTAGTCGGAACAAACTGCTTCCAAGGACCGAATACCATTCGGCCAATCCTGGCTGCCATTGCAGCCAAAGTTGGCGACCATCCGATTTGCGGCATGCCTGGGGCGTACCGAACAACAGACGAGCACACCACATTCTTCAACCTGCCGGATGCGGGAAATACGGCGACACTTCCAAGCGATAGGACTTTCCCGGATGCCCTGGAAAGCCAACATGCAAATAGATACGAAACTGCGGAGTTTGCCGAATATGCAGCATCTCTGGGCGCAAAGGTAATCGGGCTTTGCTGTGGGGCAAGCGTGATTCATCACAGAGAGTTGAGCCGAAGGATTGGCAAAGAGACTTACTTGAGCAAATACAACCCGGACATGAGCAAGCACTTTATGTATGGGAACGACAGCTCGCTTGCCAAGCACGTTACAGATTACGGAAACAAGGCTTAGCTAACAGCAAGTTGACGGCCACTGGGACTTGGGCTAGGCCAAGAATCAACAGACCGGTTTTTCGCTTATGTACGACAAGCAATTAGTCAATTTTCAGAATTTGGAGCCGTTCCAAATTAGTTCTCTCCATAAAGCGCATGAAATCCGCGTCAAAATCCTCTAGGGAGATTCCCGCAGCACTCTCGAAAGCACCTGCCCACCCAAGCTTTTCAACCATGGGGTGAACCTCCTCAAGCAAGACATCAGGGCCAGTCAAATCAACCAAGTAAGCGATTGCCCACGCGCCCATTTCATAACCCAAGTAAGAGCAAGGATCCTCATACGTTTCGATTGATATGAGATTTCGATCGCCACATTCCCCCGAGGCTCGGTCAATATCGAATAACTTGCCTTCCATCTGAGATTCAAAATCGAAGGGCCAATCACCCTCTGGAACCGCAGGTAACAGTCCAGCTGAACCAAGTTTGTGGTGACCATACTGTGCCATGTACTCGGCTGACCCCTCAACAAACCACACCGGTCCCATTAGTTCTTCGCGGGCTTCGAAGTCCAATGTTGAAATAAATGAATGTTGGACCGCATGCCAATACTCGTGGAGAACTGTCTTTAGGTCCTCATCAGGTGAAATGCCAAACTCGCCAGTCAGCCCCCAAGGTTGCGAGGACGCAAACCTGTGGATTCCCCAGTGGGCAGTGCCATTTCTTCCAGCCGAGTTAGAGGGTTGCCCTTCGGCAAGCGCCTCGGCGCCGAGTTGCTGATACTCAATCATCGAGTACTGCTCAGAACCAGCCTCTCGATTCATGCACTCCTCAAAATCCCATTGCTTTAGTTCCTCGCGGCGCTCACAGAACTGGGTGACGAGCTTCAGGCCTGGATCTTCTTCAACACCGAGTACCCAATACTCGACTGGCCAATAAAGCCCCCATTCCTCAGAGGCCACCTCAAGTGTCGTGAGGATGAGCTCGCCCACATCAGGACTCAAGTCATCGGCGACAAAAACCTCAATCCCTGGGTTTTCAGTAAGGGGAACCTCCGTCAATGATGAATGGTCTTCAGAATTATCATTAGGGGCCTCGTCTACCTCTGGATCAGAAGCTTCAGAATTTTCGGAACTAACTTTAGAATCTCCAGACACGTCTTCCGTACTAATTTGAGAAGCAGAGTCCTCGACCGAGCACGATGCTAGAGACACCAAAGTAACCGTCGCCAGCAAAGCCGTGAGCTTAATCTTCATTCACAGGCCACGATTCGATTGACCGGTAATCAACTGCCTCTGTAAACGAGGTTTCCGGCAGACCCCTTGTCCAGTCCGGAAAACTGGCTGGATCGCCCACATTTACACTTTCCATTTCTGCCTCAAACTCCGCATAAAATTCGGCCATCGTCACACCAATGTGCTTGAGAAAAATCCTAGCAAGGAAACAAAGTAGGTTTGAGTAGAGATGCGATCCATCAGGTAAAGATTCATGCAGCCCCACTGCATTTTGACCGCTTCATGCCAGGCCTGTCTTGTCCGAAATGCTCGTACCGGTCAATGTCTTGAATGCGGGGAATGCGCGGTCTCATCAGATAGGTATCCAAACAATCTCCACGGAGAGTGGTGCCATTGGGAGATCTGGCCTTAGTCAAAAACTAACCCCTCAATAGTCCCTGGGCCCAGAGTTTAAAATTTCCCGGAAACACTGTAATCAGAAACAAAATCCCAAATAAGTTCATTTGCATTTGCGCCCTCAACGCGTTGGTTGAACCAAACGTGCTGACCCTCTATGTATTTATAGTGCTCTACCGCCACACCGTTGTTTCCCTGATCATAAACATGTCGTTCAATCGTCATGTCCCCATCGATGAAGGTATCAATTTGTGATGAAGTGTTTGTCTCATTGTGTTCTACCCAAAAATCAACAGCTTCCTGTGCTGATAGCTGGCGGAAACCCCCCTCATAAGGGATTACCCGGTCATCGGTTCCGTGAAGCGTGATTACTCCGATGGGAGATTCCGGTGAACAAGTTTCACTGTTGTCCAGTAGTTGACCTGAAACAACTGCAACAGCTGCTACCAGGTCATTTTCATAGCAAGCCAAGGCATAGGCCATCATCCCGCCGTTTGAGAAGCCAGATGCGTAGATCCTCCCGCGGTTTATTGGATAGTCGCTCTCGATCTGTGAGATCAGCTCCCTGACAAAACCCAGGTCGTCCACGGCTGTCTTGTTCTCGGGAGAGTTAGGTAAAGCGTTCCAATGTGGAAACCTACCAAGAGGAGTCCCTTGAGGGTAGGCCAACAGGATGCCGTCCCGATCGGCTAATGACCTCATGTCTGCCTGCTTCAGCTGGCTTTGTGAGTCCAGTCCGAAACCGTGAAAACTGAGCATCAGCGGAGCTCCCGTGGATGGGTTGTATGAATCCGGGACATAGAGCAAAGACTCTCGGATTTCACCACCATGGGCGAAACTCATATCAATTAGACCCCGGGGCAGCTCGGCCTCTTTTTTGGGGCTGGTTACTGAATGATCTAACTCTTCCTCTTCTGCGGGCTCCTGAATAGGCTCAGGTTGATCATCTATTTGCTCAGGCTCCTCTATAGGTTCAACCGCTTGGTCAGGCGAAGGTTGCAATTGAACGTCAACTTCGTCGGGAGCCATTTGCAGCTCCGAGGATTGGGCGCAGCCAACTAGCAGCAGTGTTGCAAAAACTAGCGAGAGGGAGCGCATGAAATACAAAACCCTGGCCACTGACTTAAAATTTCCCAGTGAAATCTACTCAAATCTTCGTGTAAGACCAGAAGGCAAAAAAGAAATTTCGCGCCAAAGCTCCGGGAGTCTACGACCGATGCTTGCAATCAACCCATATTTCGAAATGGGTCATAGGTGGGGCGTGCGGGACTTGAACCCGCGACCGACGGATTATGAGTCCGCTGCTCTAACCGGCTGAGCTAACGCCCCCAGGCTGTCTTACTAACTCAATAGTACAGCCAGACGTCCAACAAACTTAGTTTTAATACGATGCCAGATAGAGCCTAAGGTTTGTGGGGTGATGGAATATCAGCACCGAACTTCTTGGGTCAGAGATTACAACTCGTGGGCAGCAGCTCTGACTAGAACATAGTGCACAAAATTCTGTTACCCCCCAACCCCTTCGCCAGAACTGAATAGCGGCATCAAAGAATCGTTGGCACCTATTAATGAGAAGATTATGCGCGTGCACAAAACCTTTAGGAAGGGTTGGAATATGAGTTCTGCCAACATAGTGGTGCTCGGGAACACAAATGTGGACTTGACAGCATATTTACCCCGTGAAATCGAAGGAGGTGAGACCTTAATTGCCAAGAATTTTACGATTGGCCTAGGTGGAAAAGGCGCCAACCAAGCTGTAGCGGCTCAGAGAGCGGGTGGGAGAGTTAGCTTCATTGGCAGAGTTGGGTCTGACAACTTCGGTGATTTGATGCTGGATGGCTTAGCCAAGGAGAATCTTGACTTAACGCACGTCGAACGAGGTCCGGGAGAGTCCGCCAACGCAACTATTTGGGTTCAGCAAAACGGAGAGAATAAAATAGCTGTTTTTCTTGGCGAATCCGCGAACATGCAGCCAGAAGGTGTTGCGCGATCAGTATCCATGCATGCGGAGGCGTCGTATTTCGTAAGTCAGCTGGAAGTGCATCAAGAAGTGGTACTCGCTGGCCTCATCGAGGCAAAAAAGAATAACCTCATCACAGTTCTAAACATTGCCCCTTACTCGGCTCTGGATTCAGAAATCCTTCGAAATACGGATTGGTTGATCGCGAACGAAGTTGAGATCTCGGCACTCATTGAATCTCAGGGACTAGAGCTACCCGAAAACTTCAGTGTTGACCGAATGAGAGATGTGATGCCAGTTTGGTCCGCCGCCCTTGGAGTTAATTTGATTGTCACACTCGGGTCACTCGGCGCAGTTGGCGTAAATCAGACCAGCGAAGCTGCATTCATATCAGCTCCCAAAGTCCAAGCCGTTGATACGGTGGGCGCTGGAGATTGCTTTATTGGCTTCTTTGTTGCCGCCTTGAACAAAGGTTTAGATTGGGATAAAGCAATTCACGCGGGAGTCATAGCCGCTTCAGAAAGCGTCCAAAGACCTGGAGCGCAGTCTTCCTATCCTCACAGTTAGTGGGAACCCACCCTTACTCGCATTCTCCGAGAAGTTGCGTACTTTCCCACTCTCTGTTTCTAGTTCGTTCGAGGGAACTGCCGTGGAAGCTGGCTTGACTGAGCCTGATTTTTCAAATGCGAATAAAAATTTCACAATGGGGGGTTTCATAATTCGCTAAAGAAACTGTTTTTCGGGGATTGAATGCGCTAGTCAGGCCTCTACTTGGGCAACAATCAGATCAACGTCAAGTTGGCGAATTTGTTCAAGCTCTTCCAGTGGAGTTTTATCATCCACTATTACGGTGTCGTAATCACTTACCCGAGTGGCTGCATGGAGAGCAGTCATTGAAAATTTTGTATGGTCAAGATAGAGAACTTTTTTACTTGCGGCATCGACCATGGCTCGCTTGATGAGAACTGCACCATGGTGCTGGTGAAAACAGACACCCCCGGTCACCGCAGGTGACGACATAACCACTATGTCTGCTCTCAACGTTTTCAAGGCATCAATCGCGAGAGCCCCCATGAATGCCTCGCTCGCCCTGTCGTACTGACCGCCGACTAAAATCGTTTGGATTCCAGAGTGTTCAATAAGAATTTCGGCGATTCTATGAAAATTGGTTATCACAGTTAAGGGAATTTTCTGGGGGAGCATGTTTGCCAGGTGGATTCCCGTTGTTGAATCATCGAGCATGATCGCTTGCCCCGGTTCAATCAAATCAAAAGCAGCTTTAGCGACAGCCCTTTTTTCCGAATCAGCTTGGCGGATTCTATACTCTGGGCTAGCTTCAAAAAGACTGGTTGCGACAGCAGTCGCCACCCCTCTGGTCTTTCTGAGAACTCCCCTCTGGTCCAGTGAATCCAGGTCTCGATGAATAGTCATAGAGCTCACGCCAAACATCTCGGATAAATCTTCTATACGAGCGGTGCCTGTGCCTAATACAAAATCGGCTATGGCATCAAGTCGATCCGACTGACGCAATCCTGGTTTAGGTTCAATACCTGATCCGTTGGGGACTTCTTTCATCTCTACTCTTCCTCCAAACGAGACCCTTGCCTGATGGCTCTAATTATATTCTTAAGCTGACAAGCATCTAAAAACAGACAAGGGGCAAGAAAGATCTTGCCCCTTGTTTTTTTCTGCCGTTTTTTTACTAATTACTCCTCGTTAGCGATATTTCCGCTAGCAAGGTTCTTAGCAATTAGCTCTGGTAGCCTCGCAAGGAACGCTTCCGTGTCCGTCACAACGTTTCCAATGTACGAGTCAACGTTGTCTGAGTTTAGAGGCGGCATGGTGTAGACGTAGATTTTTTCGACGTCTTCACCACAGGCAACTTTTTCTGCGACGGCGAGTCCGGCGGCCAATTCAACGCGGCCGTGCTGCAGGGATGAACCAATCATCTCTCCAGCCTGGATTGCGCGCAGGCCATCTTCGATACCGTCAATACCCACAATAGGAAGCAACGAAGGCAAGCCTGCTTCCTTCATTGCTTGAATCGCACCAAGTGCCATGTCATCGTTTTCTGAGACCACTCCATCAATCTCGTCGCCAAAGCTAGTCAGCCAGTTGGACATCAGGTTGGCTGCCTCATCGCGTGACCAGTTGGCGGTTTCGATGGCAAGAACTTCAATATCAGGATAGTTTTCCAAGACACTGTAGATACCCTCAGTCCTGTCAAGCTCAGGAGAGGAGCCAAGTGGCCCTTGTAGGACAACAATGTTGCCTTCTCCACCAAGGTGATCAGCCATTTGCTGCATTTCTTGGGCTCCGGCTGCTACGTCGTCCGGGAGAACCGATGATGTGATTAGCTCGTCGTTGGACAGAGTGGTGTTTACGGCTACGACAGGTATCCCGGCATCAGCGGCTGCTTGAAGCTGTGGACCTAGTGAGTCCGCAGTCACTGGAGCTATGATTATGGCGTCAACTCCCTGGTTTATGAAAGTGTCCATCTGAGACGCTTGAGTCGCGATGTCATAGTCAGGAGAAGTCCAGCGAAGTTCAATGTTATTTGCTTCCGCATAGGCCTCCATACCTTCCTGACCTTGAGTGATAAAGGATGACATTCCATAAGGTGTCACTCCAATTGTGAGATCTGTACAGACCTCGGAGCTAGAACCTGAGTCGCCACTTGATGACGATTCTCCAGCTGATTCCGTTTCAGAGCTTCCCGATGCGGCACATCCAGACAACCCAAGTGCGGCCACTGCGGTCACAGCAAATAGGGCTGACCTATTCTTCCATTTGTACATGTTTCTCCTTGTTGTGTGATTGGGCCTTGACAACCTGCTTGGGGGCTTCCCTTAGCGCGATTGGCGACGGCTGGCCCATACATCTACCGCCACTGCTGAAACGATGACGACACCGATTATTACGTTTTGCCAGTAAGAAGGCACGATAAGGATGTCGAGACCATTTTTCAGAGTTTGGATGATTAGGAGACCCAGTAACGTACCCCAGACCGTACCCCTCCCACCCATCAAACTCGCGCCACCGATTACTACCGCCGCAATGGCCAGCAGTTCATAGCCCTGCCCAAGGTTGGGAGGACCAGAAATGACACGAGAAGCTAAGACCACCCCGGAGGTGGCTGCGAGAAAACCGCTCAAGGTGTAAACCTGGATGAGCGTTCGTTTTGCGTTGACTCCAGCAACTTCAGCTGCCGTTCGGTTACCTCCAACTGCATATACGCGGAGGCCGAACGCGGAGTACTTCATCACCAACCCCAAAACAATGAATGAAATTATCATGATGTACACGGGTAACTGAAAGCCAAATAATTTAGTATTCGCAAGAACCCCAAAATTCTCAGGCAAGCCATTTATTGGTGCTCCGCCTCCAATTGCGTAGGCGAGACCGGAAGCCGCCGTCAACATCCCCAAAGTCGCAACGAAAGGGGGAACATTGAGATAGGCCACAACTATCCCGTTGATCACGCCAGCAATAATTCCAATCGCAATAGCCGCCAGGATGGCAACCCAAATTTGTTCGGCTGGCAATCGAAGAGCCAAGTACGCCGAAACCATCGCCCCGAGGGCAATTAGAGATCCGACAGAAAGGTCAATCCCGCCAGTCAAAATAACAATCGTCTGCCCGAGGGCGATCAGTGCGAATGGGGCCGCAGCGATTAGAACAGCTCGTAAGTTGCCGATGCTGATAAAGCGATCATTCTGAGTCGCAAAATAGACCATTACAAGGAGTAGCACGATGAGCAGAGAGTTGCGAATCAGGATATTTACGACTTTGGTCTGGTCAAAATCGGTCAATCTCCTAAATACATTAGCCTTTGCAGCTTCTTTACTTGTAGACATTTTTCACTCCTTAGTTCCGTTTCATAAAAATGTTTTTCTAGACTTCGAGCAAAGCTTGATCGCTCGCCAGTCGGAAGATTTTTTCTTGAACCTCATCGCTATCAAGTTCCCCTCGAGAAAGCTCTCCAGTAATTGCTCCACCTCTTATTACCAGGACTCGATGAGATAGTCCGATGAGCTCGGGAGTATCTGAGCTGACCAGAACAACGGATAAGCCGCTGGCCGCAAGGTCTCGAATGATCTTGTATATTTCGCCCCTTGCACCCACATCCACACCGCGAGTGGGTTCGTCAAGAAGTAAGACTTTCGTCTCGTTACCCAGCCATCGACCAATCACAATTTTCTGTTGGTTGCCTCCGGACAAAGATTCAGCTGATTGGTCGAGGGTATTGAATTTGAGAGCAACTTTCTCCATGGCGGTTCTTACGTCCTTCGAGCGTGATAGTGGCCGGATAAATCCTGCGAGAAGATGTTTTTTGAGCCTGGGCAAGCTTCCGTTGTCAAGAATCGAACGAAGGAGTACTAGTCCAGCGCCCTTCCTGTCTTCCGGAACCAGCGCCAATCCCGCATCAATTGACCTGCGAGGAGAGCCCAGTTTCAGGCTTGTCCCATTCAAAACAACATCACCAGAGCGAATCGCTCTCGTGCCATATATGGCTTCGAGGACTTCGGTGCGGCCAGCTCCGACCAACCCCCCCAAGCCGAGAATTTCACCTTTTTTGACCGCAAAATTTATCTCAGGGCCGTCTTCTATCAAACGCAAGCCCTGAACTGAAATCCCAATCCCATCTTCAGGTGCGTCCAGAGCAGGAAAGAGGTCTTCCAGATCCCGCCCAATCATCGAGCTTATGATTTGCTCGGGAGACGAGTCCTTCACAGGGGTGTCTTGAACCAACACGCCGTCTCGCAAGACAATGACTCTGTCGCCAATATCTTGGATTTCGGTCATCCTGTGAGTTGTGTACATCATTGAGACGCCTTTTGACCGAAGCATGTGGATCACTTCATAAAGTCGTTGAACTTCTTGCTCGGGAATGGAAGACGTGGGCTCATCCAGAAGAATAAGTTTTGCTCCCCAGGTTGTGGCCTTAATGATGTCCACAATTTGAGTTAGAGCCGTTGTCAGGTCTCTCATTTTGCGGCGAGGGTCGATTTCCAGCCCAAAAACTCCTAGCATCTCGTTGGATTGCGAAATCATCTTTGCTCTGTTTAGAGTCCCTAGGGGGGTTCTAATCTCTCGACCTACAAAAAGATTCTCATAAACTGTCAGGTCAGGGTAGGGAGCGAGCTCTTGTGGAACTATGCCAATACCTAGCTCCCTCGCCCTTCGGGTATCAATACGCTCTACTAAGTTTCCCTCCACCCGAATGCTTCCGCCCGAGGGGCTGACCTGTCCAGTGATGATCTTGAATAATGTGGACTTACCAGCTCCGTTTTCTCCCGCGAGGGCCACAACTTGGCCAGCTCCGATTGAGAACGAAACATCTCGCAGGACAGGTACACCGCCGTAAGAGTGCTCCAGATTTGAAATTTCGAGCATTGTTTCCATTTGAAGTCACACTCCTTTGGGTAATTTCCAATTCTGAAGTGAGAGCTTATAGCGTATTTGACGTTATAAATAACATTTGTCATGAAACGTTTCTCATTTGTTATGTTGGAAACCTTACATTTTAACGTTAGTCTTGTGAACCAATCGAATAGGGGACCGAAATCAAGTCCCGGGGAGGTAGATATACATGACTCACATCTACGGCGAAACTTCACGATTTATGGAAGACATGGTTGACGGATTTTGCGATTTGTACAGCGATTACGTGACACGCGTCCCTGGCGGAGTGGTGCGCGCCCGGGAAGGTCGTCCGGGAAAAGTGGCGGTCGTAGTAGGCGGAGGTTCTGGACACTATCCAGCATTCTGCGGAGTGGTGGGTTCGGGATTTGCAGACGGAGCCGTCATCGGGAACATATTCACCTCCCCTTCGGCCCAAGACGCGACAAGCGTTGGGGCAGCTGCTGACAACGGCGGAGGAGTGATTATCACTGCAGGGAATTACGCAGGAGATGTGTTGCATTTCGAGGAGGCGGCTTTGAGGCTCAATGCAGATGGGATTAAGGCTCGGGCTTTCTTCGTTACCGATGACATAGCCAGTGCACCGAAGGGCCAGGAGGGGCAAAGGCGGGGAATTGCTGGGGATTTCTTGGTTTTCAAAGCTATGAGCGCAGCTGCAGAGGCCGGTTACGATTTAGACCAGGTTTTAGAGGTCGGTAGAAGAGCCAACGCGAATACAAGAACAATCGGTGTGGCTTTCGGTGGTTGCACTCTTCCAGGTGACTCTAACCCACTATTTACGGTTCCCAAGGGAAAGATCGGTGTGGGTCTTGGGATTCACGGTGAGGCTGGCATTTCCGAGCAGAGCATTCCCGCGGCAGATCAACTCGCAGATTTGCTGGTTGGTTACGTCCTGGACGACCTTGAGTTGGAAAAAGGAAACAAAGTAGCAGTCATACTTAACGGACTCGGGGCTACCAAATACGAAGAAATGTTTGTCCTATGGAAGCACGTGAAGAGGCTGCTAACTGGGTGGGGGCTGGATTTAGTTGAGCCAGAGGTAGGTGAACTAGTAACCAGCCTCGATATGGCCGGCATCTCTTTGACAATCAGTATCCTCGACGAAGAACTTGAGCAGTTCTGGAAGGCGCCAGCCGACACTCCGGCTTTTAAGAAACATCCAGAAAACTCGATTCGAACCACTGGCCAACTTCAGGCGAGGACGATTCGTACGCTTACTGCCGCTGCAGAAGAAGACGAACTTGTCGATATCTCTCCGGCTTCACAACGACAGGCCCGTCTTGTCTTAGAAATCCTAAAAGATATGGCATCCGTTCTTTCGGAGGCCGAGACCGAACTGGGCAGAATTGACGCGGTAGCAGGGGATGGAGACCACGGTAGAGGCATGGTAAAAGGCGTTCTAGCTGCTCAGCATGCTGCCAGTCTGGCCACGAATTCGGGAAGTGGCCTTGAACAAACCCTTCGCAAGGCGGGCGAGGCATGGGCTGCCAAGGCCGGGGGGACATCGGGCGCGTTATGGGGAGTGGCCTTGAAAACCATTGGGAAATCACTCGGGCACCGGCCGGAAGGAATTGATCCACAGCATTTGGTGGCAGCTATGAGAGCTGGTTATGAGGCGATTGCCACTCTTGGTAAAGCATCTTTGGGAGACAAAACGATGCTTGACGCGCTGTGGCCTTTCGTCTCTGAATTGAATGACGCAACCACTCGTGGAGAGCCGCTAGAAAAAGCATGGACTTTGGCGGCAGCGGCTGCGACAAAGGCAGCCAACGAGACTGCTTCTCTGAGTCCGAAAATTGGCAGAGCCAGGCCATTAGCTGCTCGGAGCATCGGCACCCCCGATGCAGGGGCTGTGTCAGTCGCTCTAATCCTGAGTAGCGTCGGGAAATTCCTCAAGTAAGCCGATAAAAATAGGGAGAGGCAGAAAAAATGACAGCAGCAACTTGGAGATTGGTCATTGGATCCGATCGAGCCGGGCTCGAATACAAGGAAAACCTAAAGGCGATGCTTCTCCGCGACCCTAGAGTTGTAGAAGTGATAGACGCAGGAGTTTCAGGAAACGTAGATACTGACTATCCCCATGTCGCCGTCAAAGCCTCGAGAATGATTTCTGATGGAAAAGTCGATCGTGCCCTGCTGATTTGTGGCACTGGCCTGGGTATGGCCATATCAGCAAACAAAGTGCGCGGGATTCGCGCTGTGACAGCCCATGACGCCTACTCTGTTGAGAGAGCGGTTCTGAGTAACGACGCACAAGTGTTGAGCATCGGTCAGAGGGTGATTGGAATAGAGCTTGCCAAACACCTCGTGGACGGGTGGCTCTCTCTAAAATTCGATCCATCTTCAGCTTCAATGAGGAAAGTGGACGCCATCGACTCTTACGAAAAAGAGCAGTTATAACGGAAACAGTGACAACCCTAAATGTCATCACTAAGGAGCAAGGTTGGTAAAGATATGAAAATTGATTCGAGTTTTTCTCTCCAAAATAAAGTAGCCGTAATCACTGGAGGAGCATCAGGAATCGGTGGCGCAATTGCAAAAATGTTTTCAGATAAAGGTGCTTCAGTCGCCATTCTGGACATCCGCGTGATGGATACGCAGTCTCTCATTGAGGCAGTCGGCGATCAGGCAATTTCCCTTTCTGTTGACGTCACTGATCCAGGGTCGGTGGCAAACGCTTTTGGGCAGGTTGTCCAAAAGTTCAAAAAAATAGATATTCTTGTCCACTCAGCTGGAGTCGTAGCCTTAGACCCTGCGGAAAAAGTGAATGAAGACGATTGGGCAAAGCAAATAGATGTCAATTTAAGCGGCACCTTCTTTGTCAATCAAGCCTGCGGAAAAATCATGTTGGAACAAGGAAGGGGGAAAATCATCAATATGGCCTCCCAGGCAGGCTCAATTGCTCTCGATCAGCACGCTGCCTACTGTGCTTCCAAATGGGGGGTCATCGGTTTATCCAAAGTTCTCGCTTCAGAATGGGCTCCGCGAGGCGTCACAGTGAATACGATTTCTCCAACAGTGGTGATGACGGAACTTGGAAGGAAAGCTTGGTCGGGCCCCAAGGGAAATAGAATGAAAAAGCTAATTCCGACAGGTCGATTTGCCGAACCGGAAGAAATTGCGGCTGCCGCAGTCTTTCTAGCATCCAATGCATCAGACATGATAAACGGCGCTGACCTAATAATCGACGGCGGTTACACCATTCAGTAACATGCATGCTTACCCAAAAAGACGCGGTCTATTTCCAGCGTCAATTTGAACGGGGACTAGGCTCAAGTGCATGACTTCGATAAAAAATCTTGCAAGGTTTGGTTTAGGTTTTGCCTTAGTTTACGCAGGTGTCGGACACTTCACCTTTTCCCGACAGGAGTTTCAAGCGCAGGTTCCAACATGGCTTCCTCTGAGTCCTGATTTTGTAGTTCTGGCATCTGGTTTTGTTGAGATAACACTTGGACTCAGCTTGGTCTTCCTGATCAAATATAAGAGGCAGGTAGGGCTGCTTACCGCTCTGTTTTTTGTAGTCATATTCCCGGGGAACATCTCACAATATGTAAACGGAGTAGATGCTTTTGGTCTTGACACTGATCAAGCGAGGTTGACCAGACTGTTTTTTCAACCCGTTTTGGTACTGTGGGCATTTTGGGCAACCGATGCGCTAAAGGTCTTCAAAAAGACCCCCACTGGCTAGTCCCTATCTTTGTCCGACGAACGACTAAAACGCTGTCTAGCTTTTTTCACGTCTTCTTTGACGCCGTCAAATTGCTCTCGAATATCTTCCCTCGCGTCACTGAGCCTCTCCCGAATTCCAAAGCGAATTTCATCCATTCGGCCCCGTAGCTCAGAGGCCGACTCTCTAAACGAAACAACACGTTCACGCAGCGAATCGCTTAGTCTTCCAATCGGCTCGAGGTAACCCTCTAGGTTGTCCTCAGTTGTTGGGGCAAACTCCCA